>Ga0326511_10003538_pt1 | contig 12583 bp, 13 predicted proteins | sample 0_2496_0518_D_FD_203701 | JGI IMG/M metagenome (GOLD analysis project Ga0326511, IMG submission 203701) | Bovine rumen microbial communities from UC Davis, California, United States - 0_2496_0518 | ecosystem: Host-associated > Mammals > Digestive system > Stomach > Rumen | place: USA...
TATTTTCTTTATCAGTTTCATTCAGATGTTATCCTTTCAAAGTAAATTTTCCTTTACTTTGATTTTAACACCTTTGTCAATTTCCTTAAGTTGTTGGCATTGTCGGGGGACAGCGTCCCCCGACATCAGCGTGTTTATTTCGCAGGAAGCCTATTCTGTTTTCAGGCATTTTCTACAAATTCAGCATCAAGAAGCTGGCAGTAAGTAGCACCGTATTCCTGATAGCTGTTGAAAGTACCCGTTACGTATATTTCCGTACCCAGTTCGGGGTAGTCATCGGGGTAGGAGTAGTCGCCTTTGAGTACAAACTCTATACCCTGTCCGCAGCAGCCTGCTGCATCAGGGACGTAAGCTGCGAAGTACTCATCAAGGGAAGAACTGTCCTGATAGTAGGAGAAAAGACCCTTTACCAGTATTTTTTTACCCAAGTAGCTGTCGGGGTTGTAGGTCATGTCGTAAACCTGAGCGAATACCATATTTCCGTCAAGTTTAGTGAGGTCAACGTCATAGCCCTCAGTGGAGTAGGCAGGTGCAAGACCGTCATCGGCAGGCGGGTCAGTCCTTATGCTTATTTCAGGGAGTTCCGTACTTTGCGGAGCAGTTTCCTGAACAGTACTTTCCTGTACAGCCTGCTGACTCTCAATCACGCTGTCAATCTGAGAGGTGTTACCGCATGATGTAAGCAGTATGAGAGAAGTAACAGCAGAGAGTACTTTAATTGATTTCATTTCAAGTCAGCTCCTTTTTGTAAGAGATGAAATAATACAGAATATGAAAAATACTGCAATATTGGCAGTAACTATGGTTGAGCCGGTAGGGGTGCTGAAAAGCAGTGACACTATAAATCCGACCAATGCACAGAATACCGAAATAATTGCAGAGCATATAATTACGCTCCTGAAACTTTTGAATACTCTCATAGCGGAGAGTGCAGGGAAGATAATGAGTGCAGAAATGAGCAGTGAGCCTACGAGGTTCATTGCGAGTACTATTATCAGAGCGGTTATTACTGCTATTATAAGGTTGTAGGCATTAGCCTTTATACCCGTAGCTTTTGAGAAGTCCTCGTCAAAGGTGACTGCAAATATTTTATTGTAGAAAAGTACGAAAACGGTTATTACTATTGCAGAGAGAGCGATACACAGCCAAACGTCCTGCTTGCTGAGAGTAAGAATGGAAAGCTGACCGAAAAGTGTACTGCAAACGTCACCCGTAACGGTAGCGGACTTTGAGAACATATTTATAAGCATATACCCTATTGCCAAAGCACCTACCGAAATCATGGCAACCGCAGCATCACCCTTTATTTTGGTATTCTGCCCCGTTCTTAGCAGAAGTACTGCTGAAAGGACGGTAACAGGGAGAATAATAATCATTTTGTTAGTCATTCCCACTACTATTGCTACTGCCATTGCACCGAATGCGACGTGTGAAAGACCGTCGCCGATAAAAGAGAATCTTTTCAGTACCAGAGTAACACCGAGAAGTGAGGAACACAGAGCCACAAGCAGTCCTACTATAAGTGCGTAGCGTACTATGGGGAGTGCGAAGTAGTACTGTAATTTTTCAGTAATGCTCATATCAGTCATTACTGCTCACCCCTTTCCGCTTCGAGAAAGAGTTTTCCCGTTTTACTGTTCAGGTAGTCGTTTATAGTACCGAAAAACAACTGTTTTTTACTGCCTATGTGAAGTATGTGCGAGGCGTACTTGACAGAGGCGTTAATATCGTGAGATACCATAATAATAGTAATACCTTCTTTATTCAGTGAGGCTATAAGTTCGTAGAGGTCTATCTGAGCTTTGGGGTCAAGACCCGTAACAGGTTCGTCAAGGAGAAGCATTTTTCTTGTAGCGCACAAAGCTCTTGCAAGGAGTACTCTTTGTTGCTGACCTCCTGAAAGTTCTCTGTAACAGCGTTTAGAGAGGTTTGATATACCCAGTCGCTCCATGTTTTTCTGAGCAGTTTCTTTTTCCTGCTTGTTGTAGAAGGGTCTCAGACCGCACTTTGCAAGACACCCTGACTGTACTATTTCTCTTACTGATGCAGGGAAGTCACGCTGTACAGGGGTTTGCTGAGGCAGGTAGCCTATTTCTTTGGAAGAAAAGCCCTCGCAGAACTTTATTTCACCGCTTAACTGCGGTTTAAGACCTAAAAGAGCCTTTATCAGTGTACTTTTTCCCGAACCGTTTTCACCCAGTATACAGAGGTAGTTACCGCTGTTTATGGTGAAGTTGAGATTTTCAGCAACAGGATTTCCCTCATATCCTAAAATTACGTTACTGCATACAATCTGACTGCCCATTAGTCAAGAGCCTCTTTCAGCTTGTTGAGATTTTGTTTCATTATTGAAAGGTAGGTTGCACCGCTGTCAATCTGAGCCTGACTTACTGACTGTATCGAGTTGAGGGAAACAATTTTCTGATTCTTTTTTTCAGTAGCATTTATTACTGCATTGGCAATTGAGTTGTCAGAGCCTTCAATAGTGAATATAGTATCCGCATTGGTTAGGTCAGCTTTCTGAGCGAGGAAAGTAATAGTTTCAAAGCTCGCCTGAGTTTCAGCCGAACAGCCTGCGAATGCGGAGAAGTAGTCAAGACCGTACTCATCAGTGAGGTATCTGAAAGGGAAGCGGTCAGCGAAAATAAGGGTAGTATTTTTGAGTGAGTCGAGTTCAGCCCTGTAATTGCTGTCGAGTTCGGACAGCTTATTTATGTACTCAGAAGAATTTTCCTGATATTCGTCTGAATTTTCACTGTCAATACTGCAAATTTGGAGAGTGATTTCCTTGCATATAGTTTCAGCATTTTCGAGTGAGAGCCATACGTGTTCATCGTACTCAGGTTCGTCGCCGTGTTCTTCACCCTCCTCATTTTCACACTCCTGCATACCCTCTTTGAGTTCTTCCTCTTTTACCGAGTCACCCAGAGTATCGAGGAGGTTTATTGTTTTCATATTTGCATTTGGTGAATTTTTTACAGCGTCTTCCGCCCACTTGTCGGACTCACCGCCTGTATATATAAAAAGGTCACAGGTTGATATTTTGGCAATATCGTCAATAGAGGGCTGGAAATTGTGCAGGTCAGAGCCGTTTGAGAGCAGGTAAGTTACTTCAAAATCGTCAGCGTGACTGCCGAGAATCTGATTTACCCAGTCATATTCAGGGAAAATAGTACATACTATATGTGGCTTGCTGTTGCTTTTCTGAGCAGATGCAATACTTCCGCAGGAAGCGAGAGGAGTAAGGGCGAGTAAAGCACAGGCAGAAAGTGAAAGCAATTTTTTAATCATAGAAAACCTCCGTATATATAAAAGAGTTGTACACAAGACTGTGAAAATGAAACTCATTTTCAATTTCAGATTATACCATACATAATGTATAATGTCAAGTAGTTTTTAAAAATTTCACATGAGAATCAATATTGTTGGGGGACGCTGTCCCCCAAACCCCTGCCAAAGGGAACAAGTTCCCTTTGGAATCCCATTTTTTGTTATTATTTTTTTGTATCCCTGAAACTACCGCTATTGATGAATTATAAATAATATGATTGTAGGGGCGATGTTCCGTTGCCCGCAGGTACGAATTTATTAAGGGACGGGCGACCAAAGGTCGCCCCTGCAAAATTTCTGTTCAGTTTGACAATCATGCTCATTTATGGTTAGTCACGCCATTTTTTTCGGTAAGAGAAGCAGGTAATGTTTTCAGACTTCTTGAACTGCCTTGCAAAGTAGCTCTGGTCATTGAAACCGCATATGTGGGCGATTTCGTCAATGGACTTATCGGAGAATCTGAGTAATTTTTTTCCGTAGTTTATTCTTGCATTTATGATATGCTGGAAAATGGTCATTCCGTATATTTTTTTGTACTCTCTTGTCAGGTAGAACTTGCTTATGTAAAATTCGTTTGACAGCTTTTCGAGTGAGAGGTCTTCACTGAAATGGTCGTCAATATAGGTATGAACGGAGGCGAGTTTCTGACGGAGTGCAGAATCGTACTGTTCTTCACAGGTATTGACTGTAAGGGCGAGGGTAAGCAGTTTTACAATGAGATTGGAATTAAGTATTTCAGCATTTGGATTTCTGCACTCATTAATATTTATTATTTCGTTTATTGCAGAAACTACCTTGTCGAAGAAAACGGGGCGGAAAACATTTTTTGAGTGGGATATGAAGTACTCGTAGTACTGTTTTGAGGTAGCACCGTTGAAGTGAATCCATAGCAGTTCCCAAGGGTCAGAGTCAGAGCTTTTGTAGTAGTGGGAGGTATGGCAGTCAATGAAGAAGCACTCGCCTTTTGAGAGGGAAAAGGTTTCGTTTTCGACAGTAAGTTCTCCCTGACCGTTTACTACTGCGACAATCAGGAATGAGTCAAGACTGTTACGCTGAGTATTTGCAGGGTCATCAGCTTTCATACAGCCTGTTTCCTGAATGTAGAAGAAAGTATTTTTAGCGGAGGGACTGGGTGTACAGATAATCCGCTTTGACTGTTTGTTTTTGAAATTGCTGTTATCGTGTTTTTTTTCCATATTTAAAACTCCTTAGTATGTGTACTGTAACTACATTATACCACACTGCATCTCAATTGTCAATAAATTTTAGAAAAATATTGCTCAAAAAAGAGAAAATATTGCTTTTACATAAGCAGTATCAGTATTACTGCCGAGATTACAGCGAGTGAGAGGAAAATTAAAGACTTTTTACGGTAAATTCTGTGAGGGAAACGGGAATCGGGGACGAGTGACGAGATGTACTTTTCAGCCTCACTCCTTGATATGTCGGCAGGAAGTTCACGTACTTCCGGACGAAGATAGAATACAGCTTTTTCAAAGTATATGCTGTCAGTGTTTTTAATTTCCACAACTTTTCTGTTTACTCCCTTAATCATAGATACTGCCTCCTTGAAATTGTTCATAAGGGAGTATTGGCGTATTTTTTTACTTTTATTCAACGTGATTCAGACAAATTATAAATTGCGGGCGAACACAGTCCGCCCCTGCAATCATATTATTTATAATTCATGATTAAAAGTTTAATTATGTTTGCAGTTTCTTATATAGTGAAACAGGTAGAGCTGTGCAATGCCCTGATACTGTTTCAGGTACTGCGGAAAACCGTCGGGGTAGTAGGTGTCGAGTACTCTTTTAATCCATACATCAACAGGGAAAGCGTCAGTGCGGTACATACCGTAAAGCAGTACGCACTCCGACACCTTTGCACCTACTCCCTTTATTTTGCATAGTTCAGTCCTTGCACTTTCAATCGGGAGATTAGAAATGCTTTTCAGGTCTACCTCACCGCTGTTTACCTTTTCTGACGCATCAGCTATGTACTTTGAACGGAATCCGCTTCTTAGGTATTCGAGTGACTGAGGAGTTTCCTCGGCAAGCAGGGAAGGGTCAGGGAAAGTACCGCTGTAATGGGTACAAAGGCGTTCAATAATACCCTTTATTCTGGGAATATTGTTATTCTGTGAGATAATGAATGATATAAGGCATTCCCAGTCGTTTTGTCTGAGAAGTCTTATACCGCCTGCGAATTTACAGGCATCAGCAATAGTTTTGTCCTGAGAGAACATTTTTTTAAGTTCGGAGTAGTCAGTATACAGGTCAAAGTACTGAGTCCACTTTTTGAGGAAGTCTTTTTCACTTGTACTGTGAAGAATAAACTCATCACTTGTTACCTGTGAGATTTTAAGGAAGTCGTTAAGAAAGTAGCCCTCGTAGGACGAAATATAGTCAGACTGTACCTTTTTCCACCTGAAAGCCTGACCACAGTCAAGAGTCTGGTCGAGATTGAAGTCTTTTTGACTTAGTATAATATCACCGTTTTTTACATAGTAGTCCATTAAAGCATCTCCTTTATGAAATTTTAGTGAAATAATCCTGCGGACTTGATTTTTCTATTAAATTATACTAAAATATTATTAATATTACAAGTATAAGGAATGATTTTTTTGAGAAAATTTTTGGCTGTTTCACTGTGCATTCTTGCAGGGATTATGTCATTCGGCTGTGGAAACTACGATTTTCAGGCGGTCGATATTGAGGAAGCTACTGAGGAAACTACTGAAAGTACGGGTGAGGAGCAGGAAAAAAAGGTGTATGAGGCAGAACCTGCCGAAGGCGTTTACGTTTATGACGGTGCGGAGGTAATTGACAAGGCAGGTGAGGAGGAGTGCAACAAGTATATGCAGAAACTCTATGAGGATTACCTTATAAATACTGCTGTTGTTACTGTTGATTTCCTTGACGGAAAAAGTCCTGAGTCCTACGCAACGGAGGCTTACGAAAAAATATACAGCGGAAAGGGTAGCGGAATACTGTTTCTGATAAACAACGATACCAATAAGGACTATATATACAGGTCAGGGAGTTGCATCAGCAGTATTTCTGACAGCGAACAGCAGTCAGCACTTTATTTCGCTACCCGTGACATAGTAGAAGGGGACTACGGTTCAGCAGTAATGAAAGTAATGGAACTGGGTGAGAAGTGTCCGAAGTTTGTATTTGACAACGGAAATATACTTTCTCCCGAACAGAAAATGCAGGTTGAGGAGTACCTTTCTTCACTGGAACAGAAGTTTTCACTGCTTGTTACTGAAAATACGTCTGAAATTTCTGACGAGGAACTTTGTACGGAGTACTATAAAAGGAAGTACGGAAAGGAAAAGGGCTGTATGATACTTGCAGATGCAGGTGACATGAAAATTACGGTACACGCTGAGAAACTTCCTGAAAACATTGAGGATATAAAGCTGAGTGCAGAGGAATTTATGAAGTCAGGCGACTATTTTTCAGCGGTACAGACTATAACCGACGCATTTTTTAACTTATAAATGAGTAGCACATTTATTACTGTAAATCAATTGATTTTTTTTCAGAAAGGGGATAATATTGATGAGTGAGAATATCGGAAGCAAGGAGTTTTATATGGAGGCTTTTGACAATCTGCCTGCACTTGTAAATCCTGACAACGAGTCTTTGAGAGAGAAGTTCGCACATACTTTCTATGACTTTCTTCAACTTTCACACCTTTATGAGTCTGCAATAGAAGTAGTAAGAACGTACCTGAATATACTTGACAGTGAGTTCAACGTAAAGTTTCAGCGAAATCCCATACACAACATAGAAAGCAGACTGAAATCACCGCAGTCTATAATAGGCAAGTTGCAGAAAAAGAATCTTCCGCTTACTCCCCAGTCTGCACAGAAAAACCTGCTTGACATTGCAGGTATAAGAGTTACCTGCTGTTACATAAGTGACATTTATGCCATAGCAGAAATGCTTTGCAGGAGAGACGACTTTACAGTAATAAAACGCAAAGACTATATAAAAAATCCTAAGCCGAGCGGTTACAGGAGTTATCACATGATAGTAAACGTACCCGTTTACCTGTCCTCGCAAAAGCATCAGGCACCCGTAGAAATACAGATAAGGACAATTGCAATGGACTTCTGGGCAAGTCTTGAACACCAGTTGAAGTATAAGCCGTCATCGGTAATAACTCCCGAAATATCGGAGGAACTTAAAGAGTGTGCGGAGAGAATAGCTGAAACGGACATTCAGATGCAGAGGATATTCATGGAGATAAATAACCTCGGCTGACCCCCCTGTGAATACAGAACAAGCACGCTGATGTCGGGGGACGCTGTCCCCCGAACCCCCTGCCAAAGGGAGCAAGCTCCCTTTGGAAACCCAATTTTTTTAAAAATTGATAAATACAAAGGAGAGTGAATTTTATGGGAAATCCTTTTAATAAAGAAATTGCCATGCACATATCAAGTATTGTTAATTACTACCGTGAAAGGCGAATTACTCCTGTAAGGAATGTTCACGGACTTCTTACAGTAAGGGGAATGAAACTGCTTGACGGTGAAATACGTGAATTTTACCGACCGTGTATAAAAAAGCTCGCATATTATTCATGTGTACCCGACAAAAAGGGTGACTTTGAAAAAGGCGGGGGAAAGCACTACTACATTAAAAACCGAATATTAATAAACAGGGGTTTCAGAAAAGACGGTAAAAAAAGGTACAGTTTTATAAGTTACAGCGGAGTAAAGGGGTATTACAGAAACGGACTCGGAAAGGTAAGTCCGAGTGCAAGGACTATGTTTGAGGAGGACTATACAACTGCTCTTACTCTTTACAAGGCCGGATTTTATGAAAAGTCAGTGGAATACCTCGGCAGGGCACTGCACATGGCGGAGGATATGAACTGTATGCCCCACATTGAGGGCTGGACGTACTTTTCAAAATTCGCCTGCTTTCACAAAATATATGAACAGACTGCTCGCTTGATGTACCCTGAATTTGTACCGCCTTTGAAGAAAAGCAAGGAGCTTGATGCTAAAATAAAGACTTACTTTTCAGATAAGAGGTGTTTCAGTGAATTTAATACAAGTAAAAGTTTTTATATGTTTGAACTGGGTATGTTTTTTAAAGACATGGAAAAACTGATAGCAAGCGACCTCTACCGTACTGAAACAGCAGTAGCAGGACTTCTTTACAAGTTTTACATTGACGCATTGTCTGATGATTCATGGTACGTATGCAGTGGAATGAGGTTCAAAGGACTTCCTGAAATAAGAGTGACTGAAAACGGAGTAACTTTTTCAGGAGATGTACTCAGCGGAGTTTACAGGGTCGCTCACCGCTTTGACGGCTGTTTTACCTTCTCACCCCTTAATGACAGTAAAGGCAAAGTAATCGGGAGGAAAAACGGTGAGTACATTTTAAGTACGTTTAACCCGTCAGATACTTCACAGCTTTTTACCTTGCAGAAACAGGAGGAATTTTAAAGTGATTAGTGACAGTGAAATCAAAGCACTTAAATTTTATACGGGTGACGTTTCAGGGAGTGACAGATTCTGGGGTGACCCAAAAGCGTACCTTGTACTTAATTCGTTGTTTTTTACCGGCATTTCCACCGAATGTGCAAGGGCTTCCGAGAGAAAGTACCTGAATCCTGAAATTTTAGCTGATTCTGAAAGACTGTGCGGACTTATGAACTGTATTTTCTCAGCATTTGACAAGTGTACGGCGGAAAAGTCAGTTATTTCGTTTCGTGTGGAGCGTTTTTCTGACTATGTTCCAATCAGGGAAAGTAAAAGGACTGTTTCTTTTACATCAACGTCAACGAGTGGATTTCTTGACTCATATCGTGACAGAAAGGGAATTGTACTTATTGAGTTTGGAATACCTGAGGGAACGCACTGCATAGACATGGGTAAAGTACTTGATGTTTACAGCAAGTCAGATGAGGCAGAAATACTGCTTCCGCCTTTTTTGCAGACCAGTTACTTTAAAGAGTACGAAGTACCTGAAATTTATACCAATATTACTGATTCTGAAAGTAATCCGCCTGTTCTGTACGCTGAGGCACTTGCCAGAGATTATACCTCATACCGTATGAAGTCCGAGGGTGACGGAAATAAAGCGGGTCAGAGGGTACTTGAAAGTCTTAACAGTGGCAGAGTACCTGAAAGCAGGGACATTGAAATTTACTGCAATTGGAAAGGCAGTTTGTTTGTACCGAAAACATAAAAAACGTGAGTTCGACAAATTATAAATTTATGTAAATTTACGGGCGAACATACGGGTTCGCCCCTGCTTCACAATCATGTTAATCATAGTTAAGTAAAGGCGGAGCAGGATAAAAGTACGGACTGCTGTACATGACGTACAGCAGTCCGCTTTATGATTGAAAGGAATGTGTATTTTAGATTTATCAGTCCTCATCGTCAAGGAAATTTTCACTCTTTTTTGTACTTTCCTTGATACCGCTTGTCTTTTCAGTGTCGTTTCTGATTTCGTCAAGAGTAACTTTTACACTGTGTTCCTTGCCGTTTCTTACGAAGGTAATTTCTACTTCATCACCTGACGAGTGTTTGTTTTTCTTTGCATTGAGTTCCTCAGATGTAGTTACGTCCTCACCGTCAATACCTGTTATTACATCTCCCGATTGAAGACCTGCTTTTTCAGCTGCACTGCCGTCAGTTACTGCTGTAACGTACACTCCTACGGGGAGATTGTACATATTTGCAATTGTTTCTGTTACGTCCTGACAGCTTATACCGAGCTGAGGCTTGCCGGTAACGTAGCCATAGGTCATTATATCGTCTACTATGTCAGAAACCTCGTTTGAGGGGATTGCAAAGCCTATTCCCTCTATTGAAGTTTCAGAGTAGGAAGCTGACATTTTTGATGAGTTTATTCCTATTACCTGTCCGTACTTATTGATAAGCGGACCGCCTGAATTTCCTGAGTTTATAGCAGCGTCAGTCTGAATGAGGTTCATAGCCTTGTCGTTGATAGTGATATTTCTGTCAAGACCCGAAATCATACCGCCTGTAACAGTGTCCATGAGTTCAAATCCGAGGGGATTTCCTATTGCTATTACTGATTCGCCGAGTCTGAGGTTGTCACTGTCACCAAATTCTGCTGATGTAAGACCGTCAGCATCTATTTTAAGTACTGCTATGTCGCAGTCGGTATCGTAGCCTATTACCTCTGCATCGTAGCTTGTACCGCCGTCAACGAGTACAGAAATACTGTCTGCAAGACCTGCACCGTATTCACTGTCATATATTACATGAGCATTGGTTACTATATATCCGTTATCGGTTATTATTACGCCTGTACCTGTACCCGTAGCCTGCTGAGTTGCAGGAGAAGTATTTCCGAAACCGCCGAAGCCGTAGAAGTAACCGCTTCTGTCGTTGTAGGTTACTGTAAACTGTGACTCTATTCCTACTACTGAGGGGAGTACTTTGTCTACAATCTGTTCGGTATTGAGTTCCTGATTTGAGTTTTCAACAGGATTTATTATGCTTACTGTGTCTGTTTTTGTTTCAGACTTCTTTAATCCTTTGAAAGTATCGGAATCATCTGAACTGTCGGAGATTGAAGTACTGCTTTTTGTATTGAACAGGTCTTCTGTTTGACGGTATACAGCTATTGAACCTGCTGAAACGAGAGCCATAGCCATAACGAAAGCAGTAGCTTTAAGACCTCTGTGTTTTTTCTTCGGCTTAGGGGAATCAGTACAGAATTCATGGTTATTTCCGTTCATATTGTTGATACCGTTCATATTTATATCCTCCATGAAGTTATTGTTGTTATCCTTACCATTCATGTTATATCCATTCATCATAAAAACTCAACCCTTTTCAATAAATTTTTTCATGTCATTTACTTTGCTGTCGTTTCCTTTACTGTGATTATATTATATTTCTGCTGTGTGATATTAATTTGCAGTATTTGTATATTTTTGTGAAAGATTCTGTGTAAGTTTTTTCACATGAATGACTGCACTGTGAATAAATGTGACAGAATTAAAACCGTATGCGTTCACAGTGTTTTCACATTAGACTTCTTGCGTAATTAAAATAATGTGAGTTCGACAAATTATAAATTTATGTAAATTTGAGGGCGAACACTGTTCGCCCCTGCAAAAATCACGCAAATTATTTAAAAATTGGGATTCCAAAGGGAACTTGTTCCCTTTGGCAGGGGGTTCGGGGGACAGCGTCCCCCGACATCAACGTACTTATTTCGTAAGAAGTCTAATTTGTGTTATTCATAAAGCTGATTAACTTTCCGAGGTTTTCATTTGCAGTTTTTCTGCCTGTACGGTATACTTCCCTGAGTACATCGGGGTCATGTTCGACATGACCTATGGGCAGTTTTTCAGGGGGTGCAATTACGAAAGTTCTGCCCTTGCTTTCGGAGTGCCTTATGTACCTGAGTTCACTGTTGTACATTTTGTGGCGGTTTTCGATTGCCTTTACAAGTTCGGGATAGTGCCACATTTTTACTTTTACTGCTGTTAGTGCCTTTGTCGGTTCTTTTTTGTAGTTTCTTGGCTGAGTAAGTATCACTACATTTTTTTCGTACCCCTGTTTTTCCATGAATTTCAGTGGTATTGAGTCAGAAATACCGCCGTCCATTAGTTTCATTCCGTCAATTTCGACGGGTCTTGAAACGAGTGGGAGAGAAGCGGAAGCCCTTATCCATTCAAGAGTAATGTAGTCTATTTTACTGCACTCATGATATACGGGTTTACCCGTATTAATGTCGGTGCATACGGTAAAGAATTTCATTTGTGAGCTGTTGTAGGTATCAACGTCAATTGTATCGAGTTCCATAGGGATTTTGTGGTAGCAGAAGTCAGCACCGAACAAGTCGCCTGTTCTGATTAGTGAACTTATACTGCAATATCTTTTGTCCTTGCAGAATCGGGTATTGTACCTTACTGCCCTTCCGGGCTGGTTTGACTTGTAGTTGCACCCGAATGCCATTCCTGCGGATACTCCTACTGCACCGTCAAAAGATATGCCGTTTTCCATGAGAACGTCAGTTACTCCTGCGGTAAACATACCTCTCATTGCACCGCCTTCCATTACAAGACCGTACTTCATATTCATTACCTCTTTTCTTTAATATGATGATATAAAAATCACGGGGGACTAAGTCCCCCATTGCGAGCATATTACATTTTGAGTACAGACTCATGTATAGCGAAGTGTTTAGGAATGCCGTGTTCAGTGATAAGGCTTATGTCACCCTGAATGAGAGGCATA
>Ga0326511_10003539_pt1 | contig 12582 bp, 14 predicted proteins | sample 0_2496_0518_D_FD_203701 | JGI IMG/M metagenome (GOLD analysis project Ga0326511, IMG submission 203701) | Bovine rumen microbial communities from UC Davis, California, United States - 0_2496_0518 | ecosystem: Host-associated > Mammals > Digestive system > Stomach > Rumen | place: USA...
CAAAAATAATCCTGGGATTGAGATTTTTTGAAGGGGGTAGACAAGAGATTGGCCAAGAAGAGCAAAGAAGCACTGATAAAAGACGAAGAAGCCAGACTTTCCGCAATCTTCTCGGAGATAGAGAGCGACAAGACCGCTGTTTGCGCGGAGCTGATCCGGAACGCCGCCTTCATGTCCGTCAGCCTGCGGGATTTGCAGGAGAAACTGAATGAGGGCGGCTACGTAGAGACATACCAGAACGGCCCGAACCAGTCCGGGACGCGTATCTCACCGGCTGCGCAGATATACAGCAAGCTGATAGCCAACTATAACGCTGTGATCAAGGCGCTGGTGGCGTTGCTTCCGGCAGGTGAGCGGGACGCAGCCAGGGCGGAGTCAGATCCGATGGCTGTGTTCCTGGCGTCAAAATGATCAATTATCCGCACGTCAACTACATCCTGCAATACAATCGGCAGCTCCAGAGCGGAAAGATCACGGCATGCGAGAAGATCAAGGCTATATACAAACGTCTGGCTGAGGACTGCAAGTCCAAGGGCAAGTACCACTTCGACATAGACAGGGCGACGCGCCCGATCATATTCGTGGAGTCATTCTGCAAGCAATCAAAGGGCAACATGGGAGAGCCGATCGTGCTGTCCCTGTTCCAGAAGGCCATGATACAGGCTGTCTTCGGATTCGTGGATAAGAACGAGCGAAGGCGATACAACGAAGTCCTGATGATCATGGGCCGGAAGAACGGCAAGTCCGTCCTTCTGTCTGCGCTGGGCCTGTACTGCATGATCGCAGACCACGAAGGCGGCGCGGAGGTCGATTGTGTGGCCTCCAAGAAAGACCAGGCGCGGATCGTGTTCAACGAGGCGAAGAACATGGTCTCGCAGTCGCCGTACTTAGCGAAGTATATACGTAAGCGCAAGAGCGACATGTACAGCGACTTCAACTTCGGCGTGTTCCAGCCTTTGGCCTCCGACTCCAACACACTGGACGGCCTCAACATGAGCTGCGGCATCATTGACGAGCTCCACAGCATCAAGGACCGGAACATATACGACGTGGCGAAACAGTCCATGACGGCACGGTCACAGCCGCTGCTGTTCATCATTACTACATCCGGCTTCAACCGTGAAGGCATCTATGACAGCATGTACGACTACGCGGAGTCCGTGATCTCCGGCACCGTAGAGGACGAGCACTTCCTGCCGCTGATCTACGAGCTGGATGACTCCAATGAGTGGCTTGACGAGAGATGCTGGATCAAGGCAAATCCGGGGCTGGATGAGATAAAGAGCCGAAGCTACCTCCGCGAGATGGTGGAGCGGGCACAATCGGATCCAAGCTTCCGGCCTACTGTTCTTACGAAGGACTTCAACGTGAAGAACGTAGCCGGAGCCAGCTGGCTCACATGGGAGCAGATAGACAATCCGGCGACCTTCGATATGGAGAAGGTGACCAACAGCTACGCCATCGGCGGCTGTGACCTGTCTGCTACGACCGACCTGACGTGTGCCACACTGCTGATCCGGGTGCCGGATGATGACCAGCTGTACGTGCTCCAGCAGTACTTCCTGCCGCAGTCCAGGATCGAGTATCTGGAGACTACGAGCTCAAAGGAAGCGCCGTACCGGCGATGGGCGGAGCGCGGCCTGCTGACGATCTGCGAAGGCACAATGGTCAATTATGCCGATGTGACGGCGTGGTTCGTCAAGATGCGGGATGAGTACAAGATCGACCTGTGGAAGCTGGGCTATGACCGGGCCCTTGCGGGCTACTGGGCCGAAGAGATGGTCAGTGTGTTCGGACAGTCCGTCATGGAGAAGGTGGCACAAGGGCCGTTTACATGGACGGCACCCATGAAGGAACTGGGCGCCATGCTGTCAGATAAGCGAATCAATTACAACGACAACCCGATGCTCAAGTGGTGCCTGAGCAACACAGGCGTCAAGAGCACCGGCACGGTGGAATCCATTCAGCCGGTGAAGATACAGGCCGCGAGACGTATTGACGGCATGGTCTCTCTGCTGAATGCTTACACGATATATGTTAAATACCGCGATGACTACTTAAACTTGGTGGGGTGAGGAGATTTGAATCCGATATCGAGATTATTCCGGCGGCTGCGTGTCGCCTATAAGGAGGATGTGCGTCCGTACGATGTGGCCCTGTGGAACTACCGGCGGTTCTCCGGAGATCTTCTGGAGATCGACCTGATCCGGGCATGCATCGACGCACTGGCGAGGAACATCGCCAAGATGCAGCTGCAGCCGGTGCTCCGGCAGATGGACGGACAGAAGACGGTGGACACGGCGTCCGACATCGCCAGAGTCCTGGCACATCCGAATCCGTTCATGACTACATATGACTTCCTGTACAAGGTGGCGGCTCTCTACTACGCCGGGAACAACGTGTTCCTGTGGCCGGAGTATGAGGACGGCCATCTCGTTGCTCTGTGGCCCATATTTTACCGGCAGGCGAAGACAACGGTGCTCAATGGCAATCTGTACGTCAGCTTCGATTTGAAGTTCACACGCACGTATACGTGCCCGTGGGACGACCTGATCGTGCTGAGGAATCATTACATCACGGACGAAGTGTTCGGGGAGCCGAACAGTGCCATCCTTCCGGCGTGCGAACTGCTTGACGCACAGAACCAGGGCATCATCAACGGCATCAAGAACAGCGCTACGATCCGGGGCATTCTGAAGTCTCTGAACGTGCTGAAGGAGTCTGACCTGAAGAAAGCTAAGGATCAGTTCGTCCAGGACAATCTCAGCATTGCCAACTCCGGCGGCGTCATCGCCATTGACGGCAAGTTCGACTATCAGAACATTGAGTCGAAGCCATACACCATCGACGCTGAGAGCATGAAGGCGGCGAAGCAGAAGATCTTCGACTACTTCGGCGTGAACGAGGAGTTCCTGCAGAACAACTTCACAGCTGATAAGTACGAAGCTGTGTACGAAGGCCGTCTGGAGCCGTTTGCCATCATGCTCACGCAGGCGCTGACCTATGGACTGTATACAGAACGGGAGCGGGCGTTCGGGCGTGAGATCGAGGCGAGCATGGCCAAGCTGAAGTATCAGCCCATCGACAAGATCACGGCTATGATATCCGCCACGAACCAGCTGGGCCTGTTCCGCCGGAACGAATACAGAGAGATGCTCGGCTATGGCCCACTGACCGACGAGGAAGGCGGAAACGAGATCCTCATCTCGCTGAACTATGTGAAAGCAACTAACCTTGATGAATACCAGGAGGTAGACAGCAATGACGAATAACATTGAAACAAGGACGTTTCTCTGCGCGGTGGAACGCAGAGATGACGAGAAGCACGGCAGAGTGATAGAAGGCCGTCCCATCGTGTTCGGCCAGCGCACGGATCTCGGATTCTGTGAGGAGGAGATCCGCGCCGGAGCAGTCAGCGAAGAAGCGCTGAAGGATGTGCGCTTCCTGGTGAACCACAACATCGACATGATCCCGCTGGCACGGAGCCGGAACAATAACGAAAATTCCACCATGCAGCTGACCGTGGACGATGAAGGCGTGTTCATGCGCGCCGATCTCGACATCGAACGCAACCAGACAGCTGCCGAGCTGGACAGCGCCGTGGAACGCGGCGACGTGTCCGGAATGTCTTTTATGTTTACGGTAGACGGCGAGGAGTGGGAAGGCCTTGACTCCGAGCGTCCCGTCAGACATATCACCAGCATCAGCCAGATCTTTGAAGTCTCGGCTGTGACCTGGCCAGCTTACGAACAGACCTCGATCAATGCCCGATCGCTGGATAGCGTAAAGGCGTCGCTGGATAGCGCCAAGGAGGCACTGGAGAGTGCCAGGAGATCTGAGGAGCTTCGGAAGCAGATCATTGAGAGGAGTGAGACTCTGTGCTCGAAAAAAGACTGAGTGAGATCACTGAGGAGCTGCAGTCCATTGAGACCCGCGGCGCAGAGATCCGCACGGGAGCAGAAACTGCCGAAGCCGCCGCTCTGGAGGAGCTCAACACCGAGCTGACCGATCTGGAGGAGCGCAAGGCCAAACTGCTCGAAGAGAAAAAAGACATCGAAGCTCGCATGCAGGAAGCCGCAGAAGTGGCCTCTGGCGCAGGCGAGGAAGTACCAATTCCCAAAAAGGAGGAAAAAAGAATGTTCGAAGCTAATTCCATCGAATACCGCAATGCGTGGACTAAGAAAATCGTAGACCGCGAGATGAACGAGGAAGAGCGTGCCGCTCTGTCCAGCGCCGGTGCTGTTATCCCCACCATGACCGTCAACGCGGTCTGGGATCGTCTGGTGAAGGACGCCGAGCTCCTTGGCAAGGTTGACGTGTCCCAGTTCCCCAACTATGTCCGGTTCCCGAAGGCCACCACGGTCAACGCCGCTTCCAGCGGAGCCGTAGGCGGCACCATCACCGAGTCCAGCGACGTGATCGGCTATGTCGACCTGATCCCCAATGAATACTGGAAGCTCCTGACCGTGGGCGCCGATATCGACCACATGGCCATCGACGCTGTGCATGACTGGATCGTCAACAACCTGGTGGACAGCATCCGCTATGCCATCAACAAGGACATCCTTGTCGGCACCGGCACCAACGCCCTGAAGGGCCTGACCGCGTCCGTGACCGCCAGCTCCACCGCGATCCCCGCCACCGTGACCAAGGCTTCCATTCTGAAGATCATGGCCACACTGGGTTCCAAGTATCAGAATGGCGCCATCTGGATCATGACTCCCAAGATGTTCTATGAGGACATCATGGGTGTGACCCAGCTGAACGACTACATCATCAACGATGGCTTCCAGTTCCGGCTGTTCGGCCATGACGTGGTTCTGATGAGCGAGGCTCTGGTTTCTTCCAAGGAGAACATCTTCTATGGCGATCCCAAAGCCTACAAGGTGAACATCTTCAAGGCGCTGGAAGTCAAGCCCTTTGAAACCGCAACCACTACCGCCCTGCAGTGGCGCGGAGTCACAATGGCAGACGGTGAGCTGCTCGATACCAGCGCCTTCGTCCGCTTCGCTCAGACCTAATAGGAGGGAGACCACATGAAGACAATGATAGCAGTCCCGTGTATGGATCAGGTACCAGTGCCCTTCATGTGGTCACTTCTGTATCTGGATAAAGATCCGGAGACAAGCGTCGTACTTGAGAGCGGGTCTCTGGTCTACGATTCCAGAAACAACCTTCTGCAGAAAGCGCTGAACGCAGATGTAGACCGCGTGATGTGGTTCGACTCCGACATGGAGTTCCCAACCGACACAATGATGCGGCTGCACAAAGATCTGGATGAAGGATATGACATCGTGAGCGGCCTGTACTTCAAGCGCAGGCCGCCTCACAGTCCTGTCATTCTGGAGGAGTGCTACCTCCGGGAGGAGAACGGGCTGAAGTATCCCACTCACAAATACTACGATGATTATCCGAAAGACCAGATCTTCGAGGTGGCGGCCTTCGGCTTCGGGTGCGTGATGATGAAGATGGACGCTGTCCGGCACATGGTGCAGGAGATGGGAAGCATGCTCTTTGCTCCTGCTCTCGGGTTTGGAGAGGATCTGTCCTTCTGCATGCGTGCCAGGGAGTCGGGGCTGAAGCTTTACTGTGACAGCCGTGTCAAGTGCGGGCACGTGGGCTACCATACGTTCAGCGAAGAAGACTTCAAGAGATAGTGAGGTGCGCACATGAGTCAGCAAGAACTCATGAATCTGTGCAAGCTCAACCGGCGTATCACCGGCAACACCTTTGACATCGAGATTTCGGCGCTGATCGAGCAGGCCATGCATGACATAGAAGTGTCCTGCGACACTGGATTCGATTCATCGGATCCAATGCACTGCAAAGCCGTGGTGATGTTCGTCCAGGCGAACTTTGGCGACGGCGACGATAAGGCCCGTGCCGTGTACCAAACGGAGCTGTCGAAGATCAGCACAAGAGGAGTGGACGTGAATGTTTGATACACAGATCACTCTGATAAAAGACCAGGTGGTAATCGGCGGCAAAGGTGTCCCTGCGACTATACAGGAGCGCACCACCGTTTATGCTACGGTCTCGTCCGTAACCGGCAGCGAGTTCTTTGATGCCGGGCAGGGAGGTATCCGGCCCGAGTATCAATTCGTCATCTATGACGCGGAGTACAACGGCCAGCAGGACGTGGAATACAACGGCGTCGTATATCGCGTGTATCGAACCTACCGCCGCGACAAGGACAAGATCGAGCTCTACGTGGAGGCGAGGCCCGGTGTCTAAAAAGGTCGGAATCGGCAGCCTTGCCTCGGAGGTGCAGAAGATCGTCGAGGAATACGGCGACGCAGCGCTGGATGTGATTCGGGAGGTAGCACCAGACAAAGCAAAGGCTGCCAAGAAACAGCTGAAAAGCGCATCGCCCGGCAAAACCGGCAAGTATGCAAAAGGTTGGAGCGTGCAGTCCCAGAACACACGGCTTGGTATTGATGTTGTGATCTACAACAAAAACAAACCGGGATTGACGCATCTGCTGGAGAATGGCCATGCGCTCCGGAATGGTGGACGATCCAAGGCAATACCGCATATCGGGGATGTCAACGATACGATCAAGGCGGAGTTCATCGACGAGGTAACAAGGAGGCTTGAGACCCTATGACATACGACAATGTATACGAAGACATCATCGTTCCGTGTGCGGCCGCAGTCGGCGGGACATCGGCCTATTACCAGTGGCCCGTCGGATCCGCGCCTAATCCGCCGTATGTGCTCTACTACTATCCTGGCTCGGACGATCTCTATGCCGACGGCAGAAATTACGCAAAGTTCACACCTGTGAACATTGAGCTCTACACAGACCACAAAGACTTCGCGGCAGAAGCCGCACTGGAGGCAGTCCTGACAGGTGCGGGTCTGTCCTACCAGAAAACAGAAACACCTTTGGACGAGGAGAACATGTTCCTCGTCCTTTACGAAACGGAGGTTTTAATCAATGGCTAACACTGTTAAGTACGGCCTCAAGAACGTCTACTATGCCGTAGCCACTCTGGGAACCAGCGGCGCATATACTTACACCGCTCCTGTGGCATGGCCCGGCGCTGTGAACCTGTCCCTCGATGCTGAGGGCGATGTCACCAAGTTCCGGGCAGACAACGTGGACTACTGGGTAGGCCAGAGCAACAACGGCTATTCCGGCTCCCTGGAGTCCGCACTGGTGCCCGATTCCTTCAAGAAGGACGTTCTCGGCTACTTCGAGGACGCTGGCGGCATGCTCGTTGAGGACGCAGCTGCGTCCGCTAAGCCGTTCGCTCTGCTGTTCCAGTTTGAGGGCGATGACAAGGCCACCCGCCATGTCATGTATCGCTGCACCGCAAGCCGTCCGTCCGTCTCCGGACAGACCACGGATGCGTCCATCGAGCCCCAGACCGAGAGCGTTGACATCACCGCGTCCAGCATCCCCGTGATCGGCAAGGACGTCGTGAAGGCTTCCGCACTGGAAAGCTCCACCAACTACAGCAGCTGGTTCACGGCTGTGCAGCTGCCGACGGCCACGACCTAAAAGGAGGCCACGGCATGAAGGGGACAGTGAAAATCGGGGATCGTGAGATCCCCATGGTGGCCAATGGGGCCACGAACATCTATTACAAGCAGTTGACACACCAGGATCTGCTGGCGTACTTCACGAAGCAGAGCGCGAAGAAGGCGGAAGCCGCCGACGGCATTGACACGCTCATGCCTCTGGCCTTCGTGATGGCGATGCAGGCTGAAGGGAACAAGTCCTTCAGCCAGGATGACTACATCCAGTGGCTCTCCCAGTTTGAGCCCTTGGAGGTAGAGATGGCGCTCGATGCGGTGATGAATATCTACACTCAGAACCGCGTCAGCACGTCAACTCCAAAAAAAAACACCGCCCGGTAGATCGTGACTACAACACTGCCCTCTATTGTCTCCGGGCGGTTCAGATCGGATTGCGCATGGACGATCTGGATCGCCTGGACGAGGGGTTTGTGCAGGACATGATCATAGAATACGCAAATGATGACGTAGACTATCCGTACCTGGCAACACAGGCGGATTTTGATAGATTCTAAGGAGGTGGCGCGATGGCAGGCGGCGGAAGAATCAAGGGTATCACCATTGAGATCGGCGGTAATACCACGAAGCTTGAGTCCGCGCTGAAGGGCGTCAACAGTACAATAAGCCAGACACAGACCAAGCTGAAGGACATCGAGAAGCTCCTCAAACTGGATCCGACAAACACAGACCTGCTTAAACAGAAGCAGGGATATCTCAAGGACGCTATTGCGGCCACAGAGGAGAAGCTCCAGCAGGAGAAGGACGCTCTGGAGCAGCTAAAAAACGCAGACGGCACTACGGACACGACTGAACAGCAGAGGGCACTCGAACGAGAAATCGCGGCCACGGAGCAGTCGCTGAATTCACTGAAGGATCGGTACAATGACTTTGGCAGTGTCTCCTCACAGGTGGTGAAGGCCGCCGGCGAAAAGATCAGTGAGTTCGGCGAAAAAATCTCAGCTGTCGGCGGCAAGCTCACGGGCGTGGGGACAAGCCTGAGCACGCATGTCACGGCTCCGATTGCGGCGCTGGGCGCAGCGTCTATGGCAGCCTTCAACGACGTTGACGCCGGCCTGGACACAATCGTGTCGAAGACCGGCGCCACCGGCGACGCCATGGATGAAATGGGCCAGATCATGGAGAACATCGCGACCTCGATCCCTACCGACTTTGAAACCGCAGGCTCTGCTATTGGTGAGGTGAGCACGCGATTCGGACTGACAGGGCAGGCGCTCGAGGATCTGTCGACTAAGTTTATCCAGTTCGCCGAGCTAAACAACACCGACGTGACCACGAGCGTGGATACCGTTCAGAACGCGCTCAGCTCGTTCAATCTCGGCGCGGAGGATGCTGGGACGGTCCTGGACGTGTTAAACGCAACGTCTCAAAAGACTGGTGCCAACGTTGACTCTATGGCTGCTTCGCTGGTGAACAACTCCACAGCATTGCAGCAGATGGGGCTGGACATCTTCCAGTCAGTGGACTTCCTCGGCCAGCTGGAAACCGCCGGTGCGGATTCTGAGGCTGTGATCTCCGGAATGAAGCGTGCGCTGAAAGAGGCGACAGACGCTGGCATACCGTTTGACGAGGCGCTTGCCGGGTTGGAGGACACGATCACAAACGGCACGAGCGACATGGACGGCCTGAGTGCTGCGTATGACTTGTTCGGCAAGTCCGGAGCGGCGGTGTTCACGGCGGTGCAGAACGGCCAGATCAGCTTTACGGATCTGGCCGACTCCCAGGACATCCTGGCGGATTCTGCGGATAATGTGGCATCAACTTATGAGGGGACGATTGACCCCATCGACAGTATGGAGACCGCAATGAACAGCCTGAAGCTGGCCGGCGCGGATCTTGGCAGCACAATCGGCGACGTGTTGGCGCCAATCATTGAAACGTTGTCCACTAAAATCCAGGAGCTCCGCGACTGGTTTGGCAACCTGGATGAAAGCCAGCAGCAGACGATCGTGAAGGCGGCCATGGTAGCGGCTGCCATCGGCCCGCTGTTGGTGGTCATCGGCACCGTCATCAGCTCAGTGGGATCCATCATTTCGGTTATCGGCAGTGTGGTTTCAGGCATCGGCACACTGATGGGCCTGATACCAATGTTGGCTGGGCCTGTCGGCATCGTAGTTGCTGCAGTAGCGGCAGCTATCGCGATCGGAGTTGCACTCTACCAGAACTGGGACACGATCAAAGAGAAAGCCGGAGAACTCAAAGACGCCTTCGTGGAAAAATTCAACGCAGTGAAGGAGAACGTGTCAAATGCGTTCAACGCGGTGAAAGACACCATGTCAAACGTGATGGAAACCGCAAAAGACACCGTCCAGGAGAAGCTGGACAATATCAAGACAGCGTACGAGGAGAACGGCGGCGGTGTGAAGGGTGTCGTCTCCGCAGGCATGGAAGCCGTCAAAGGCTACTACACCTCCGGCTACACGTTCATCGACAATCTGACAGGCGGCAAGCTGAGCGCCATCAAGGATACAATCAGCAACAAGATGAACGACGCGAAGCAGGCAGTGCAGGACAAACTGGACTCTGTGAAGTCGGCGTTCTCTGACAAGCTGAACACCGCACTCACCACAGCGCAGGACAAGTTTGACAGCATCAAGACAGCTGTGAGTGACAAGCTGACATCGGTGAAAACGGCGGTGTCTGACAAGCTCAGTGATATTAAAACAGCGTTTGGAGACAAGCTCGGCGGGACCCTGGACACGGTGCGCAACAGATTTGACGACATCAAGAACGCTATCGGCGACAAGCTGTCTGCGGCACGCGATAAAGTGCAGAGCTTGATTGATTCCATCAAATCGAAATTCAACTTTTCGTGGTCTTTGCCGCATTTGAAACTTCCTCATCCGTACATCAGCGGATCGTTCAGTCTGAATCCTCCGTCCGTTCCGTCTTTCGGGATTAGCTGGTACAAAAAGGCCATGGATAACGCCTATATGCTGGATGGCCCTACTATCTTCGGCACCATGGGAGGGAAGCTCCTCGGCGGTGGAGAAGCAGGACATGAGATGATTATCGGAAGAGACACGCTGCTTTCCATGATAAGTGAAGCAGTCGGCGGAGCGGGAAACACGGATATCAATGTTGTGGTCAATGCGTCTCCCGGAATGGACGAGAGAGAACTGGCTGACCTTGTGGCGGACAGAATTGCGGCACAGGTCAGCCGGAGAAGGGCGGTGTTCTCGTGAGTCAATTCATCAACTATCTGACCTTCGGCGGAGTACAGTCCAACCAGTACGGCGTATGGATCTCCGGCGCAGGAACATATGACGCACCGGGGAGGGATCTGGAGTACATCCAGATTCCCGGACGGAGCGGCGACCTGATCGTAGATAACGGACGGTACACGAACATCGAGATCGTGTATCCTGCGTATATTGCCGACGATTTTGATACGAAGTTTGACACATTCCGTGCGCTGATGCTTTCAAAGAAGGGCTATCAGATCTTGACAGATACATACCATCCGGATGAGTTCCGCCTGGCGGCACTCTCCGGCGGCCTTTCTGCCGAGACGGGCGCATACAATAAGATCGGCGGGTTCGACCTTACGTTCAACTGCCAGCCGCAGAGGTGGCTCTATTCCGGCCTCGTAGTGACCACGCTGTCATCTTCCGGGAGTATCTCAAACCCCACAAACTACGCCTCAAAGCCTAATATCCGGGTATACGGCTACGGCAACATCGGAATTGGCTCCAACACGATCACAGTGGCCTCACACGGCCTCCAGTACATCGACATAGACTGTCAGGCCATGGACGCATTTTGCGGCGCTGTGAACGCGAACAGCTACGTTACGATCACGGGTGATGATTTCCCCGTTCTGAGTCCCGGAGCCAATAACATCTCCCTGTCTGGGAATATTTCAAATATTCAGATCACACCGAGGTGGTTCACGATATGATTCCAAAACTGTTTGCCTCTACCGCTACACGATTCACCTCCAACGGATTGGGGCGGCTCTCTGACGCGGTGGAGTGTACTGTCACAGAGGAGAGGAACGGCCCCTATGAGTTGTATATGCGCTACCCGATCACCGGGAAGCACTACGCAGACATACAGATCTCACGCATCATCTACGCCGTTCCGGCGGACGGCAAGAGCGGCCAGCCGTTTCGGATCTACCGCATTGAGAAGCCTCTGAACGGGATTGTCTCAATTTATGCGGAACACATCTCCTACCAACTGAATCGCATTCCTGTCATGCCGTTCACAGCTTCCAGCTGTGCCGAGGCCCTCACGCAGATGGTCAGCCATTCCGCACAGGCCAATCCGTTCACAGTCTGGACGGATAAGTCCGTTGCAGGCAACTTCAATCTCACGGAGCCCAGAGCGTTCCGGGCATTGCTCGGAGGTACGCAGGGCTCCATTCTCGATGTTTACGGGAAAGGCGAGTACGAGTTCGACAACTACCTCGTGAAGCTGCATCTGAACCGGGGCATTGACACCGGGGTGGTGCTGAGATACGGCAAAAACATCACCGATCTGACACAGGACGAAAACATTGAGGCCACGATCACGGGCGTTTGCCCGTTCTGGAGGGATCAGACCTCCGGGGAGACGGTGACGCTCCCGGAGTACGCTGTCTGGAGTTCCACCGCGGCGAACTTCCCCTATAAGCGGACGGCTGTGGTTGACTTCTCATCGGACTTCCAAGAGGAGCCGACCGTGGAACAGCTTCGGCAAAGGGCAAACAAATACATTGAGGACAACGACATTGGCATTCCGAAGGTCTCACTTGACGTGGAGTTCGTCCCGCTTTGGCAGATGGAAGGAGTCTCGACAGGCAACCCGACAAGAACCCTGATGCTCCCCGCCACGGTGGACGGTGACACGATCCTCAATCTTGACGGCTCTGTGAGCGGAGACACCGTCACGCTGTCGGGTGCCTATTGGGACATCACGTTTGACGATTGCAAGGTCTTAGAGCGCCTGCACCTCTGCGACACTCTGACGGTCAGATATGACGCTCTGGGCGTGGATGCAACGGCAAAGATCGTCAAGACGGTCTACAACGTACTGGCGGACAGATATGACTCTCTG
>Ga0326511_10003540_pt1 | contig 12581 bp, 12 predicted proteins | sample 0_2496_0518_D_FD_203701 | JGI IMG/M metagenome (GOLD analysis project Ga0326511, IMG submission 203701) | Bovine rumen microbial communities from UC Davis, California, United States - 0_2496_0518 | ecosystem: Host-associated > Mammals > Digestive system > Stomach > Rumen | place: USA...
GTAATGAAACTTCCCCGCCTATTAAGGTATAGTGTATAGTTGTAACTTTACCATTAAAAGATGCGACACTTAATAAGTTATTTATATAATTGGCTGTTTTTAATAATTGAGCTTCGTCTATATCCGTTTTTAGGCCTTTTTCTTTTAACTTATCTAACGCTTCTTTTTGTTTCTTTTTATCAAAACAATATGAACAGTTATAGTTACAACAATCTGTCATATGCCATGATATATTAAATGTGGGCGTTCTTTCAAAATTATACCAAGAAATACTATCGATATCTTTATAATCTATTAAGTCCATGCTAGTCCTCAATTTTAAAGCTATTTATGGGAGATATATCTAGAGAATGTATTACTCTATAATTACTAAAAACTTTTAAGAGTTGATTTTCTATTGTATCCGAATCAGTAAATACTATATTTTTTATAGGTGGATATATAGAGCCTTTATAACTTACGGGTATTAAAAAGTCGCCCTGTCCAATATAATTTTTTATTATATTACCACTCATTAGCTTTTTATCGGCGACATTAGTAAAAATTTTATTTTGCATTTTATTAGCTTTATAAAGTCCAATAATTTTATTTATACATTCAAAATCTATTTTATATCGACTATCTAATAAACAAAAATATGTTTTTGTAGTAATTTTTTGATTAGAATCTAAATGTACAATATTACAAACATCTGTATCATAATCTAAATTTCGATATGACTCAATCAAGCTGTTTTTAGTAAGAACAGTAATATTACTAAAAAATTTATTTATACTAAGACAAGAGTCTATACATTTTCTTAAAATTCCACTAGAATTATTTTTTGTATCATCTATTATGAGCTCAACATATATAGCTTTATCTAGCCACTCTTTAGTTTTAGTATATATGCATTCTATATTGCTAATGTTATTTTTTATCCAATAAATATCACTAGGGATAACCTGGTTAATATCATCTTTATCTGGATAAAAAATAATAATATCTTTAGGATTTTTTATTTTTTTAAGAAGCGACCTCTTTAGTGGCGTTATAATTATATTTTGGTCATAGTCTTTGGACATATCCATTTCTGGGATATAAATACAGTCAAGCTGTTTTTCCTTAAAAAATGCTTCTACCCTTAATAGGAAATCATTATTATTTTTTAATAATACTAAATATTTCATTTACATATCCTCAGAAAACTTAAAATCAGCTTGGCCACAAACTGAACATGTTTCACCAGGGCATTTTCGCCAAAATGGATTAAGCATATCTTTTTTATAGCTTTCTAAACTACCAAGTTTCTTTTTATATCTACATACAGTATCGTATATGTCACCTTTATCATCTATATATACCATATATTTTAAGTTATTGCATTGGATACTAGAGTTGAACTTAAGATTTCTTCTTATTGAAGCTTTATCTCCGATTAGTTTCTTATTATATTTTGTTTCAATAATGAAACCTAGACTATTGAAATTTTCGTTATTTATAAGGCTCTTTATATACTTTACATCTTCTGCTGGAAGTGTTCTATCAAAGTCTAAAGTTGCAGAACTTATATTATTATCCTTTAATTTCGTTATGAACTCTTTCGCAATATCAATATTACTAGGCGTAATAACCATTTCTGGTTTAACAAAATCTAAGTCTACAACTTTTTTTATATAAACGTCCATTTTAGAAAATTCTTCATGAAATGAAGCGGTTAGCTTTAATATAATTCCATTATTTTTACATAAGTTATATAAATTTCTATAGTAGTCTGTTGAATTAGATAAATTTGTAGTTATAGAAATTTTTTTAACATTTTTAGCAAAAAGCTCACGTATAATAGTATCTAAATCAAACCAAGTTACTTCGCCGCCTATAAGTTGAATACTAACTGGTTTATCTATATCGTCTATTATTTGTCTTATATATTTTGCTTTTTCAACCAATTCTTGCGTTGTTTGTTTTTCTTTAGAGATAGCTTCTTTTCTAATGCAGTATGAACATCTAAAATTACACCAATTTGTCATACGCCATTTTACAGTAAAACTAGTATTATCAGTTTTATATATGTATTTTATATCTGAGCTATTTATATTACTATTTAATACATCAATAGTATTATTATCTATTAAATTTTTTATAAAACTTAAATAATTTTTCCAATTATAAGTTTCTTTTATTTTACTATAATCAATTTTCTTAGTTATAATTTCATTTAAGTCTAGATTTTCATTATACTTAAAAGCAACATCAGAAAATTTTTCTATATTAGGACAATTGGTAAATACGGTAGGAATTTCTACATTTACATATTCTAAAAACTTTAATGGAAACATCCCTTTACAAAATTCATAATCAGTAAGTAAAATAAGCCCTAAACTATACTTAGATAATTCCACTCTTAGTTCTTCTAGTGGTAAAAACTTATGATAAAATATATTTGGAACATCTATCAGTTTAATATTCTTTTCTAGATAAATATGGATTTCCCAATTCGGATATTTTATAGCTAATGCTTCTATAAGGTCCCAATCAATTTTATTACCATTTCTGCCAATATAAACCATGCTATGGTTAATTTTAGACGAGCTAGGCGTAACTGTATTGAAATCACATCCATTTTCTTTTAAGAATGTGTTTTTATTAATTTTTATAGCTTCATTATATAGGCTATCTGATGAGCATATAACTGTATCCGCTAACTTTATAGTTTCTAGATCAAAGTAATCCCTTGCGTGGTCGGAGTCTTTCCAATTATCAGACCTATCATATATAATGGTATTTTTATTATTTTTTAATTTTAATATTGTATCTACATTTAATAGAGGACGTGAAATAACAATTATATCGTATTTATAATTATTTATTTTAGATTCATCAAATTTATAAGTATATCTTTCACCATAAGTAGAACTTAAAAAATTACTTAGTATTACACGTCTATATTTTGGAAGTTTTGTAATATCGCCTATTCCGGCTTGTATAATATTATTCATATGTATTTACCTTATAGCACAGAGGACAAAATTTATCTTTTGATAATTGACATAAAATAGGCTCTTTTGGTAATGTAATTATATCATCATTTAATAAATTACCTAATTGATAATTATTTTGGCAAAAATTACATCCCGCTCTAAGAACTTCGCCATTTGGTAATATTCTTATGGTAGTAATACCAGCTGTACAATATTTACCATTAGCTATAAAACCACCCTCATTTAAGTCAGATATAAATGATGAAGATGTAGAATATTCCAATATGGTATTATCTCTTAACCTTGTTAAGATAGCTGGCTTTAAGCTTTTATTTCGTAATGAGCTATTATAGTCTTCTACATCCTTAAATATTTTTTCATTTTCTGACGATATAATTGCGCATTTATTATTAAGGTCTCGCTCTTTCGCCATATTTATTTTTAGTTTAAGGTTCTTTATAAAGTCTATAACATCTAATTCAATATTATCATTATTAAATACTAATCCTACTGAAAACTTATAGCCGCTTTGTTCATATAAATCTTTCAATTTATTGAGAAATATATTTTTATCACACTCAGTTGGATGATAAGAAAAAAGTAATGTTGGCTTTATATTCCTTGTTTTACAATATTCAATAAAGTCTACCCAATATTTAACGGGTCTACTAAGATTAGAAATAACATTTATATTGATAATTTTATCACTATCAATTATTTTTAATACATTAGTTAAATCATATAGAGATGGCTCTCCGCCAACGAAATGTAATAAAATTGGCTTATCTATTTCTTTACAAATTTCATTAATGCCTTTAGCTATTTTTTCTATATTTTCTTTTGGATCAGCCTTTTTGCCTTGACAACTTGCAATGCAATAAGGACATTTATAATTACAGCCTTCTGTTATTTTCCAAGAAATAGTAAAATATTTATCAGTATTCGTATTATATGTACTAATAATATCCGATGAATTAATCATATTTTAAATATATACCTAACCCTATTTAAAGTGCAATGAGAACTATTACTACATATTCGCTCATTTAAAATAATATTATCTATATTATCAGAAGATATATTAGAAGGACAAATACCAGTTTCATAGCATTGCTTTTCTTGATTATAATGAAATGCACTAGCGCCTATACATGTAAAACCAATAAGGCTAGTATTCTTTATTATATTTAGTATTTTGCCCCTAGTTTGAAGTTCATTATTCATATAATACATCATTGTATCTTTTTCCTGTTCTATTTTATCACTTACTGTTTTATTAGGACTAATATATGATTGAACTTTTATCTTAAAATCTGGATAAGCTTTTTTAAAATCATCTATAAACTGCCTATTATTACCAACACTTACTATATTTATTTCTTTTATATGGTCCTTACAAAAATTTAAGTTTTTCATAATAATAGCCGGATTAACCTCTGACTCATGAATGCTTAGCGATAAACCAATTTTTAAATTTTTCTTTTCATTTTTAATAGCGTCATGAATTTGGTTAACTAATGTACCATTTGTATAGGCTTTTATTATAATTTTATTATCATATGGCTCTAAATGTTCCATAAAACCTGGTATATCAAATAAAAATGTTTCGCCACCATGAATAATAATTTCTATTTTTTTATTTTTTAATTTTTTAAATTCAGCATTTAATTTATTTATAAGCTCATATGTTTTTTTATTGCATACTTCAATATCATTAAAATTTTTTTTAATTTTAGGATCTTGTCCTTGAATACAAAACCAACAATTTAGATTACAAGTTTTTGCTAGTTTTATAGATATAGAAATTTTATCATCTATTTTTTCTTGAGCAATATAAAATTTTATTTTATTATTTGTATAATCTTCTTTTAATTTTTGTAATATATTCATTATTTTTTTAGCCTAAATGCATATTTTACATTACAGCCTGTACAGTTACTAGTGCCTTTACATACGATATTTTCATTTAAAATTTTTGCATCTTGTAGTGGTACAGCCTTTTCACCAGCGCATGGAGAAATAAGGTATTCTTTAAGGTCATGGTCATACCTAACAAATGTATCAGATTTACAAATTGCACCCTTCATATCCAAAGTAGGTATAAGATTTTTTATATACCCACGAGGTTCAACTTTATTATTTAATACCATTTTACGCGTAACGTCACTATATTTCTTTTGTACATCTTCATTAACTATCTGGGTTACTGCATCTTTAATGGGCTGTATATTTATCTTATATTTATCTGAGTTTTCTTTAATAAAGCTTTCTATAAATTCATCATTTTTTCCAGTAGCTACAATATTTATACTATGAATATATTTTTTATCAATAGAATCAATATTAGTAATAATTTTGTTAACATCAACATAATCTTCATGAATACTTATAGAAAATTTTATAATTAGATTCTTTTTAAGAATATTTGTACATTCTCTAATTTTATTGAAAAGAGTACCATTAGTAATAATTATTACGTTTACCTTATTATTTCCAGGTTCTATTTTTGATAAAAAACCAAAAACATCGAAGAGAAAGGGTTCGCCGCCATATAGCCGAATGTATATTTTTTTATCTGAAAGCTGCGATAGTTCATTATTGAGCTTATCTATAACCTTATATGTTAGCTCATTACAATGGCTAATCTCATCATATGACTTCTTAAAATCTGAGCCTTGAATACAAAAGCTGCATAGTAAATTACATGTTTTAGCCAGTCTAATTGTTGTATTTATAGACTTATCAGCATAGCCATCTAGACAAAAGTAATTATCTATCTCATTATTTTCATATAAATACTTAAGTATTTTTGCTGAAACTTCCATATTATAATCCTAATAAACTACTTCATTTTATATGCATATTTTACTGTACATCCGGAACACTCTTTAGTGCCTTTGCATATTATATTTTCATTTAATAATGTAGCTTTTTCTAGTGGTACTCCGGGTTCGCCAACGCATGTAGAAATAAGATAATCTTTTGTTTCGTAATCATACTTTGCGAATGTATCCGCTTTACAAATCGCGCCTACCATATCCAAAGTAGGTAATATATTTTTAATAGTTCCTCGTGAAGTTATTTCATTATTCAATAAATATTCAGGTGTTATAGAAGCATATTTCTTTTGAACTTCTTCATTAACTATTTTTGTATTAGTATCTCTAATAGGCTGAACATTTATTTTATAATTATCAGAATAATTTTTAATAAGATAATCAATAAACTCATCATTTTTTCCGGTAGCAACTACATTTATATTATGAATAAATTTCTTATCTATAGAACAAATATTATTAAGCATTTTATCTACATCAACATAGTCTTCGTGGATACTTATAGAAAATCTTATGACTAAATTTTTCTTTTTTATAGTCATACATTCTCTAATTTTATTAAAGAAAGTACCATTAGTAACGATGATTGCTTGAACCTTATTATTTCCGGGCTCGATTCTTGATAGAAAACCAAAAATATCAAAAAGGAATGGCTCACCACCATATAGCCTTATGATGACTTTTTTATCAGATAAATTTTTAAGTTCTTCATTAAGTTTATCTATAACTTTATAAGTTACTTCATTACAATGGTCTGTTTCATCATAAGTCTTTTTATATGCCTTACCTTGAATACAAAATTTGCATAATAGGTTACATGCCTTTGATAATCTAATAGTAAGGTTTATAGACTTACTAATAGTTTTATTTATACATAAATACTGGCTTACTTCGCCTTTATTATAGAGGTCTCTTAATAAATCTGCTGATATATCCATATTATTTTTACCTACAACTATTTCCAAATATTATGATTTTGACAAGATATGTTACATGGTCTATCTTCTGTTCTATTACATAATATTATAGAATTATCAAAATGTATACCGTCAGTTAACAAATTAAATGCTTCCTTGGCCATTGGACAACCAAAATGTTTAACTGTGCCATCTGGTAAAATATCATAATTTTTATTATTATCGCAATAATAACCGGCCGGCTTAAAGAAGCCCTTTAGTCTTAATGTTTCACCATTGCATTTTAGAGTACTCTCATCATCAAAGTAAACTGTAAAAGTTTTAGACTGGTCGGAGTTACCCATATAAGATAAAATAAAATTATGTACTTCTTCAGAAACTGGTTTACCATATCTTTTAAAATTTAAGTTAAATCTTATATTATTATTTTTTAAAAATTCCAGAATATCAGTATGGTCTTTATAGTTTTCATTGTCAACTACTACAAGTACCTTAGGTGAGCAAACTTTATTTAATCCTAAAAGCTTAGACTTAAATAAATCTAAGGGCATTTGATTATGATGATAAGACAACAAGACTCTTAATTGTAAATTATTAGTCTCACAATAATTTACCAATTTTTTATACCAACCTATATCCGCAGAAAAATTAGAAACTATTTTTATTCCTGTAAGCCTTTTAGTAGTTATATTCTTTAATATATCATCAGTAAGATTCCATAATGAAATTTCACCACCTTCTGGATATAATGTTATTGGTTTTCCATCATTAGGTACAGATTCAATTAAATCATTAATTTTCTTAGATATCTTATTTATAAGTTCTTTTGATACTTTATAATTATTATGTAATCTTTTATTTTCTTGATAGCAATCTTTACAATTAAAATTGCAAGCATATGAAACAGTATATCTTATAAGATGTTCATCTAAATTATTAGCTATTTTAATAACATTCATAAATATTTAGTAAACAATCACAATATTTACATGAATTATTATAAATTTACATATTTTTAATAGGAATTTATTATGGCAACAAGAGTAGGTATTTTATTAAGAAACAAAGGTACAAATGATATTTTACTAGCACATGCAACGGATAGAAAGCCACCATTTTGTTGGGACATTATTAAGGGTCATCTAGAAGAAAACGAAGAGCCAATAGAAGGCCTAATCCGAGAAGTAAGAGAAGAATGTGGCCTTGATATTTCTAAGGATAATATTACATTTATCGGAGATTACCCTTATGTAAAGGGCGATACTCTTAAAGTTTACTATCTGGAGAAAGATATTCCAATCGACCAATTATACTGTGATTCTTATTTTATGGACCCATATACTGGTAAACAAAAACCAGAAATGGATGAATTTCTATATTTTAATTTTTCGAAAGACGACCTAGAAAAGTCCTATGTATATAAAACGTTAAAAGTAGTTCTTAAAGATGCTTTTTCAAAACTGGAAGTTTACGAATGACAAAAAACGAAATTTTAGATAATTTTAAGTTTGAAGGAAAATACTCTAAGCAGCTTAAGAACCAATTTGTTACATTAGATGGTGAACAAATCACATTAGAAAAATTTGCTAAAACATTTTATGAATCTGGCTTAAAAAGGTCTTTTGAAGAAGAAGTTAAAAAATATGTAGATTGGCAAACGGATAATTTTGAAGAAGATAAATTTAATGTAAATTATTATGTGGTTCTTACGCTACGTTCACCAGAGCCAATTTTATGTTTTTTATCAAATGGCGTTTTTAGAGTCGTCTCTAATAATAGGCATATTATGAAAGACGAGATTGTATCTGCCAAAAAAATTGAAATTCCACAGAAAACTTTAGATTATATTAATAATTATATAGAAGCTAATAGAAAAGAAATAACATTAAAAAATATAGGCGATGATATAGTATATGGGTCTGAAGTTAGTAATTTTGCTAAAATGATTATTCAACAAGCAAACTTAAAAAATATAGATATTCAAGAACTTATTGATACATTAAATTATGATTTATAAATAAAAGCTGCCTAAATGGCAGCTTTTTAATTTTAGTTTATTTTATCCATAACCTGGTTATCATAGAATCCCTTATCTATAGCATTTAAATAAAATGCTGCATCTTCTTCGGATACTGGCGTAAAGTTATGACAATCAACGCCAACATCTAGCCCTTTATTTTTTATAAGCTGACGTCCATGAATATGCCCATAAAGTACAAGCTCATCATCTTTTAATTTATAATCAGTTATTGGTTCATGTCTTAATACACAATTAAAATCGCCAACTTTTACTTTACACTCATCATTATCATAAACTTTTACATTTTTTCGTTTTTTTAGTGATTCTACCAAATCTGGAACTTTATCACGCTCATAATTGCCTTTAACAAAGTGTAGCGTTTTGAAATTAAGACAATCTAGATATTTATCATTTTCTCCAAAGTCGCCTAATACATAAACGTCATCATTTACGGTAACATTTTTATTCCAATTAGAAATTATATCTAAATCCATTTCTTTTACATTTCTAAATGGTCGCTTGCTAAAATCTAATGTTCTTTGCTGGCTAAAATGCGTATCAGAAATAAACCATTTCTTAGATTCATCTTTGTTAAGTTTCTCATCTACAGCAATAATTGTTTCTTCTAGCGTATTAAATACTGGTATTCCAGCTTGGTCGCATTTAATACGAATATAAGCATTTGCATTCTTTTTTCTTGAGTCGTCCGGAATACATACAAAAATATTATTTGATTTAAGCCACATGCCTATTTCTATATTTGACGTAAACCCGGGGTTCTTCTCGGTTCTTTCAAGATAAAAAATAATAGCAGATGCTTTATGCATCGCTTCATTTTCCCAATCTGTCTGCTTTGTTAGGTCTTTCATTAAACCATAATTTTTATTAGTTGGATTTAAGATATCACCATCAAAGCCAATATCTTCAAAAATAGAATAAGCTTCTTTTCTCCAAACATCATTTTTTTCATAATCTTCTCTTGGACAAGGTCCAGCAAGAAAAACAGCATTGTGTAATTTATCTAATGAAGTCATATTTCCTTCATCATCAGTTGGAATAATAATGTTCATTTTCTATAGTATTTCCTTATTTTAGATAATATATTTATATATTAGTGAAATAATCAAATTTAAACTAATTTAGAAAGAGGTTTTTATTTTGAATATAAATGAATATTTAAGCTCAGCTTCTTTTAAGGAAGAGATACATAGAGCAGCTACAAATGCAAAGCTTAATACGCCACAAAAAGTAGAAGCTGATATTAGAACTATTGCTTCGGAAGCATTTAATGAAGGCATAATGTCCTTACTAAAATTTAGGTCAGCCGCTAAAAATGAGGGTACGCTAGAAAAAAGTAAAGAAGTAACACAGATGCTACCGGATAATTTTATAAAAAATGAAACTGGTCTACAGGCAATAAATGGTCTTATGCAAGCTGTTATTTCTAACCAAGAAGACGGTCTATTAAATATAGGATATGAGAGTTTACTAAAAACAGAAATAGAGAATTACATTAGAATTGTTTATGCTATTGGAGTAACATCTGGATTTGAAATTGCAGATGACGAAGATTATAGAAATTTGTATTTATCAAATAAACAGAGATTTATAATGCATGGCTCTGCTCCTAAAAGTAATGATTCTAAGAAAACTAGAAAGTCGAAAGAATAATTATGGAACTAAAGACGATAAATTTTACTCAAGATGATGAAATAATGACTAAAATTTCACTAATTGATTGTGGTAAGGTTCTAGACACATATATTTTATATAATAGTGCTGATGAAACTAGAGCTAAGCCGGACCTACAAAAAACGGTTAGGAATATTCAATATTTTATTGAAAGAATCTATGATTATGGCCGTAAAGGAATTCCTATTGATTTTAGTACCGTTGAAATTCCTCTTGTAGATGATATAAAATATTAGGATAATAAAATATGGCAAAACAAAAGCTAAAAGAAGATAATGTATATATTTCTGGTCAAAAACCAAAATCTAGTATTATAAACTCGTCTTTTATAAATAGACTTAATAGTATTTTTGGCTTTAGAACTTTAAATAAGAGTGAAAAACCAGAAACTGAAATAGAAAAGAGACTAGGCATCAAATTTGTTAGAGTCGACTTAAATAATGACGCATATAGAGTTAAGAATGCCGCTAAGGGTGCAGTTTATAGAAGCCAAAAATTAAATTCAACTGTTGAACATTATTTGGATGCTTACTTAAATGATACAACCGTATCATATGATGATATTCAGGATAGACAAGCTAGATTAAATGAGCTATCATTTATGTACTATAATGACCCATTTATTTCTAGGGCTTGCCACTTAGTAGCTGATGAAGCTACACAACAAGACGTTCAGGACCGTATAATTTCTATTGAGTCTCCAAATATAAATTTTGTTGAGCATACATATAATTTGTTAAACTCTTGGGGTATTACACAAACAAGACTAAATGCGGTTTGTTTTGATCTTGAATTATATGGTGAATCATTCTGGGCACATAAAGTTGGTACAAATGGTATTGAAAAAATAAAACCAATTTCTGTAAACTCAGTGATGGAAAGATTGGAGTTTTCACCAATTCATGTTGCTAAATTCCTATCAGAAAGAGACGGCTGGATGACTGCTAATCGTGACAGAGGCTCAAAAATTAAAGATTTAGTAAATCTTTTAAAATCAAAAGAGTCAATGGATGAAGCTGAAAATCTAGCAGATATGTTTGATGATAAGCTTTTAGGATATGAGCTACATGATGGAATTATAGCACCTCCTTGGCTTATTTCACATTTTAGATTTAACGCTGACCACTCAGAGTTCTATCCATATGGACGTCCACCTTTAATTCAATGTCTCGCGCCATTTAAGCAAGCTCATTCAACTATGGCATTACAAGGCTTAGCTCGTTCTATGAGCTTCCCAGTTACAATGTATAAAGTAAATACACCAAAAGGACTTACGCCAACTCAAGCATTTGATACAGTAAATAATGTTAGACAGCAGTATGATAATCTAGGCGTTACATCAGCTGGCGCTGGCTCAGAAGTATATACTGTAAATACTAAGATTTGGGTTCCTAGTGAACTTCTCGATATAGAAGTAAAAGAATCTAAGTGTGATATGGACTTCATTGAAGACTTGGAGAATTATCAGAAACGTGTAGCTTATGCTGCAAATATCCCGCTTGGCTATCTAGACCCTAATGGTGGTGAGGGTAGTACATATGTTTCCGGTATATCTTTAATGGAACAATATAAGCCATTTGCTAGACATGTATATTCTATACAGTCAATTGTTCTTGATACAATTGGCATGCTTATTCGTATGCATTATGCAATTACTGGAGAATTTGATTATAATACGCCATTTATTTTAAGTATGCGCTTCCCAGCTATAGAGATGTCAGATGATAAACGACAAGCTAGACAAGCTTCTATAGACTTATCACAAGGTATTGTTGACTTACTCAAAAATGTTTTAGGAATTGGTGATGAAGATACATTACCAGAAGATGTTGTAACAGATATTCTTTCTAAATACTCATTCTTAGACCCAACTGAAGTCCAAAAATGGATGCGTCTTTCTGCCTTCTTAAAGCCAGCCAAAAATGCTGATGGTGATGGAGATGACGAGTTTGGTGGTGACATGGGCGGCGGAGATGACTTTGGCGGCGACATGGGTGGTGATGACATGAGCGGCGGCGGAGACGAAGGTGGCGGGGATGAATTACCTGAAGCTAGAAGAATACGCCTTGAAAAGAGAAAGATATTAAGAGAAAAGAGAGAACGCGAATTAGAACATATTCGAGAAATTAGAGAAAGATATAAGAATGCTGCGGAT
>Ga0326511_10003541_pt1 | contig 12576 bp, 17 predicted proteins | sample 0_2496_0518_D_FD_203701 | JGI IMG/M metagenome (GOLD analysis project Ga0326511, IMG submission 203701) | Bovine rumen microbial communities from UC Davis, California, United States - 0_2496_0518 | ecosystem: Host-associated > Mammals > Digestive system > Stomach > Rumen | place: USA...
TCCATTCAGCCTTTCTGTCTCTCGCGCCCGTTTCCCTCAGCGTCTCCGGCCTGTCCCGACGAGCACGCGACGAGCCCGAACGAGCGACGACCGAACGCGAGAAGACCGGACGAGCGACTAACCGACCGGAGGACATACAGGCCAAGGCATAAGAAAAGCGCCCGAGAGCCTATGAACGAAAAACGGGACGCGGTATAATTGACTTATCTAACATAATCGGTATATACTTATTTACGGAGGTGTTACTATGAGCAAAAAGTATGACGAACTGTTAAAAGAATATCGGCGACTGGCTAAACGAGCTGACCAGCGTTTAGTAAGACTTGAAAAGGCCAGCGAGCAGAAAGTCTATAGTAAAATCTTAGAGTATGGGTACGCTAACGCTAAGCGTGACGCCGTAAGCTGGGGTGCTAATAAGGATAAGCCGAGATTTAATATAAGGCCCCCTAAAAACACTAACCAACTTAAGGCCAAAATAGCCGATATAAAGAGGTTTTTAAGTTACGAGACAAGCACGGTCTCGGGCGTAAAGAAAGTATACCAGGCGCGAGCTAACACTATAAACAAGGACTATGGTACTAATTTTAGTTGGGACGAGCTCGCGGACTTTTTTGAGTCCTCATTATGGAAGAAGTTAGACGGTGTATACTATGCGTCTACAGTTTTCGAGAGTGTCGGAGTTATACAGAAAAATAAGGACGATATCCTAAAAGCCATTGAGGACAACGAAGACATACATATCAAAGTCAAGGACGCGATAGTAGAGAGCGCCGTTAATGACATAATAAAAAATCAAAACTTAGATATAAAAGACTTTTTTGAGGGATAACTAATTTGAGGTGACTATATGTACGAGTTTACTTACTACGGTAAGTTTGATTATACGCGCCTCAAAACGATAAAAACGCTGAGAAGACCGGGCAAAAAGAAAGAATTATACAATAACGCGGTTATAATGCTCGATACCGAGACCAGCAAAAAGCGCGATACATCAAACCACGACAACCATATAGTAGCGTTTACGCTGTCAATACGCGCGGACTCTACTAATATCTGTACGTTATGGGGTAACGACCCTAACGAGTGTATGGACTGTATAGAGTCAGTACTTAAGGCTATGCCGGGCGACCATACTATAGTATACGTTCATAACTTAGCCTATGATTATACATTTTTGCGTAAGTTTTTATATGACCGTTTTGGGTTTCCGGTGAGACAGCTTAATACTAAGCCTCATTATCCTATAAGGATAGACTTTGTTAACGGCCTTGTATTAAGGGACTCGCTGATACTTGCGCAAAAATCACTTGAGCGCTGGGCCCTTGATATGGACGTTGAGCACAAGAAAGCCGTAGGGTTTTGGGACTATGACAAGATACGCAACCAGGGCGACCCGTTCACACCGGAGGAGCTTAAGTATATCGAAAACGACACGCTCGCGGGTGTAGAGTGTATAGATAAACTAAGCAAACAGCTACGCCACTATATTTATGCTATGCCATACACGGCTACCGGTATAGTTAGAGAGGCTACTTATAAGATAGGTAACCAAAATAGAGCACATAGCGTGTTTGAGCGTATAAGCCCGCCGTATCACATATATAAGTTACTTGAGCTATGCTTTCACGGAGGTTATACACACGCAAACCGGTATTTAATAAATGAAGTTATAAGAGGTTTTATTGAGTGTTACGACTTTACCAGCTCTTACCCTTTTTGTATGCTGGCGTTTAAGTATCCTATGGGTCAGTTTGTTAAGTTTAGAGATGCGAGTATAGATGAGCTTATCGGCCTATCTGATAAGTACGCGTTTATAACTAAGTTGATACTCATAGACGTAGAAGTAAAAGATAATAGCGTCGTTATGCCGGTATTACAAGCCAGTAAAGTAACTAAGAGTGTCAATATGATAGTTGATAACGGGAGGATATTACAAGCGAGTTATGTAGAGATAGAAGTATCTGAGCTTACGCTTAAGATAATACGCTCACAATATAGATTTAGACGCCACGTTTGCACGGATATATACTACTCGACTAAACGATATTTACCGCGCTGGTTTACTGATATCGTTTACCAGCTCTTTTATGATAAGAGCACTCTTAAGGGTAAAGACCCGCTTAACTATCAGATAAGTAAGGGTAAGTTAAACAGTTGTTACGGTATGTGTGTACAAAAAGCCATACAAGATGATATAACCGAGGATTACGAGACGGGAGAGTATGATAAAACCAAAAAGAACGAGCGGACGGAGTACGACAAGTACATACACAACCGTAAAAAGGTACTCCCGTATATGTGGGGTTGTTGGGTGACCGAGTACGCACAGTATAACTTACTTATGAGGCTTGGGCCGTGTGCCGGTACTTGGATATACTCAGATACAGACAGCGTATACGGTGTCAATTTTGACCGTAAAAAAATTACGGCATATAACGACGAGTGTATACAGATACTAACCGATAGAGGATACCCGCCCGTAACTTGTGACGGGAAGACTTACGCGCTTGGTGTTGCGACCTTAGACGGAGAGTACACAGAGTTTAAGACGGTAGGCGCTAAGCGCTACGCTTGCCGGTCTGTAAAGGATAATAAACTTAAGATAACCGTAGCCGGAGTACCTAAAAAGGGTGTAGAGTCCCTTAAGGACGATATCAATAATTTTGCTAAGGGTCTCATATTTCCGGGTACCGTATCCGGTAAAAAGGCCCACGAGTATAGATATGTAGATAAGATATATACAGACGAAGACGGTAACATAACCGGTGATAGTATTAACCTTACACCGTGTGATTATCTTTTAGACGATATCAATATAGACGATTGGTTATCATTTTTTGATGAGGAGGTTTTTATAAATGCCTACAACGACGAATTATTATCATTTTGAGGACGATTTACAAAAATACCCGGAGGCCTGGTGTTATGTAGTCTACTCTAAGCGCGGAGCCGGTAAGACATACAGCGCACTACTACACGCCTACAAGACTAACACACCTATAATATATATGAAACGTACCAACGAGGACGTAGCTTTTATATGTCGGGGCGACGTTGACGGGCTGGACACAAGCCCATACGTACCTATTAACAGAGACCACGGGACTGACATATACGCCCGTAACATAGATAAAGGCGTCGGCGGTTTTTGGCACTATGAAGACGGAGAGCCGGAGGGCTTACCCGTTGCATATTGTCTGTCACTAAACGCGGTAAAACGTGTTAAAGGTTTTGACGCGAGCCGGTGCGATTGGATAGTGTTTGATGAGTTTATACCTCAGCTTGGCGAGCGTATCAGCCGTACGGAGGGAGAACAGCTACTTGATTTATATATGACAGTATCACGAGACAGACAGAAAAGAGACAGGCCACCGCTTAAGCTGGTACTTTTTGCGAACGCTGAGGAGATAAGTACCCCTGTCACTAACACCCTTGAGATAGTTGATACTATGGCCGACTTATCGGCAAGCGGTAACACTCACTACTACGACGAGGAGCGGGGTATATTAATACATCATATTAATAGTAGTGAGTATCCGATAGACGAACGGGAGCGCGACGGCATATATAATGCTATGATTAATACCGCCTGGGGTGCTAAGTCGTTCGAGGGTGAGTTTAGTCATAACGACTTTACCAACGTCGTAAAGTGTAGCCTTAAAGGGTACCACGGATATATCAAACTACATTATAAGACGCACGATTATTATATATACGCCGATAATAACGGCAAGTATTATATGTGTAAGAGTCCTACCCGGTGCCTGTTTGAGTATGACCTAAATAGGGAGAACGAACAAAAAGCCTTTTACATACAACACGGGGTAGACTTACGCCGGGCGTGTATAGAGGAGCGGGTAAAGTTTCAGCGTTACAGTATGTATGATTTGATAATCAACTATACACAGTTTTTCAAGTTAGGGAGGTAGACAATGAATAATAAATCTATAGCCAGTAACAAGTATAACAAAGAAAACACTAAACAGATACTTATACGACTTAATAAGAATACGGACGCGGATATCATAACGCGCCTGGACACCGTAGACTCAAAACAGGGATATATAAAAGAACTTGTAAGAAATGATATAGAAAAGTGTTGACTTTTTATATAATAAGTATATACTTATACTTGTACCGGGTTTCCGGTGTTGGTGTTTAGGAGGTAACGTATGAAGTATAGAGTTATGGTTAGCATTGAAGTTAGGAGCTACGACGGGGAGTATGACTGTTATGATGAGGAGTATACCGGTACGATATACGACTCACGAGCAGAGGCCCGTAAGGAGTTTTTACAAGCGTGTGAGGATATCAACGTAGACTACGCGTACATTGAGTGTATAGGTTAAGGAGGTAACTTATGATATTTAACATTTACGATTTACACAAGGGTGACGTAGTTGTCACAGCAAGCGAACAGGAGGCCATAGACAAAGCTAAGGTACTTATGGGTACCGGTATCGCAGATACGGCCCGTGTGTTTATGTTCGAGGAGCTTAACAGCCGGGACGACTACTACGATATGGTAGACGCTGAGGACGTAGACAGGAGTAACGGCTATACCCTTAAGAACTTTATCCGGTTATCCGGTTTAGAGACTAAGGAGGACAAGAGCCACGCGGACGCCTGGGAGAAAGTAAACACGATAGACAACGACCTATTACACCATTTAGACGCTCACGAACAGTTAGAGGTACTACACTTTATACCGGATAATATGCTTGTAGAGGAGTTTAGCAGGAGGCTTAAAGAGTACCGGAGAGTCAACGACGGAGTAGTAGACGTTCTCGATAGTTTGGAGATTTTCGTATAGGAGGGTGCTTATGTCAGAGATACAATATAAGTCGAGTAACGGATACTCCGGGACATTGTTTGGTAAAAGCTCGCTTATCGTTTACGACCTCGAGTCGGTTATCTGTTTTCATACGGGGAGTCGTAAGATAAACACATACGAGGAGCTCGTAGACTTCATTGAGGGCTACCCGGACTTTGAGGCTAAGTTAGAGCGTTTATGGGAGGATAGATTATGTTTGTAGCATATCACGACGAGTTATATAAGGTAGAGGACTTTAAGAAAGAAGTCGACGGAGTATGGTTGACCCTTGAGGGCCTGGCGTTTAAGGTTAAGGCCGACTGGGTTACTATCATATAATAAGTAGCATAGTTATTAAATAAGGAGGAATTGAAACTATGGCAACAAGAAGAACTAACGCAACGGACAAGGCAAAAGAGGCTACTAAGAAGACCCGTAAGGAAGTACACGGCGAGTGTAAGATACTTAGGGCGGTAGAGTTTGACAATGGAGGTATATCGTTTGATATGGAGTTTAACGATATCACGTTCTACCGTTTGGGTATCCGTAAAGGACAAAACGGAGAGTTTATCAGCTACCCGTCTTATAAGGGCTCAGACGGTAACTACTACCACTACTACTACTTGCCTTTATCTGACGAGTCACAGGATAAGATTATACAGCTCGTATATAACAAACTTGACGGGGAAGACAGCGCGGAGTAAGATATAGTAGAACTCGTAGAAGTTACCTCTTGAACTCCATTCGTAGACAAACACCAGCCGACGGCGTTACTTGAATAAGTAGCGCCGTTGTGCTATGTTTAAGATAACGGAGGTTTACATAATGAGCGTACAGGATATTGTAACAATAATACAGGGTGTCGGTTTTCCTATAGTTATGTGTGGGGCTATGGCGTACTATGTTAAGTACATTACGGATAAAAACCGGGACTCTATGAACGACTTAAACGAACGGCACACAAACGAGATAAACCAGGTAAGTCAGGCTATCAATAATAACACGCTGGCCTTACAGCACTTATCCGACATTATAGATAAGGATACTTGACTATGGAAAAGCACGGCGTAGACATATCCCGCTGGAATAAGATAGTTGACTATGATACTTTTTCTCATTGTATCGACTTCGCTATCATAAAGGCCGGTGGTAGTGACAAGGGCATATATAAAGACCCTACTTTTAACAAGAACTATACCGAACTACACAGCCGGGGCGTACCGCTCGGGGTTTACTATTTTGTAGGCCGTAACTTCTTGACACACGAGGACGCGATAGCAGACGCTAAGAGGTTTATAGAAATAATACAGGGTCTCTCTTTTGAGTATCCGGTAGTGCTGGACTTAGAGAGCACGGCCCCGCGCGACAAGGAAGACGTAACATACGCTTGTATAGACTTTATGAACTACTTGGAGGAGTCCGGTTACTATGCGTGTATCTATGCGTCTGATATCTCCGGCTTTAAGGACAGGCTTATACTTGACTGGCTTACTCCGTTTGACAAGTGGGTAGCCCGCTACGGCGGTAAGCCTACTTATGTAACGGAGTACGGTATACATCAATATACAAGTAAAGGCGACGTGCCCGGCGCTATCGGGTATATCGATAGAGACGTAGCGTATAAGGACTACCCGTCAATTATGAAAAAGACCGGGTATAACAACGTGAGGTAGCAAACTATGAATATTACACTTTATAGCGGATTTAGTAAGCGTATCAACTCGACCAAACAGCCCGGAGGCGGTGAGACACGGAGCGTAGTGCTTAAAGAGAATACAAGCATAGAGCGCCCGACCTTTATACTGTCCGGGCCTTTACCTAATTATAACTACGCAGAGTTTGACGGGCGCTACTATTACGTTGATGATATCGTATCTGTAGCGCACGACCTCTACGAGCTTAGCTGTAGTATTGACTACCTGGCAACGTATAAGAGCGAGATAGGTAGTTATAATTGTTTTGTTGAGCGTTCGAGCTCTAACTATAATATCTATATTAATGACGGGGCCGTATCAGCAGAGCAGAGGCTTATACAAGAGCGGATAGAGACGACGCCAGCAACTTCTTATGATACTACAGGCTGTTATATAGTCCGCGTAGTAGGTAAGGACTCGGCCGACGGAGGCGTAGCTACTTACGCTATGGATATAAGCGGGTTACAGTCTCTACTTACTTATTGTTTTGATGAAAACAACTTCACCGACGAGATAGTAGACCAGCTCGTCAAGACTTTCTTTAACCCTTTTCAGTATATAGTATCTGTTATGTGGTTCCCGATTGCTAAGTCTTCTATATCGGGTACAAGCTCAAGTGTTAAGCTCGGGTGGTGGGAGATATCCGGAGATTTTACGCTTATAAGCTCGTCCGGTATTACTGAGCTTGTATCGTTATCTATACCCGCTAATTACTACGCCGATTACCGGGCATATCACCCGAACTACACACAGGTAACACTACAGATACCGGGTACGGGTGCTATAAACCTTGACCCCACTTTATTATCAGAGGGTGCTTTATGGTGTGAGACCGTTATAGACTATATAACCGGAGACGCTAACACAAGTATAGCTAAGTATGTTGGCGGTGTACGCCGGGGTACCGTTGCTACTATAGCGGGCAAGTGGGGCGTACCGGTTACTATCGGACAGCTACAGAGTATTGTAGGCGGTATAACACAGGTAGCGAGTAACGTGATAGGCTTGGCTATGGGGTCAGATAACCCCGTCGGTAACATTATCGGGGCCGTCGAGGGTGTTAAAAATATCTTAAGCCCGACCCCGTCCGTGCTGGGAGGTGCCGGTAACAAGCAGAGCCTTAAGATTAAAAGTAGCTACTCTGTATCTATCCGTAACTATGGTAGTGGTGAGCTGGCGACAAGTGTATACGGTAGGCCTTGCTGTAAAAATCTTACGTTATCAAGTATACCCGGATATATTAAGTGTGCTAACGCCTCGGTACCTATACCGTCACTTGGTAAAGACAGGGATATAGTTAACTCGTATCTAAATAATGGCTTTTACTATGAGTGACCCCGTTATGAGAGTTATTAACTTTATAATATCAAGTCCTTATATCGGCGCTATCATATTTTTACTTATATTAGCGGGCGCCGGGATAGGTGGCCTTATAGGGTGGCTTATAAATGGCAGATAATAACGAGTATATATGGGCGGTACTTTATAATACGATAGGAAACGAGGACGGCGTAGCGGGCCTTATGGGTAACTTACAGGCAGAGTCCGGTCTTGTGTCTTATCGCCTACAGGGTGATTTTACTCCGGACTATACTAAGAGTATCTCATATACAGACCGTGTTAACTCCGGGGAGATATCCCGCGACGAGTTTATACACGACTCTAAAGGGTACGGCTTAGCACAATGGACGTACTACACCCGTAAAGAGGCGTTATATGACGCGTGGCAAGCGTCGGGGTATGACTCTATAGGTGATGTGAGGTTACAAGTGGCTTTTCTACTTAATGAGCTACAGACCTCTTACCCGTCTGTATATAATACGCTGGTAAACACTACGGATATACTCACGGCCTCTAATGACGTGTTATTTAATTTTGAAAACCCGAAACAGCAAGGCCCGGACGTACAGCTTGTAAGGTATCAGAACTCAGTAGCGTTATACAATGCGCTGGCAACGGGTGAGCCCGTACCGATACCGGTACCGACTCCGGTACTCCCTCCGGTTATACCCGACTGGCTACCCGGAGCAATACAGGACTTGATAAGGCGGGGCGTGATTTACAAGCATTGACTTTATTTATTATGTAAACTATATTATAAGTAGGTGCGGGGTATCACGCGCTCACAATCAACGGGAAGGAAGTACCGTAGAGCTTGGCTTGATTAACCAACAAGATACCCCGCTTTAATTTAAGGAGGTCACTAATGAAAATATCGGACTTAGTAGCACTCGCTAAAATGGGATACAGCCCCGCGGAGGTTAAAGACCTCTTAAGTATGGAGCCAACTACCCAGGATACCCCGGAGGAGAAAACGGAGGAGCAGAAAACGGAGCCGAAAGCGAGCCCGGAGGACGAACCCGCCCCGGAGATAGTAGAGACTATTAACTATAAAGAACTATACACAGACGCGGAGAAAGAGATAGAGTCTCTAAGAGACCAGCTCAAGACCGCACAGGCACAAAACACCGCGCTTAACGTAGCGCCACTTGAGACAGACTCAGACAGCGATATACTAAACGACTTAGCGCGGGCATTTATGTAGGAGGCTAATTATGGCACGAACACTAACTCAGCGTGATATTCACGCACTCGTTAACTCAATCGTAAAAGAGGCAACCGGACAGGAGAACACACTACAGGTAGTAGACTCCTCTACTTTTGTCTCAGCCGGTGAGAAACTTTTGGCAAGCGGTACCGAGAACGTACTTAACGCGCTTTCTCTTGTACTGGGCCGTACTTTTATGGCTGTACGTCCTTATAACGCTAAGCTCAAACTTATCAACGCTATCAATACCGGCGCTTACGCTCACCGTATGCGTAAGATATCTTTTTACTCTAAGAACGCCGTAGCAAGTGGCGACTGGAATACTCAGCTCTTTACTAACCTGGCAGACGGTTTTACCAACGGACAGAACGAGGCCGGTACACCTCCGACACCTCAGTCGACTAAGTCTATGTGGGAACAGGACCAGCCGATACCCTTAGAGCTTACTTTTGGCGGTTCCTCAGTTTGGGAAAATTGCTTGACAGTATATGAAGACCAGCTTAAACAGGCCTTTAGAGGTGAGGGTGAGTTTGCGGACTTTATAGCCGGTATTATGACCGAGAAGGGTAACGACATTGAGTCTCAGAAAGAGGCTTTTAACCGTATGACTCTACTTAACCATATGGCTGGAGTATATGACCTCAATAACAACTACTCAGTTGTAAACCTTACCGCGGCATATAATGCAGAGTTTAACCCCTCACCCGCACTTACTACCGCACAGCTACTTACCGACCACCTTACCGACTTTATGAAGTTTTTGACCGCTAAGATTAAGATAGATAGCCGTATGCTTGAGAATAGGAGCCTCAAGGCACATTGGAGCCCTACCGTTACACGCGGAACCGATACTTACGATATCTTAAGACATACACCGCGCGACCGTCAGAGACTTCTTATGTATAATCCTCTTATGATGAAGGCTCAGAGCTACGTTTTCCCGGAGATTTTCAACCCCGAGTATCTGTCTATCGACAACTACGAGGGCGTAGACTTTTGGCAGAACGAGGCTAACCCCTCAGCTATCGACGTAATACCCGCTATCCCGGATACGGCTAACCCTACAGCACAGACAGCCGGCGCAGAAGTCAAGCTCAATATGGTAGTAGGTCTTCTCTATGACGTTGACGGTATTATGACAGACTACCAGCTCGAGAGAGTTAATACCACCGTTCTCGAGGCCCGTAAGAACTATCGAAATGTTTGGTACTCGTTCTCTAAGAACGCTATCAACGACTTCACCGAAAACGCTATTCTTTACTATATGGCTGACTGATAACAGGAGGTATATACATTATGTATACACCACTAAACTACAATCAAATTAACGTTGGGGCGGGGACTAACTCCCCGTCCAGCGTTAAGGCATATAATAATAAGTCGTTTGCATTTTGGGAGCGCTCACTTTTTCAGCGCGCGCAGTCGGTGCTTGATTTTACTTTACCGGATAACTGGCAAGGTAAAACACGCGACTTCTTTTTATATTGCCTTTTTAAGTATGGTTTTATCGTCATATCTAAGAACGACGCGTTCGGTCAGTACTTCCAGCCGTGCACGTTAACGGGTTATAACTTCTATTATCAGCCTACCGAGGCTATCATAGCTAACCCGTTACTAAATGACCGGTTAAAAATCGGGGAAGAGTGCGAGCTACTTAAACTTACACCCGACTATATGGGCGCCTGGGATATCATATTTTACTACGCTGAGAAGTTTAGCACTCTCGACAACGCAATAAATATGAGCCTTATTAATTGTAAGTATCCGTTCTTTATCGGAGCCAAAAACAAGACGGCAAGCTCAGCGCTTAAGAAAATGCTTGACCTTGCTAACAAGGGCGAGCCCGCCGTTATCTATGATATGAAGTTAATCAACGACCCGAACGATAAGGATATCCCTTTCCAAATATGGGACAGAGGAAACCTTAAAGAGTCGTACCTTACCAGCGACCAGCTTTTAGATTTTCAGACCATACTTAACAACTTCGACGCTGAGATAGGTATCCCAACGGTACCGTATCAGAAAAAAGAACGCTTAGTATCAGATGAGGCCACTATGAGACAGTTTGACGGGTGCGCTCGTTCGGTTACCTGGTATAACACGCTTATATCTTCTATTAAAGATATAAAGAAGTTATACCCGGATATAACACTCAACGTTAAATTAAGATATAACAACGAGTCCGATAAACCGGACAGAGAGGAGGATACCGAAAATGAGTGATAGTAAAATAACCCTCATAGGCTTAAACAAGTACTTAAGCTATGAAAATAAAAGCCTTTTCGATTATCTGACCCTCCCGGACGGCATAGACAAGGATACGTTATGCAGTAACATACTACAAAAAGGCTCAGAGTTTGAGGCACAATACCCGGACGCTGAGTATATGCGTGTATCTGTCGGTATGTGGGCTAAAAAGTGGTACTGGACTATCGACAAGTGGTTAAAGGCTATAAATATAGAATACTCACCGCTTGAAAACTATGACCGTTTTGAGTCCTGGTCAGATAAAAACACGCACAAAGACAACGATACTATCGGCTCTACGAGGGATATAACAGCCGGACAGACTACCGCGTCAGACTCTACGCGAGCCGGTGAAAATATCGAGGCCTCAGAGGTAGAGCACACTAAAAGTGCGTTCGATAGCGGTACATATTCACCGTACGAAAAGAGTACCACTCAGAACGATATAAAAGAGTCTGATAAAGTGGTCTCTACCAGCAACACAAACGACACAAGTAACGATAAGTATACAGAGTCCCGGGGCAACGTCGGAGAGTATGAGAACACACACGAGGGGCGCTTACACGGTAACATAGGTGTAACAACGTCTCAGCAGATGCTACAGAGTGAGATAGATATAGCCTATTTTAGTCTGTACGACCGTATCACCGACTTATTTTTAACTGAGTTTTGTATACCTATATACATCTAAGGAGGTTATATTATGTTAGACTTATTTACCGCAAGGTACCCGTATACAGACTACCATGAGCTCAATTTGGATTGGCTGATTTCTAAAGTTATCGCTATGAACATTAAGCTCGATAACTTCGTTAGTCTCAATACGATTAAGTACGCCGACCCTATAGGCTGGGATATTACTAAACAGTACGAAGCTAATACTGTAGTACTTGACCAAAATACCGGTATAGCTTACCTTTCAAGTAAGCCGGTACCCGCCGGGGTTAGCTTATCAAATACCGACTATTGGTCTGTTATATTCGACTTACAGCAAATTATAGGAAATATTAACGAAAATCTTACCTATAATAACGACGGCACAAGCCCGACCTGTACTCTCACGCTTTATCCGGGTGACTGGGTATTGTGGCAAGGCAAGTTATATAAAGTGCTCGTTAATATGTTACCGGGTTATGCCTATGTAGAGGGTAGTAACATAGAGGCGCACTCTGTAGAGGAGTTGGTAAAAGAGCTTATCACTGCATTATATGTATATATCGGTAGTCTTACCGACCTCAACACCACAGATAAATCAAGTGTAGTAAATGCCATTA
>Ga0326511_10003542_pt1 | contig 12571 bp, 10 predicted proteins | sample 0_2496_0518_D_FD_203701 | JGI IMG/M metagenome (GOLD analysis project Ga0326511, IMG submission 203701) | Bovine rumen microbial communities from UC Davis, California, United States - 0_2496_0518 | ecosystem: Host-associated > Mammals > Digestive system > Stomach > Rumen | place: USA...
TAGACAATGTTACCCTGATTGTCAGTAATAAACTTTGTCACTTCTGAGATGATGCCCTGTTGGTCGGGGCAGTGCAGAAGTAGAATTGCGGTTGGTTTCATTCTATATACATTATTATAATAAGTCTGTTCGACGTGCAAAGGTACAAATAAGCAAGCAAAATGCAAAGAGAATGGCACATAAATTTGTTAAAAAAACATGGTGGAACGAGATTTCGTGCTGTGCGGATGAAGTCTAATATAAAGAAATTGGCTTGTTTTTTTAAAAATGATTGCGTTTGTTCCACTCGCATTTTGTCAATATTATTCATAAAAAAAAGGCCCTTCTGAAAGTAGCATTCTGGAGCGGCACAATGCCCGTCATCCCACCGCGCCGCAACCATCGTCCTGAGATTGATATTGAATCAAAGTGGGTTTACAGTCATATCAAACTGAGATTCATCATTAGTTGCATTCTGTTCCAAGTCATAATTCACTTTGATATGCCTGCAAACCCACCATGATTCAATACTAATCACGGCACAACTGCCGTCAACTGCCGTTCCGGGCTGTCCGAAACATAAGCCTATTTATCCTCAAAATAGTTCCTTTTACGAAATAAATTTTGCAACTATCTGGTAGTCAGTATCTTGCGCAACCCCTCTCAATACTCGCATATTTGCAAGCGACTTTCAGTTTGGTGAATTCCGTGCGATTCTCAGAGGGGTGTTTGTCAAGAAAATACATATTTTTTAAGGAAAGAAATTGCCGTAATTTACGTATTTTTTTTACTTGCGATTGAAAATTTTTCTCGCGAAAAATTTTGTCGGAAAGAAATTACTACAAATTAGAAGAATTTATTTAGCTAAAAGAAACTTTTTTACCTTAAAAGTGTTTTTTTTTGACACTTTTTCTTTTACATTCAAAGAAAAAACTTTACCTTTGCAACGATTTAACGGAAGAAATGAATATTTGTACAGAAATGACCAGATCTCAACAAGACTTTTCCGAAGGACAAAACGAGGAGGCATCGCAACCAGCATCCTGACTCAGGAGGGGAACTGTTTAGCTTTGCCTTTCATTTGCCTTTTGAAGTCGAGTCTAACTAATTCCCCTCCTGAGTCAGGAGGGGTTAGGGGTGGTCTGAACAGACGATAAATTACGTCAATTACGTAAATTTCTTTCAGTCCAAAGGATTATCTCATTTTTTTTGTGTAAGTTTGCACACAGAAATGAAAAGATGTATTGTACATGGCAATCAACGTTATTGAAATTCAAGAAGAAAAAGAGGCATCCTACCGCAGTCTGGTGAGACCTCAATTGATGGAAGAACTCAAGGAGAAGATACTCGAAAAGCTCTTGGTCAGGAAGCTGTACCGCAACAGCGGCTATACCGCCAAGCAACTGGCTGTCGATCTGGGCACCAACGTACGCTACGTTTCAGCGGTCATACGCGTGCAGTTTCATACCAACTATTCCACGCTGGTCAACAAGTACAGGGTGGAGGAGGCTATGTCGCTGTTGACCGACCAGCGCTACGACGAGCACAGCGTGGAGGAGATTGGCGACATGGTGGGCTTTGCCCAGCGCCAGTCGTTCCATTCTTACTTTCAGAAATATGTGGGCATGACGCCCCGTGCTTACCGCATGCAATACAGGCAGCAATTGTCTTCCAAACAGAAAAAAGATGATGAACAATCCGATTAAATATTCAGATGAACGCTTTGCCGATTTGCAGATGCTGCGCTATCGGCTGAATGGCTTTGAAGACCTCTCTTTGCAGCAGAAGAAATATGTATATTGTCTGGCTAAGGCCACACTCTACGGACGCGACATCACGTTCGACCAGTTCGGGGCCTACAACCTGCGGATCCGCAAGACGCTGGAGACCGTCTACACCGACGAGGCCATTGACCACCAGACAGAAGAGTTCCGCAAACTGGAGACCTACCTGAAGCGCGTGTGGTTCTCCAACGGCATCTATCACCACTACGGGTCGCTGAAATTCGTTCCTGAGTTCACACCGGAATACTTCAGCAGCTGCCTGAAAACGGTTGCCGCTGAGCGACTTCCGCTCAGGGAAGGCGAGACCGTGAGCGAGCTCTTCGAGGAGCTGCGCCCCGTGATCTTCGACCCGTCGTTTCTGCCAAAGAGAGTGAACAAGGCCGACGGACAAGACCTGGTAGCCACGTCGGCATGCCACTTCTACGAAGGAGTGACCCAGCGCGAGGCAGAGTGTTTCTACGAGGAACAAAAAAAACGCTTTGCCGATGTGGCAGAGCCGCCCTCGTTCGGACTGAACTCTACGCTGGTGAAAGAAGACGGACAGCTGAAGGAGGTGACCTGGTGCGCCAACGGACGCTATGCCAAGGCCATCCGCAAGATCATAGTTTGGTTGAACAAAGCCAGGGAATATGCTGAGAATGAGCAGCAAAAGCACGTCATCGACTCGCTCGTGGGCTACTATGAGACGGGCGACCTGAAGCTGTTCAACGACTACTGCAAACAGTGGGTGGGCTGTCTGGACGGACAGACGGACTTCATCAACGGGTTCATTGAGGTCTACGGCGACCCACTGGGACTGAAAGGGTCGTGGGAAGGACTTGTGGAGTATGTGGACGAAGAGGCCACCCGACGGACGGAGCTGATCAGCAGGCATGCACAGTGGTTCGAAGACCACTCGCCCGTGGACCCCCGCTTCCGCAAGAGCCGCGTGAAAGGCGTCTCGGCAAAGGTCATCTGCGCGGCCATGCTGGGCGGCGACGAGTATCCGTCGACGGCCATCGGCATCAATCTGCCCAATGCCGACTGGATTCGGGCGGAATATGGCTCGAAGAGCATCACCATCTCGAACATCACCGATGCCTACGACAAGGCCGCACAGGGCAACGGCTTCCGCGAGGAGTTCGTGATTGACGAGGAAACGCTCGCCATGATCAACCGCTATGCCGATGCGCTCGATAACCTGCATACCGACTTGCACGAATGTCTGGGACACGGCAGCGGACAGTTGCTGCCAGGCACGGACCCCGACGCGCTGAAGGCCTATGGCAACACCATCGAAGAGGCGAGGGCCGACCTCTTCGGACTCTATTACGTGGCCGACGAGAAGCTGGTGGAGCTGGGACTGACGCCCGACAAGGAGGCTTATCGCGCTCAGTATTATGCCTATATGATGAATGGTCTGCTCACCCAGCTGGTGCGCATCGAGCTGGGGCATCAGATAGAAGAGGCACACATGCTGAACAGGGCCTTGATAGCCCGCTGGTGTATGGCCCACGGCGATGCCATGCAACTGACGGTGCGCGACGGCAAGACCTATCTCGACATTCACGACTACCCGCAATTGCGCCGACTCATCGCGCAACTGCTGGCTGAGATACAGCGCATCAAGAGCGAGGGCGACTATGAGGCCGCACGAAGGCTTGTGGAGGACTATGCCGTGAAGGTGGACCCCGAGCTGCACAAAGAGATTAAGAGCCGCTACGAGCGACTGAACCTGGCACCCTACAAGGGATTCATCAACCCTGTGCTGCTACCTCAGTATGACGAGAAGGGCGAAGTGGTCGACATCACGCCCTATTACGGTGAAGGCTATGCACAGCAGATGCTGCGCTACAGCAGCGAATATGCAACGTTAATCTGAAAAGGGTGGGGGAGAGACAGCATGAACGAGGACATCAGACAACAGGTGCAGTCCATCAAACGCTCGTTCCGACTGATGATGGACGGAGCGACGGCTGCGTCGATGCGGGCCAAGGGACTGAACTACAAACTGAACTGGGGAGCCACGCTGCCACGGCTGCGCGAGATGGCCGACGAGCTGGGCAAGAACTATCATCTGGCCATCGAACTGTGGAAGGAGGACGTGAGGGAATGCAAGATTCTGGCGACAATGACCATGCCGCCCGGCGAGATGCTACCGGAGATCGTGGACCTGTGGATGGAACAGACACCCAACGTGGAGATTGCCGAGCAGGCCGTGTTCAACCTGTATCAACATCTGCCCTACGCGGCAGACAAAGCCTTCAGATGGCTCTCTGCACCAGACGACCTGACGCAGATTTGCGGCTATCACCTCCTTTCGAGGCTCTTCATGAAAGGCAACCGGCCCGACGAGCGCGACATCAATGAGTTTATCGATCAGGCGCTGGCGGCATTGCAGTCGCAGAACACCATCCTGCAGAAGGCCGCCATGCAGAGCATGATTCATTTTGCCGAACTGGGACTCGTCTATGAGCGTCTGGCGCAATCGGCTTTAAAAAGAATTAACATGAATTTTGTATAAAAACACTAATTAATCATAAATTCTTCTTGATAAAAGTAGATGAATTTTGAAATATGGAAGAATTATTGTAATTTTGTACGTGTGTTTTTCATGGTATTAGATTATTAAGGTTAATTTGGAAATGCAACTGTCGTGAGACAAAGAATTTCCCGAAAGTCCACTTGCAATGTAACTAATTATATAATGCAAATGGACTATTAAAAGGGGAGCCTGAGAAGGTTTCCCTTTTTCCTTCTGACGAAAGAATACAAAAATAAGATTACTGGACAAAATGAAACTGGATAAAAATACGGGACTGGTGCTTGAGGGAGGCGGCATGAGAGGCGTCTTCACAAGTGGCGTGCTCGATGCTTTCATGAAGTATGAGTGCTATTTTCCTTATGTGGTTGCCGTTTCGGCGGGAGCATGCAATAGCGTGTCGTACATGAGCCGTCAGCCTCGGCGTGCGCGGTACTTCAACATCGACATGCTGGAGAAGTATGACTACATCTCCATCAAGAATCTGCTGATGCAAGGCTCTATCTTTGTTCCTAATATCCTCTACGAACGCTTGCCAAATGAGATTGTACCCTTTGACTATCAGGCCTATAAGGAGAATCAGGCAACGTTTGAAGTCGTGACGACGAATTGTCTGACAGGACGTGCTGAGTATCTGACGGAAAAGGACGACGTGAAGCGGCTGAACGCCATCATCAAGGCTTCAAGTTCGTTGCCATACGTCGCTCAGATCACCGATGTTGACGGCATTCCGATGCTTGACGGCGGCATTACCGACTCTATACCCGTGCAAAGGGCCATCGAGACGGGACATCCGGTGAACGTGGTCGTGCTGACGCGCAACCGAGGCTTCCGTTCGAGCGAGCCCGACGTGAAAGTGCCTAAGTTCCTCTACAAGCAGTATCCGCGCTTGCGCGTGGCGCTGAGCCATCACGTGGAGGTGTACAACGAGCAGCTGGAAATGATAGAACGGATGGAAGACTGGGGCGAGGTGATCGTCATAAGGCCGCAGAAGCCGATGGAGGTCGACCGGCTCTGCCGCGATACGGAGAAACTGGAACGGCTCTACGAGGAAGGCTATAACGAAGGCGAGCTGTTCTGTCTGTCGTTGCAGTCTAAATAGCAGACAACTGATTGGCAATGACAAGAAATGTATTGGTATAGTTGGAAAAAGTGCCGATAAATTTGCTTTTGTTCTTAGATATTCGTATTTTTGCACCCAAAATGTAATCAAATCTTAGTATTTATGAATAAAATTGTTAGGAAAGAACAGTTTTCTGAAAAGGTGTTCCTCTTCGAAATCGAGGCTCCGCTCATTGCCAAGAGTCGCAAGGCGGGCAACTTTGTCATTGTACGCGTCGACAAGAAAGGCGAGCGCATGCCGCTGACCATTGCCGGGGCAGACATCGACCGCGGTACAATCACGCTCGTCGTGCAGATGGTAGGCCTGTCGTCGAAGAAGCTGTGTGCGCTCAACGAAGGCGAGTATGTGGCCGACGTGGTGGGACCCTTGGGCACCCCCACTCATATAGAAAAATATGGAACCGTGGTCTGTGCAGGTGGCGGACTGGGCGTGGCACCCATGCTGCCCATCATACAGGCCCTGAAGAAAGCAGGCAACAGGGTGCTCAGCGTGATGGCCGGGCGCTCAAAGGATCTCATCATACTGGAAGACAAGGTGCGCGAGTCGAGCGACGAGGTCATCATCATGACCGACGACGGCTCGTATGGCGAGAAAGGCGTGGTGACCGTCGGCATAGAGAAGTTCGTGGAACAGGAGCATGTCGACAAGGTCTTCGCCATTGGCCCTCCCATCATGATGAAGTTCTCGAACCTCACAGCCCAGAAGCATGGCATTCCGTGTGAGGTGTCGCTGAACACGATTATGGTAGACGGCACGGGCATGTGTGGCGCCTGCCGACTGACCATCGGAGGTAAGACCAAGTTCGTGTGCATTGACGGCCCGGAGTTCGACGGCGCTTTGGTCGACTGGGACGAGATGTTCAAGCGCATGGGAACCTTCAAGCGTGCTGAGCAGGAAGAGCTTGCCCACTACGAAGAGCATCTGGCTACTATCCCTGAGAATGAAGTAGCTGTCACCGCTACGACAACCGATGTGGTGATGGACGATGATCCGACCAACGACACCATTGAGGTGCTGACCGACAAGAAAGCAGAATGGCGCCAGCTTCTGCGCACATCGATGAAGCCGAAGGACCGCATGGCCATTGAAAGGGTGGTGATGCCCGAGCTGGACCCGGAATATCGGGCTACCACACGTACCGAGGAAGTGAACATAGGACTGACGAAGGAGATGGCCATGCAGGAGGCCAAGCGCTGTCTGGACTGTCCGAAGCCGTCGTGCATCGAGGGGTGTCCCGTCAATATCGATATTCCTTCGTTCGTGAAGAATATTGAGCGCGGACAGTTCCTGGCTGCTGCCAAGGTGCTGAAACAGACATCGGCCCTGCCTGCCGTATGCGGTCGCGTGTGTCCGCAGGAAAAGCAGTGCGAGAGCAAGTGCATACATCTGAAGAGTGGCGGCAAGGCCGTTGCCATTGGCTATCTGGAGCGCTTCGCAGCCGACTTTGAGCGCGAAAGCGGAAATATCTCGTTGCCGGAGATTGCTCCTGCGAACGGCATCAAGATTGCCGTCGTGGGATCGGGACCTGCCGGACTCTCTTTTGCCGGAGATATGGTGAAGAAAGGCTACGAGGTCTATGTGTTCGAGGCCCTGCACGAGATTGGCGGTGTGCTGAAATATGGTATCCCCGAATTCCGCCTGCCCAACAAGATCGTTGACGTGGAAATTGAGAATCTCGCCAAGATGGGCGTACACTTCCAGACCGACGTCATCGTGGGTAAGACCATTAGTATTGAGCAACTTGAGAACGATGGCTTCAAGGGAATCTTTGTGGGCTCGGGCGCTGGTCTTCCCAACTTCATGAATATTCCGGGTGAGAATGCCATCAACATCATGTCGTCGAACGAATATCTTACTCGCGTCAACCTGATGGATGCGGCCAATCCTACGACCGACACGCCCATCAACTTTGGCAAGAACGTGCTCGTCGTGGGCGGCGGCAACACGGCTATGGACTCATGTCGCACGGCCAAGCGGCTGGGTGGCAACGTCACGCTGGTCTACCGTCGTTCGGAAGCTGAAATGCCGGCCCGTCTGGAAGAGGTGAAGCACGCCAAGGAGGAAGGCATCAACTTCCTGACGTTGCATAATCCTATAGAGTACAAGGCCGATGAGTCGGGCGCAGTATGTCAGGCTGTGCTTCAGGTGATGGAGTTAGGTGAGCCTGACGCCAGTGGCCGCCGCAGTCCGGTGCCTGTGGAGGGCAAGACCGTGACGCTCGATGTCGATCAGGTGATCGTGGCTGTCGGCGTAAGTCCCAACCCGCTGGTTCCGAAGAGCATTGAGGGACTGGAACTGGGTCGCAAAAACACCATCGTCGTCAATGAGAGCATGCAGTCGGCCCGCAAGGAAGTCTTTGCCGGGGGTGACATTGTGCGCGGCGGTGCTACCGTCATTCTCGCTATGGGCGATGGCCGTCGTGCAGCACAGCACATGGATGAATACCTAAGAAAATGAAGAATGAAGAGTGAAAAATGAGAAAATGAAGAATTTTTCTTCATTTTCTCATTCTTCATTTTCTCATTCTTCACTTTTCCTTATACCTTTTATAATATGAATGGTCTTTACACAATCATATTGCTCATACTGAGTAATATTTTCATGACACTTGCCTGGTATGGACATTTGAAGTTGTCGGAGACAGGCATTAGCAAATCATGGCCTTTGCTGGGGGTCATCGTCTTCTCATGGGGCATCGCCTTCCTTGAGTATTGTTGTCAGGTGCCAGCCAACCGAATCGGCTTCGTCGGCAACGGAGGCCCCTTTTCACTCGTTCAGTTGAAGGTGGTGCAGGAGTGCATTTCGCTGGCGGTCTTTGCCATCATCGCCAACATCATGTTTCAGGGACAAAACCTGCACTGGAACCATATCCTGGCCTTCTTGCTCATCATCTGTGCCGTTTATTTAGTCTTCATGAAATGAGTCCGCAGGAACTGTTGGAACAGAAACTGAAAAAACTGTTCGTCAAAGCCTTTGCGACCTACGGATTGCTGAGCGACGATGACAGGGTGCTGGTTGGACTGTCGGGAGGCAAAGACTCGCTGTTCTTGGTGGAGATGCTGGCCAAGAGGGCGCTGATCACGCATCCACGATATTCGGTCGAGGCCGTTCATGTGCGCATGGAAAATGTGCATTATGAAACGTCAACAGACTATCTGACGGACTTTTGCCGGGAACTGAATGTGCCGCTGCATATTGTTTCGACAAGCTTTGACGTGGATGATGCAGACATTGAGACGTCGTCGGTGGAAGTGCGCAAGCGACTCAGAAGACAGAAGTCGCCCTGCTTTCTCTGTTCTTGGAACCGACGCAAGATGATGTTCAACCTTGCGCAGGAACTGGGATGCAACAAAATAGCCTTGGGCCATCATCAGGACGACATCATCAACACGGCACTCATGAACCTCACCTTTCAGGGACGATTCGACACGATGCCTGCGCTGCTGAAGATGAGGAAGATGCCGCTCAGCATCATTCGTCCGCTCTGTATGATGGAAGAACGCGACATCGCTCAATATGCTGAGTGGCATGGCTATCAAAAGCAAGTGAAGCTATGTCCCTATGAAACCGACAGCCATCGCAACGACATACGACAGCTCTATGCAATGGCCGAAAGCATGAACCCTGATGCACGACATTCTATATGGAATGCGCTGAATAGTGAGGGCAAGTTGGTTGGCGACTATTAAAAACACTTAAAATCCACGCTTCTGTTGCCTTTTTCTTCTCATAAAGCAGTAACTTTGTACAAACAATTAAGCTTAATCTTATGAATTATAAATTTTTACTCATAGGTTGTTTGTCTTTCCTGTTGCCATTTTCCGCGAATGCACAGCATCGAGTCAAGCGCGTGAAGAGGCCTGTCGTCGTGACTGCGCCAAAGGAGAACCCGAAATTTACGGCTATGCTGCCTTCTACCGCTAAGTTGTGCATCGTTGACAGTGTGGTGGTCGACAGTCTGGACTATCTCAATGCTATCTATGAAAACCACGAAGAGGGGCATCTGACGACCTACAGGCAGTTCTTTAATAAGGAGGGCGACGGTATCGTGTATGTCAATCAGCTGGGAAATGAATGTATCTACTCTCTCTTTGATGAAAGGGTAGGGTATAAGCGGCTGTTCCATAGCGACTTACTGGACAAAGAGTGGTCGAACGGTGAGCTGCTGAAAGGCATTGACGATAATGAGCAGTTGCGTGACTTCGACTTCCCCTATCTCATGCCCGACGGAGTGACACTCTATTTTGCTGCACGTGGTTCGGAAAGTCTGGGGGGCTATGATATTTATCGCACGCGCTTTGATGCCGATGCAGGCAAATATCTGAAGCCGGAGAATCTGGGACTGCCTTTCAATTCGGAACAAGACGATTTTATGTTTGTCGTCGATGAACAGAACAAGTTGGGCTATTTTGTGTCTAACCGCAGGCAACCGCAGGGCAAGACCTGTGTCTACACGTTTGTTCCGTTCGAATCGAGGACTTTGGCTTCAGCAAGTGAGGATAAGATACGTTCTTTGGCACGTATCGACCGTATAGCCGACACCTGGAGCAGGCGCGAGGAGCGCGAAGCCGCCTATCGCAGAAAGATAGAGGTGATGGAGCAGGCAAAGGGGGAGCAATCTGTAACAGGAGAACCTAAGTTGAACTTTGTCGTGAATGATAATCTGACTTACTCGAAGATGTCGGATTTCCGTCATGCACAGAGCCGCTCAAACATGAAGCAGGTGCTGGACTTGCGGAAACAGTTGACTGAGCGGGAGCAGGCATTGGCAAAGTTGCGTACAAAATATACGAGAGCTTCGAGTCTGGAGCGTGAAGACCTGAATAATCTTATCCTTCAGAGTGAGGAGCAAATCACAATGATTCACAAGCAGATACGCTTGTTGGAGAAGACAATCCGTAATACTGAAAACCAAAAATAACATGGAGCAAAGATTCTTTCCGTCGTCCGAACTCATCATCAATAGCGATGGTTCGTGTTTCCATCTGCATCTTCGTCCTGAGCAATTAGCCGATAAGGTTATTCTCGTGGGCGATCCTGCCCGTGTCAATACTGTAGCCAAACACTTTGACACTGTTGAATGTGAGGTAAGCAGTCGCGAGTTCCACACGATTACCGGCACCTATAAAGGCAAGCGCATCACCTGTCAGAGTCATGGCATTGGTTGTGATAATGTTGATATTGTGATGACTGAGCTGGATTCGCTGGCCAATATCGACTATGCTACGCGTACGGAGAAGGCAGACCACCGCACGCTGACTTGTGTGCGGATTGGCACTTGTGGGGGCCTTCAGCCTTTCACACCCACAGGCTCGTTTGTCGCGTCGGTGAAGAGCATCGGCTTTGACGGGTTGCTCAACTATTATGCAGGACGAAACGAGGTCTGCGATTTGCAGATGGAGGAAGCCTTTAAAAAGCACATGGACTGGAACCCGATCAAGGGTGCTCCATACGTTGCAGTGGCCGACCAGCAACTTATTGAGCAAATAGCATGCGACGATATGGTGAAGGGCTATACCATCTCCTGTGGCGGCTTCTATGGCCCTCAGGGACGTAAACTTCGTTTGCTGCCCGAAGACCCGGACCAGAACGCGAAGGTGGAGGCCTTTGAGTATGATGGATTGCGCATTTGTAACTTCGAGATGGAGTCATCCGCCCTTGCAGGTCTCGCCTCGCTTCTTGGCCATCGTGCCATGACCTGTTGCATGGTCATAGCCAACCGCTATGCGCATGAGATGAACACTGAATATAAGAACAGCATCGACACGCTCATAGAGAAAGTGCTCGACCGCATCTAAGTGTATTTATTGTATCAAAGTTTTTCTATTGTAAATGGTTTCTTTCGAGAGCGACTATAATAATGGTGCACATCCCTGTGTACTACAGCATTTGCTGGAGACGAATGTGAGGCAAAGCGCCTCTTACGGTTACGATGAGTGGAGCGAACAGGCGCGTCGGAAAATTCGTGATGCTGTTTCCTGTCCGGACGCAGACATCTTCTTCCTCGTGGGGGGGACACAGACCAATGCTACTGTCATCGATGCCCTTCTGCCATCATACGGTGCCGTCATTGCCGTTGACACGGCTCACATCAATGTGCATGAATCGGGAGCCATTGAAGCTAACGGCCATAAGGTCATAGCTTTGCCTTCGCATGACGGACGCATGACGGTCACAGAACTTCAAGCCTATCTGGAGCGTTTCTTTGCCAATCCAACCTGGGAGCACATGGCCGTACCTGGTATGGTCTACATCACGTTTCCTACCGAACTGGGTACGATCTATAAGGCTTCAGACATAGATGCCATCTATCAAGTATGTCGGCAATATTCGCTTCCACTCTACATAGACGGCGCACGTCTTGGCTACGGCCTTGCTTCTTCTGAATGTGACTTCGACTTGTCATGGCTTGTCCGCCATTGCGACGTGTTCTACATCGGTGGTACGAAGGTGGGAGCACTCTGCGGCGAGGCTGTCGTCTTTCCGCACAAGGCTCCACGCGGATTCTTCACGATGGTCAAACGTCATGGAGCACTTTTGGCTAAGAGTCGTCTGGCGGGCGTGCAGTTCGATGCATTGTTCACCGATGGGCTTTATCTGAACATTGCCCAACATGCCATTAACATGGCTATGCGCTTGCGCCAGTTGTTCATCGATGCCAGCATTCCCATAAAGGACTCGCCCACCAATCAGCAGTTTGTTGTTCTTACGAATCAGCAAAAGGATGCGCTGATGCAACAAGTCCTCTTTGAGACATGGGAACCCCTTGATGCTGACCACACTTTATGTCGCTTTGTCACCAGCTGGGCCACAACAGAAGCCGATCTTGCAGAACTGGCCACTGCCCTCAAAACTCTATAGAGCATCATGTCTGTCAATACTTTAGAACAAGATAAGCCGCGACTCTCTGTTTTCAATTCTCAAGACACCATTTGCGCTCCCGCAACTGCTATGGGCGGAGCCTTGGGCATTATCCGCGTCTCAGGTCCCGATGCCTTGACGGTTGTAAGCAAGATCAGTTCCTACGAATGTTCTGATGCTTCGGCTAACACCGTCCACTATGCCCACATCATTAGTGGTACGGACGTCATCGACGAGTCAATGATCAGCATTTTCCGTTCGCCGCATAGCTACACAGGCGAAGACTCTGCCGAGATTTCATGC
>Ga0326511_10003543_pt1 | contig 12570 bp, 17 predicted proteins | sample 0_2496_0518_D_FD_203701 | JGI IMG/M metagenome (GOLD analysis project Ga0326511, IMG submission 203701) | Bovine rumen microbial communities from UC Davis, California, United States - 0_2496_0518 | ecosystem: Host-associated > Mammals > Digestive system > Stomach > Rumen | place: USA...
GTACTTCCGCAATCCCGCTGTTCATTTTTTGCCCCCCTACCCTCCAAAGTTGGCACGGTTTTTGCATTTTGAGCAAAATTTCACCATTTGCCCATATCTTCCCGGGCGGTTTTCCGGGAGTGGCACGAGTGGCAAAGCGCCTGCCAGTTGGATTGATCCCAAAACAATTTTTTATTCCCCTTATGCGGGATGATGTGATCTACATCAGTAGCAGGCGCGCCGCAGATTGCACATGTTGGATGCGAAGCTAAAAATATCTTTCTTGCCTTGTTCCACTTTGAATTATATCCGCGCGCCGAGGGCGTTTTGTCATGTGATTGCAGCTGTGCCAGGCGTCTCTGCTTTTCTTTTAATATGGCATGCTTTTTGCAGTAGTGCCCGCCCTTTTCCGCGAGGTCATGACATCCGGGGGATTCGCAGAATCTTTTTACATCAGGCATGATCATCTTCTCCCGGGTGTTTGTTGTTTTCTGTCTCAGCAAGTGTTCCGCTGATGTTGCTGTTTGTCTTGATATCAACTGCCCGGAGAATTATTTCCTTTATCTGTTCCGTGCCCAGGTAACCGACAAAAGAACCAATGCACAGCGCAACTTTTGGATCAAGCGGGCTGAAGTAGTTAAGCCCGTAAAAAATTCCCGTTGTCAGGCTCATGCATAATGCCGAATCAATCAGCTTGTTGCACCATGACCCCTGACGGTTCCACAGCCTTAAAACCGATGTAATAAAGGCCAGGAGCGCCCCGGAAAGAACAGGATGCTCACGGAAAAACTGCTCAATATAATGCATAATCCGCCCTGTTACACTGTAAACACATCTGTAAAAAATTATATCACATGCGGATTTGCGTACACTCTCTGCATAGCATACGGGCCGCAGGGCTTGACGCCGGCCTTCTTCCACCCGTGCTTGAGCAGCGTGGCTCCGATTTTGATTGAATCGGATTTTTTCAGGGATACCTGAGACTGTCCGAGGCACTCACACCAAATTTCAAGTATGCAGACATAATGCCGAATTTCAACGCCTTTAACGAGCGGATTATTCAGCCATGACGCGCGCCTGTTTATATCCCAGTTCTGCCATCCGCCCGGCAGCGCCAAATCACAGAAACGCATGATTATCCCCTCCCTTTCATCAGTCTCGAGGGCTTGATCCTGTTCCCGCTCGGCTATTTTCTGCGCTTCTGCGGATAAAATCAGGGATTCATGATGTGACACCCGGAATTTGACCTCCGCCCAAATCTGCCGGATATCGTCATCAGTCAAATCCCAGGGGTGCTTCTCTGAATCCTTTTTGCACCTGACATTCAGAAAACGCCGGTTCCCGGTCAAATCGGACAAATAGCCGTTTTCGCTGTTTGCGGTGCCGAAAAAAACGCATTGCCGCGGGTGCTTTTCCACAGTGCGGCCATACGCCGGGCGGTATACATCTATCGTGCGTGACAGGAAGGCCTTCACGGACTCAAGATCTGACCGCCGGAGGCCGCCGTCTACCTCAGACAGCTCTACCAGCCAGGACATCTGCAGGCCCTCAGCCGCTGATTTATCCCGGGTGCCCAGTAGTGAAACATTGTCATTAAACCATTCACCGCCTAACCGGGCTAACAGCGTGCTTTTCCCTATCCCCTGCGGGCCGTTCAACACCGGCATGGTGTCAAATTTAACGCCGGGGCGGTATATCCTCAGAACCGCGGCGCATAACGTTTTACGCATGACCTCCCGGGTGTAAATGTTGTCATCCGCCCCCAGGTAATCATGAAGCAGGGTATCAACCCGGGGCGTGTTGTCCCAGACGGGCAGGCCACGGATAAAATCCTTGATAGGGTGATAATGCTGTCTCTGCGCCAGGATGTTGAAGGCGTCTGTATAATCCGCCACGCGGAACCGCATGCCGTATGTAGTCTCAATATACAGCCGGAATTGCGCATAGTCCGTATCGCGGATAAAGTAGCGCCCGTCAGCGGGCAGTTCTGCCGGATTCAGGGGATTCCACGGCACCGGAGAGGTAAATTCAATCATATTGCAGAAATCGTTAAGCCTGATACCTTTCAAACTCTTGTCCGATTCTACAATATCAATGAGTTCCGGCAGACCGCCCCTGGCGGGGGATGTTCCCGACTGTTTTAGCGGTTCTGACTCTCTCTCTGATTCTGTCTCGTCCGGATAGTCATCCGCTGCCGTCTGCTCAAAACCCTGCGACCGTGCCCAGGCTAAAAAATCCGCTGTCGTTTTATCGGCGCAATGAGCGTGCAGGCACTTAAACCCGCCACCCAGGTATCCGTTTGACCCCACGGGAAAATAGCACGTTTCACCCGGGCCGCCGCTCATGGTATGAGCATCGCACCAGGGGCAATCAATAAACAGCTGCCCCTCCGGACCGGTGCCGATAACGCGCCCTGTATCCCGGAGCCAGTCTGCCACCCGGTCAATCTCTACAAATGTTTTCCCTTTTACCCGGACCGGATCCGGGCTGTTCTTTTCGAGTTCTATAGGGAAATTGTCCCGTAACGCCTGAATGAATTCCCGGAAGGCGTTCTGCGTGATTGTTTTCGCCGGAAAGGGCGGGCATGACCAGCGATAATTATCCCCTGACGGGTGCCGGCCGGCGCATGCGAGCTGCTGCCCCGTGCCTAAAAACTCAATCTTGTTCCCGCTGTCGTCAGTCCATTTCAGAACGTGTTTTGGCAGTGTGTCAATCCCCTCGATCCTGATGATTGACGCCCAGCGCGGCGCCTTTCCGTGCGTGCGGAGCGGCACCTCCTGCCAGTTGACATCAAGCGCATCAGCTAGCAGCTGACGCACCGCGGAACAGATATCCCAGTCATCGATATCACAGTCAACGGCAATATATCCGCCGTGCCCGGTGCGGAAGCCGTAACCGTAATCAGGATCGTGTTCCCAGGCGGCAAGTTCGGCGGCCGTGGTGTCGTGCACCTGCCATTTTGACAGACACATAACCCGCCCGCTGCTGTCTTTCACCGAGGGGATTTTGCCCCTGGTTTTCTGTACTCTCAGTAAGGATCCGATTCCGGGGAGCCCGGGATTTGAAACAATAGGGACAATATACCGGATATCATCCCCCAGCGCGTCTGTATATTGCCATTCCTGCGGAGACGCACCGCAGGAGCCAGCCGGATTCATCATTTTTGCCCCTTATGTTTTTATTGCTTTTCCGTTTTTCTGCAAAATATTAGCCTTTTTTGCAGATTCTTGCAATGCAAAAAATGAAAATCTGCAACTTTTTCAGATTTTGCAGATTTTCTCAAAAATTTTGCAGGTTTTTCAGAAAATCTGCAAAAAACGGCGTTTTTTTGCATTTTTCCCAGGAAAATCTGCAAAAAACGGCTTTTTTTTGCAGCACCATTTTGGTGCAAAAATCTGCGTTTTTAGTTTGTTAGTACTTTGTTTTGAGTTTGTTATCCGGTTATTTTCTCCGTAACTCTTTGAACCTGCTTATTAATCTATCATCTTATTAACAAACTAACAAACTAACAAAGTTAAATACAAAAGTAATAAAAAGATATAGATATATAAGAAATATGCAAAAAATAGCTATAAATTGCAGAAAAAGATCGTATAGAGAAAAAACATAGAATGTTGAAAACCACTTTGTTAGTTGGTACTTTGTTTTTTACAGGCAAAAAAGGCTTAAAATCAACGTTTTAGCGGATTAAAGTTTGTTAACAAACTCTCCCGCGGGCGCACTCGGATACCCGGGCTGGTTTGGAAATGAGAGAAAGCGCACAAAATATTTTATAAAAACCCTTGCATTGTTTCTAATGAAAGAGTAGAATGAATTCAGGGATTGAGGAATCCCGGAAAACATAAGGAGTTTGAAATGAACATCAAAAATCTTTTCAAGGCATTTGAGAAAGCTGAGCAGGTATCTAACAGGGCGAGCGATGCATGGGATGCAAATCCGGATGACACCGCCCTGGAGGCCGCTTTTGATAAGGCTTACGCGGATGAATTCAAGGCTTTTGCCGCCCTTGTATCCGTAATTGTAAAAGTATCTCACGGCCTTATCAGTGAGAAAGTAGCGGGTGTTATGATTCGCACAAAACGCGGCGAGCTTCGCGATTTAATCGGGCGTCTTGCCTGAAACAGCATCAGCCCGGCATGGTGCCGGGCATTTTCCGGGAGAAAAAAACATGAAAGAACATTCAATCTGCATAACATATAATTATTCCCGTGAGGACAACACCGGCCACTGGGTCTGGGTGACGGATCTCGGTGACGTCTGGGAGTTCCTTTACGCGGAAGGCGCCCGCTCGGGGCGCTACCACATCGCAAAATCACGGGGTTTTTCCGCCCTGATGAAGGAATGCCGTTATTATTTCGATGAAACGGCCTGGATCTACAATGACCATGCTAACAGGAGGCATGTTTGAGCAGCAGCATAAAAGACAGAATGAGGAAATTTTTGCCCGGTAAGGTTTATAAACGCTTTACGGGCTTAATTTCCCTGTGCGGTGATGAATACGACGCCCTGGTTCTAGTTCTTGAGGAGGCGGCCATAAAGGCCGCTGAAAAGGTGTTCATAAACCACGGGCGGCCGCGGGGTTCTGCCAGGCGTTTTTACACCGCCTGGATTCTTGAGGATGAATGCTGCACCGCGGCCGATATGGTTTTAAGCGATAAAAGTTTGTCGTATGACACTGTTATAGACGCATTCCGGTTCAAGGCCCTGGAGGATGTATCAGCATCTGTTGTCAGGGATTATTTAGATGATTAACCCCGGGGCGGCGCTGCCGCCCTTTTTATTTGTGATTTAATGCACAAATTATTTTATAAAAACTCTTGCATTGTTGATAATTCAGGAGTAGAATAGGCTTCAGAAAGTTAAGAAAACATAAGGAGTTTGAAATGAAACTGAATGATGCGATTTATGAGGTTATGACCGCCGAGGAGAATTACAACTGGGATCATGAAGATCGCCTGGTTATGACCGCTGAAAGGCATGCAAGAATCATTAAAGCAAAGCATGATTATATTGACGAGCTGGCCGCATGCCGTTACAACGTTGACAGATGCATGATCCAGGAACACATCAATAACATTTTTGACGAGATTTATTTCGGGTGATACCGCTATATGTACCCGGGAACGGCTTTTTGGGTACACATTCATTTGATATGTACCCGAAAACGGCTTTTTGGGTACACATTTACCGGCCGCCCCGGGCGGGCGGCTTTTTCGGGGAAGTAATTATGAAGAGTTTTGTTTTTATCCTGCTTTTTTCCGTGTTTTTTGCCGGGCTTGTATGCAGTTATCTTGATACGCCCGTTGTCTATCAGTCTTACAGCACCCGGGCCGTAAAGGGCTGGGAGGACCGTTCGGGATATCATTCCTGCGGAGATGATACGCCCTGCAGCATTCCTGAATCTTATGATCTTGTATGGGTGAAATGATGATAGCTGTAGAATTCAAAGGCGTAAAGTACCGGAGTATAAATGCCATGCTCCGGGCCATAGGAATATCAAAAGGTACTTATCGCAAGCGCAAAAAGCAGGGCGTGCCACTTGATGCGCCAAAATATCAAACAAAGAAAATCACTGTTGACGGGGTTATTTATTCTTCCATAAAAGAATATTGTTTATCCGTGGGCATTAAGCGCAGCGGATATAAATACAGGGCTGAAAAGGGGTTTAAGGTGTCCAGATACCGCAGGCCGGTAGAATACAACGGGGAGAAGTATCCGAGCATTAACGCGCTTGCCAGGGCGTTAGGCCTGACGCGGGCAAAAGCCCGCGCGTTGCTGGGGTTATAAATTATTGTGATTAAATTCACAAAATAATTTATAAAATCTCTTGCATTATTTGAAACAAAAGAGTAGAATGAATTTCAGGGGATTGAGGAATCCCGAATGCCGATTGATTATTATCCGCCCGGCCGCGGTGCCGGGCATTTCCTGAGGAATATAAACATGGCTGAAACGCTGAATGAATACCTGATCCGGCAGTTAACCGGGGTGAATGAATCTATTCAAAAGTCCGCCCGGTATGCCCAGATGCTTACCGAGGAGATGATTAACAGCATTAAAAATGCAGACGCCCCCGCCCGGGTTGAATCAAAGCAGGAGATTAAGCCCCACGCCCGGATCCTGACTGAATCGGAGAGAAAGGCCCTGGGGGAGGTCCGGTCGGCATGTGTCCGCAAGGCCGCAGCGGATGGCAGCAAGGAAATTTTGCTGTTTCTCCAGGAGCATGGTGTCCGTTCTGTTTTTGATCTTGATTCAAAATTCTACCCGGATCTTCTCAAACTTTGCGAAATTAAGGAGGATTGCTGATATGGCACCACGTGATCATGCGATTCTCTCACCTTCTGCCGCTTCCCGCTGGTGTCAGTGCCCGGCGTCTGTCGCAATGTGTCTGGATCTGCCTGATGAATCCTCACCGTTTGCCCTGGAGGGTTCCGTTGCTCATGCCGTAGCCGAATCAGTTTTAACCGGGCGGCCGTATAAGGCTCCGGCAGGAGGTGAAAAGATAGATCCGGCTCCGTTTTATGACCAGGTGAAGCCATATACGGAGTTTGTCGAATTGCGCTCTGTCAGAGACAAAACACCCCTCCCGCCGTTTCCTGTCAGACTGATTGAGCAGCGTCTGGACGCCTCCTGGCTCGCCCCGGGGTGTTTCGGCACATCTGACGCGGTGATAATTGCTAACGCCTGCATTCACATTGTTGATCTGAAATTCGGGGCGGGCGTTAAGGTATCGGCAAAAAATAATCTGCAGCTTGCGATTTATGCCAGATCCGCCCTGGAGATGTTTGCCCCGGCGATGGAATGCCCGGAAAAGATTTTTATGCACATTGTTCAGCCGCGCCTGCATCATGAGGATTCCTGGGCTGTTGATGTTCCGGATCTTATCCGCATGACTGACGCACTGAAGGAACCGGCGGCCGAGGCTCTGCGCGAAATTGACGCGCATCCGGAGGAGTTGAGATTCTGCCCGGGGGCTGAGCAGTGCCGGTTTTGTGCGGCCCGGCATTCATGCGCCGCACTTGCAAAATACGCTTTAACCGCAGCGGGGGTTAATATGAATTTTACGGATGTAAACATAGATTCTGAGCATTTAGGGGAATTGCTTGAGAAAATTCCCGCCATTGAGATTTGGATCAAGGCTATAAAGGACCGCGCATACAGCGAGTTGAGTTCCGGGGGTTCTGTCCCGGGCTATAAACTTGTTCACGGCAAGGCAGGAAACAGGACCTGGAAAGATGTAAAATCTACTGAAGTGCTTATGAGGTCCTTCGGCCTGTCGGATGACCAGATTTACACTAAAAAAATCATATCACCGGCCCAGGCTGACAAGCTGTATAAGTCAAAGGCGTTAACCCCCGAGCAGTCTTTGCAGCTGTCGAATCAGGTAACCCGCCCGGAGGGGGCTTTAATCGTGGTGCCTGAATCTGATGAACGGGCCGCGGCCGCCCCTGGGTTATCAGCCGCTGATTATCCTGATGAATCGAAAAAGGAGGGATAAAAACAAAAATACGTTATCAGAGTTTTTAAGGTGTTTTTTACTGTTTTTCAGTGTTTATAAACAGAAAAAACGTTTTTAATCGCTTATTGAGGTTTTTTTTATGGCTAAAACAAAGGTATTTATAGCAGACGCCCGGATATCATATCCGGCACTTGAGGAGCCGCGCCCGTCTATCAACGGGGATAATCCCCGCTATGAAGCTACTTTCCTTTTTGCGCCTGACAGCCCGGCCGCGCAGCAGCTTAAGCAGGCTGTTGAGACGGTAGCCCGGGAGGAGTTCGGCGCCCAGGCGGATCGCATTCTTGCCGCCGGGAATCCCGTCAGATCCGGGGATGACCGCGAGAAGAACCCCGCGGGCTATGCCGGGAATCTCTACATCACCGCAAGATCCAAAATGCGCCCGGATCTTCGTGACAGCAACCCCCGGATTCAGATCACGGATCCGGCAGTGATTAAAGATAAATTCAGGGGCGGGTATCATGTTAATGCGTATGTGGAGATTTTTAGCTATCAGGCAAAATCACCCACGGGGGCGGTTATAAAATCGGGCGTCTCCGCTATGCTCCTGGGCGTCCAGTTCAAGGCGTATGATACGCCGTTCGGAGGTGTAAGCCTTTCCGCGGATGATTATCCTGATGAAACAAAGGCCGCAGATGCATCCGCGCAGTACAGGGAACCGGAACCCGCCCCGATGGCAAGCCCCGCACCGCGCGCCCCCGCCGCTGCTCCTTATGGCCGCCCGGCGCCCCGGTACGGCGCCCCGGCATCCGCTCCTCAGGGCGGATATCAGGGCGGGGGATATCCGCCCGCGGATGATCTTAACAACAGTGATGTACCTTTCTAGCAGATTTTAACCACTGACACGGAGGGGCCGGGGCATATCCCCCGGCCTTTTTTTGATCATGACACCTGAAGGAAGAAACACCGCCTATCTGAAAAGGCGCGTAAAGGATTTGGGGGGCTGCTGCCGCAAATGCACCTGGGCGGCGTGGTCCGGTGCGCCCGACTGGTTTATCTTTTTCCCTTTTCCGGCCTGTCACGCCTGGATCGAACTCAAGGCTCCCGGGAAAAAGCCCGGACCGCTGCAAGTAAAAGAACACCATGAGATGAGAAGGGCTGGCTGTGTTGTTTTCGTCTGTGATTCCCCGGAACAGATTGATACAGCTTTATCAGATCTTTTTGAAATGTCTGAATGTGATTAAAATCACAAATATTCAAGAACGCACAAAATAATTTATAAAAACTATTGCATTATTTTTAACAGGAGAGTAGAATGAATGCAGGGATTGAGGAATCCCGGAAAACATAAGGAGTTTTGAAATGGCTAAAGTTACCGAGTTTGAAAAGATTTGCATCAAGAAGGATGGCACTGTTTCACATCGCGCGCATTACCTTTTCGGCACTGTTGACGGACGTTACTCCAGTGATGACACTGTAGTTATTCATCCCTGGCACGTTTCATCAGGCCGCGGATTTAGTACCATTGTAGACAATGCGGAGCAGATCCGCGGGATCCTCAGGAGCATCAAGTGCCCTTTTATCGAGGGCAATGACGCGCCGCGCGGCGGAAAGAGCGGCGCATTTATCAGCATCAGGAAACAGGATCTTCTTGACGGACTGATTAGCACTTTTGGCACCGAAAAGGGGCGCAGGGTTTACAGGGAGTTAGGAGTATCCCCTGTTCTGACCGCTGAGGGGATTGAATCCCTGAAAAATATCGATAAGAAGTGCGCCGTGCTGTTGAGTTCATATTATTACAGCGCCTGGGCGGTCCTTAATCTCGGTAACGCCGCATGGCATTCTATCGCGGTATTCCCTGACGAGGAATAACCACGCTAAAACAGAACCCCGGGCGGCATTGCGCCGCCCCTTTAATGAACATGAGGATTTACTATGACTATCCGTGAGTGCTGTAATAAATATGTCAGCTGTGTAATCAGGGGGTCGGCCGCCGTAATGGCCTATGCCAGACTTGACAACGGCCACTGGTGTGAAATTCAGGACGGCAGATTATCAGATGTTGAAATTCTGCCCCAGGATTTTGTTCGGGTGATTGAATCCCTGCAGCGTGTCGCAAGGGTTGAATTCTCTAACCATTCGGCAGTTTGATTTTGTGATTAAAAGCACAAAATATTATCTAAAAAATCTTGCATGTTTCTATTTAGGAGAGTAGAATGAATTCAGGGATTGAGGAATCCCGGAAACATAAGGAACAGAAACATGAAAACAAGAATTTTCCCGGGCGCTACTGAAAACGAAAAAGCAATTTTTGCCTTTTTGCTTGCATCTCTCGAGATTCACGGCGCCGATTCTGCGGAGATGTTTGAGGGAATCGAAGGCATGACCATTAGAGCGGGGGATTTGCATTCAAAGGAGGGCGTTTATGCAGTTTACCGCGAGTTAAACGCCCGTGGTTTTACCCTGTTCTGCAAGTCTCACGGCATGCGCGCGGGCATTGCTGAATACGAATACGGCAGAAACAGCCGGATTAATCTTCGTATGATGATTCACTTTTAACCATTGCGCCGCCCTGGATTCCGGGGCGGTGTTTATTAAGGGAGAAGCATGATATTCACGCCCAGGATATACCAAAAGAAAATTATAGATTTTATCCTTACACATGACCGCGGCGCCGTTTTCGCGGGCATGGGCATGGGGAAAACATCATCAACCCTGGCGGCGCTTGAGGAATTGAAAAAAAAAGATCCTCAGGCGTTCCCTGTTCTGATTCTGGCACCCCTCCGGGTCGCATCCTCAACCTGGCCGCAGGAGATCTTAAAATGGGGGTTTAATCTTTCCTGTATATGCATAAGCGGCACCCCCGCCCGCCGCCGCAAGCTGCTGGATGAAAAGGCAGATATTTATACCGCTAATTATGAGCAGATCCCCTGGCTTGTAAACACCCTGGGGGCGGCATGGCCGTTTAAGACTGTGATAGCTGATGAATCAACCCGGCTAAAATCTTTCCGGCTGGGCGGGGCAAAATCATCCCGGGCGCGCGCGCTGGCCGCCCCCGCCTGGGATAAGGTAAAAAGATTCATCGAATTGACCGGCACCCCGGCCGCTAACGGCCTTATTGATTTATGGGGCCAAATGTGGTTTATAGATAAAGGAAAGGCCCTCGGCAAATCTTTCCACGCTTTTACATCCGCATTTTTTGACGCCTATCAGGTTGGCTCCTCGGCCTATGCGCTTAAGTATGAGCCACGGCCCGGGGCTGATGAAAGGATTCAGGAAAGAATAGCACCTGTGAGCATATCATTATCAGCCGAAGATTATTTTGATATAAAGCAGCCTGTTATAGTGCCTGTAAACATCGGGCTGCCGGAAAAGGCTGAAAAGGTATATAAACAGCTTCGCAGGGATCTAACCGTTGCTGTAACAGATGATACGGATATAACCGCGGTCAATGCCGCGGCCCTGTCTGCAAAGTGCCTGCAATGCGCCTCCGGGGGCGTGTACGATGATTCAGGCGCCTGCCGCGTTCTGCATGATGAAAAGCTGTTAGCGCTTGACTCGATTCTTGAGGAAGCCGCCGGGGAGCCCGTGCTGGTTGCATATCACTGGCGTTTTAGCGCTGAAAGGATTCTGAAACGCTACAAATCCGCTGTTCTGCTGGAAAAAGATCCGGAAATAATTGCCCGGTGGAACCGGGGAGAAATTCCGCTGCTGGTCACTAACCCGGCCGCTGCCGGGCATGGCCTTAATCTACAGGATGGCGGGCACATTTTAGTGATTTTTGATCAATGGTGGGATTTGGAACAGTATTTACAGGTAATTGAAAGGATAGGCCCCACGCGGCAATATCAGGCCGGACACCCCCGGCCGGTATATATCTATCACATCATAGCCCGGGAAACCCTTGATCCTGTTGTCCTTGCCCGGCTGCAATCAAAAAGGAAAGTACAGGATCTGCTTCTCGAGTATCTGAAAAGTGATAAATAAATCACAAAATAATTTATAAAATCTCTTGCACTCTTTCTAACATAAGTGTAGAATAGCTAACAGAAGGGCGGATTGAGGAACCCGCCCGGAAACAGGAGTCAATTATTAAGGAACAATTATGAAAAAAGCATATATTTCTGTTGACGCTGTAGACGGTAAACGGCTAAAAAACCCCGAAATTATCACCTGGTATTTAATGGATGATGATGCTACTGCCGAAAAATTAGCTGAAGATTTTACAGATTTTGTAGAAAATTACGCTACATTCTGGCATATCGGTGATGAACATATGCGTGATTGCACTGCGTATGTTGGTGATGATACCTGCAAACTGTCTTTAGAGTTTTAAGGCTGCCGCCCGCAGGGGGCGGCTTTTAAGGAAAATAAGCAATGCATAATTATACGTTTGACGCTGAAACAAACGGCATTTTGCTGCAGGAACAGGAGATTAATCCCGTTGCATGCAAGGAACCGCGCCCGGTATACGCTGAGGAGATGAATCTGCTAGAATTTAACGGGCGTTATAAATACCCTGTTGAATGCAATTATCCGCTGATGTGGGCCGAGCGCAGGACCTATTTTTATAAAGGACTAAAATTTGCAAGCCTGAAAGGCAGTGAGTTTGTAACAAAACCCGTATTAGCAGATGAAGGCAGCATTTTTGCAAATGATGTATTACAGCCCTGTAACATCCCGTTAATGATAGACAAAAACAGGGCGCTTATAACCGCCCTGGCCGATTCCGCAATAGAGCGCGTTAAAAAATATTATAACGAATATAAAAACAAAACTAATGCTATTTGGGTGTCATTTTCGGGCGGGAAAGATAGCATGGTGCTGCTTGATATCGTGCAGAGAGCGCTCCCGCATGATGCGTTTAAGGTGTTTTTCACAAACACGCATATGGAATTCCCTGACACGTATAACTACATAGATAATATTCGGATATGGTGCACTGATAGAAATATAGATTTTATTGTCTGTCAGTCTGATATGCTGCCTGAGGATTCATGGCACCTTTTCGGGCCGCCATGTTCATATATTCGCTGGTGCTGTTCAGTGCACAAAAGCGCCCCGCAACAGCTGAAAGCCCGCGAAATTTACGGGCGTATCGGCATAAAAGCATTTTCTTTTGTTGGCTGCCGGGC
>Ga0326511_10003545_pt1 | contig 12562 bp, 12 predicted proteins | sample 0_2496_0518_D_FD_203701 | JGI IMG/M metagenome (GOLD analysis project Ga0326511, IMG submission 203701) | Bovine rumen microbial communities from UC Davis, California, United States - 0_2496_0518 | ecosystem: Host-associated > Mammals > Digestive system > Stomach > Rumen | place: USA...
ATGAAAGGAGGAGTGGTACCTCCAGGAATCGAACCGGGGACACACGGATTTTCAGTCCGATGCTCTACCAACTGAGCTAAGGCACCATGTTTGGTCGCTTTCCTTTCGTTTGCGGGTGCAAAGGTACAGACTTTTTTTGAACCCACCAAATTTTTTCCTTGTTTTTTTCGAAAAAGTATGAATTTTGTTGTTTTTTGCTGCTTTTATAGCGGAATTTTGCCGTTTTTATAGCGGATTCCAGCCTTGTGCCTTCAATTCGAACTCCTGTCCGTCGCGCGTGACGAGCACTTGTCCGAGGTTCTTCTCCGTGATGTGGCCGATGAGCTTGATGCCGTCAATCTCTTCTATCTTCTCATGATCGCCGATGGGTACGGTGAAGAGCAGCTCGTAGTCCTCGCCTCCATTGAGGGCACAGGTGGTGACGTTCATGTTCATTTCTTCGGCCATCACGGCTGTCTGGTAGTCGATGGGGATGTTCTTCTCGTAGATGCGGCATCCCACGTCCGACTGCTTGCAGATGTGCATCAGTTCCGAGGAGAGCCCGTCGCTGATGTCCATCATGGCTGTTGGCTTGATGCCTGCCTGACGGAGCTTTTCGATGATGTCGCCACGGGCTTCGGCCTGGAGCTGGCGCTGCAGAAGATACTCCTTGCCGCTGAAGTCGGGCTGGGCGAGGCTTGAAATCTGTGACTGGAGATTGGCCACTTTTGTGGTGTCGCCTGCCTTTCTGGCTTCAGCTATCTTCTGCTGTAGGTCTTCCAGTTGGCTGTAGTAGACGGCCTTCTCGCGTTCCAATAGTTGAAGACCCATATAGGCTGCACCCAGATCTCCGCTAACGCAGATGAGGTCGGTATTCTTAGCACCATTCCTGTAGACAATATCTTGTCGTAGGGCTTCACCGATGCAGGTGATGCTAATGGCGAGACCTGTGTAGCTTGATGTGGTGTCGCCTCCCACGATGTCGACACCCCATTTGTCGCAGGCCAGCTGTAGTCCGAGGTAGAACTCATCTACGTCCTCCACGGTGAAGCGCTTGCTCAGGGCCAGGGAGACGGTCATCTGCCGTGGAGTGCCGTTCATGGCAAACACATCGCTGATGTTCACCATTGCCGACTTGTAGCCCAGGTGTTTGAGGTCTGTATAGGTTAGGTCAAAATGGACACCCTCCATGAGCAGGTCGGTGGTGACCAATACCTCCTTGTCGGGATAGCTGAGCACGGCACAGTCGTCGCCCACGCCGTAGATGGTTGAGGCATTCTTCACTTTGATGTCCTTCGTGAGGTGGTCTATCAGACCAAACTCTCCTAACTTTGCTATTTCCATGAGTTATAAGCTTGATTATACCGAATTGTTGTTCTTGAAGCTGATGATGACTGGTTGATGGTCGGACTGGGGGCTGTCATTGGATTTCTGGTTATTCTTGTCGCGCAGGAGGATGCTTTTGCGTGAGTTCTTGTTGATGTAACCTGTAATCTGTTCGGCGAATGCTTGCTCGCCATCCTGCATGAAACTGACTCTTACAGGGAGGACGTAGAGGCTGCATCGTGCCTCGCTACTCAGCCCTTCGGCGTCGGCAAGTCGAGTGGCATCCTTTTCTGTGGTGACTATCAGTCGTGGGTGGGGGATGGCTTCCAGAGCATTGTTGATGCGGCGGATGTCCTTCTTGCGGAACCGGTGGTGGTCACCGAAGCAGAGTGGATGGAGGGTTCCCACCTGCGGCCGCAGATCGTTCACCAGCTGTTGGGGAGCGGCAATGCCAGTCAGCAGTAGTACGTTTTGACTATCGAGTGTCTGGGACTCCTTTCCCTCGGTGGGGAAAAGCGGGTGGATGGGGTCATAGACGAGGGTGGTGAAGTAGAGACGCTGGTAGGGGAAGAGACCAAGCTGGTGGGTGAGCACGCGGAAGTCCATTGGCGTGAGTGTGGTGGGGCACTTGGTCACAATGACTATATTGGCGCGCTCCTTGCTCTTGACGGGTTCTCGCAGTCGCCCTGCGGGCAGTAACTTGTCGTTGATAATCAGCCGGTGGTAGTCTGTCAGGAGGATGTTCAGGCCTGGCTTGACATAGCGGTGCTGGAATGCATCGTCGAGCAAGATTACATCGACCGTAGTTTCTGAATCCTTGTCTTTAGTCAGTCGCTCGATGCCGCGTGTCCGCTTCTTGTCTACGGCCACGCTGATATCGGGGAACTTCTGCTTTATCTGATAAGGTTCGTCACCCAGGTCGCTCACCGTAGAAGTTGGTGTGGCCAGAAGGAATCCGTGGCTCTTACGCTTGTAGCCCCGGCTAAGCACCGCCACGTGGAGTCGGTCTTTGAGCAGACGAACGAGATATTCCACGTGGGGGGTCTTGCCGGTGCCGCCCACGGTGATGTTGCCCACGGAGATGACGGGGGTGGCAAAGGACTGCGACTTGAGGATGCCTGCGTCGAACAGCGCATTGCGCAGCCTCACCGCCGCTCCATAAATCCAGCTCAGTGGCAACAATATGTTGTGGTGCTTCTCCATTTCATTACCAGTCATGCGTAATGGCAGTTGTGCCTGTGGATTACTTCACCCTGATGTCCTCCAGCATCCTGGCCTGTATGCGACTGCGCGACATGGCATCGTGGCGCAGCTGCATAAGTGGCTGGTAGAGGTCGCCCAGTAGGGCGCGCAGTTCTCCGTCGAGATAGCTGCCCTTGTTGGTGTTGGGAAGGAATTGGTCCATCCAGTTGCCATGACCAGGATAAGCCTCGGTGTGATATTCCTTGAGCTTGGCCAGTTCGGCGGCTTTCTTCACGGCATCGTCGAGGCTGCCCAGCTTGTCTACGAGCTTGATCTTCACGGCATCGCTTGCCAGCCACACGCGTCCTTGGGCGATGGAGTCTACCTCTGCTGGCTTCATGCCGCGGCCCTCCGACACGATATCGAGGAACGACTGGTAACCACGGTCGACATGACCCTGGAGGTATTTCATCACTTCGCCGTTGTCCTTATCCAATACGAGGTCCATCTCGGCATTGGTGTATTTGTTGGTGGTCACGCCATCGAAGGTGATGCCGAGCTTGTCCTGTACGAGTTCGGCAAAATTGGGCACGAGGCCGAAGATGCCAATGCTGCCGGTGATGCTTGTCGGCTCGGCAATGATATAGTTGGCAGGGGAGCTGATCCAGTAGCCGCCGGATGCTGCGGCACCGCCCATCGACACCACGACAGGCTTCTTGGCCTTGACAAGCTTGATGGCATGGCGTATTTGCTCAGAGGCAACGGCACTGCCGCCGCCGGAGTTCACGCGGAACACCACGGCTTTCACGTCATCGTCGTCGGCCAGCTTGCGCAGGTCATCGGCTGTGGTCTTGCCAACGATGTTGTGGCCGCCTCCCGACATATACTCCAGTGCTTCAGTGTCGACGATGCTGCCGTATGCATAGTATACGGCTATCTGGTCGCCGTCCTTGTTGTCCTTCGACTTCACGTTGAGCATGTCGGAAAGCGTGAGCTGGGCTATCTCATCGTCCTTGTCGAGTTTCAGACGGTCCTTGATCTCTGCCTTTATCTCTTCGGGGAAGATCACCTTGTCTACGAGTTTCGACTTGACATAGTCATCTGTGCTGGCAAAGATGATGACACTGTCGTTGGCCAACTGGTTCAGCTGCTCGGGCTTCACCTTGCGGCCTTCTGCCATTTCCTTCAGCCAGTAGTTCCAGATGCCGTTGAGGTAGGCTGTGCGCTGCTCGCGGTCATAGTCGCTCATGCCGGTCATGGTGTTGTGCTCTACGTAGCTCTTGTATTTTCCAACCTTGGCGGCCTGATACTTGATGCCGAGCTTGTCGTAGAGCCCCTTCATGTACTCGCTCTTCGAACCCAGGCCTTTGAAGTCAACCATGCCCTCGGCATTCAGGTAGAGCTTGTCGGCTACCGTTGCCACGTAGTAGGCACCCTGTAGGTATTGGTCGGCATAGGCCACAATCCACTTGCCACTTGTCTTGAAGTCCTTCAGGGCATCGCGCAGCTGCTGGGCTGTGGCAGGGGAGTCGAACTCTGTGAGTCCGCCCTCAAGGTAGATACCTTTAATCTTCTCGTCATTCTTTGCCTTTCGGATACTGCTGATGAGGTCGTCGAGTCCCATTGCGCTCATCTCGCCCATACCGAGGAGGGCATCGAAGGGCGTGCCTTCTTCAGCCCGTTCGTCAATCACCCCGTTCATCTGGATGACAAACACAGAGTTGTCCTTCACCTTTGTCGATGCCGAGTCGCTGGCTATCATGCCAACCAGCGAGATGGTGAAGAACAAACCAGTAACAACTAAGAAAATGGCTATGCCGCAGATGGTGGCAAGCGTCATCTTGAAAAACTGTTTCATACTGATACCTTATTTATATGTTACGTAACTGAATGCAAAGTTATGCAAAAAAAACGATACTGCAAAATATTCTTTGCCTTTATTCCGAAATATTTGGAGATTTCACAACTTTTTCATACCTTTGCACCAAAGAACACTAATCGAAAAAACAAAATTGAAAAAGAATGAGAGTAAAAATGATGATGGCCCTCGTGCTGCTGATGACTTGCACGGCGGCAGTGGGAAAGAAGAAAGTGAAGTCACCTGAGCTCTGGCCCGATGGTACAGTAATCTCTGCATGGTTCAGCGACACCTCGAGGGTCGACCTTTCGGGACTGAAGCGCTATGTGGTGACAGACTATGGCGTAGACCGCTATGCCGACGGGGTGCAGACCAAGGAATTGCAGGCAGTGATCGACCGTTGCTCTCAGGAGGGTGGGGGCGTGGTGGTGATTCCAAGGGGCACCTTCCTCAGCGGGTCTCTCTTCTTCAAGCCCAAGACCCATCTGATGATCGAGGAAGGTGGCGAGCTGAAGGGATCTGACCGCATACGCGACTTTAAGATTGTGAAGACCCGCATGGAGGGACAGACGCTCAACTATTTTGCCGCACTTGTGAATGCCGACGGTGTGGACGGATTTACGATCACAGGACCTGGCATCATCAACGGCAATGGGCAGAAATACTGGGAAGAGTTCTGGATCCGTCGCAAGTATAATCCGCAGTGTACCAACCTTGAGGCCATGCGTCCCCGTAATGTCTATATCTCCAACTCGAAGAATGTGACGGTGCAGGACGTGAAGATTATCAATTCCCCCTTCTGGACCAACCATCTCTACCGCTGTGAGAACGTGCGCTATCTGGGCTGCTTCATCTTTGCACCTACGGAGAATGTCACTCCCATTGATCCCAAACGTGGCGGCCCCAGTACGGATGCCATAGACCTTGACGTGTGCAGCAATGTGCTCATCCACGGCTGTTATATGCACGTCAACGACGATGCCGTGGTGCTCAAGGGCGGAAAAGGCACTTGGGCTGATAAGGATAAGGACAATGGTCCATGCCGCAATATCATTATCGAAGACTGTACCTATGGCAAGGTGCATGGCTGTCTGACCCTCGGATCTGAGAGTCTTGATGACCGCAATGTCATCCTGCGTCGCATTGATGTCAAGAGTGCCACTCGCGTGCTTTGGCTTAAGATGCGTCCTGACACCCCGCAGCACTACGAGTATGTCACCGTCAGCGACATCACGGGCCAGTGTGGCTCGTTCCTCGTGGTAAGACCCTGGACACAGTTCTTCAAGCCTGAAAACCGCGAGGACATGCCTCTCTCGCAATGCAACAATATCACCATCCGCAACATCAGGATGGACTGCCAGAATTTCTTTGATGTGGGTAAGAGTGACAAGTATCGTCTAGTGGATTTCACCTTTGAGGATATAGATGTGAATGACAAGAAGGATGCTTTCGACAAAACGCTGATAGAAGGAACTGTGGCCAAGAATGTCAGCATCAATGGCACAGCGCGCTGACAAGATGGCAGGAATTGCCTTTTTGGCATTGTGAAAGGTGGAAAGTTTGCTTGATTGGCACACTTTTGGCACTACATAAGGCGGAGCGGTCTGATGACTGTTCCGCCTAACATATAATATTAAGGTGTAACATTAAATATTTAGAATTATGAACATTAAACCATTAGCAGACCGCGTACTGGTATTGCCAGCACCGGCAGAAGAAAAGATCGGTGGTATCATTATTCCTGATACCGCAAAGGAGAAACCCCTTCATGGCACCATCAAGGCCGTAGGTCAGGGTACCAAGGACGAGACGATGATCCTCAAGGAGGGCGATGAGGTGCTCTACGGTAAGTACAGTGGCACTGAACTCGAGTATGAAGGCACGAAGTATCTGATGATGCGTCAGAGCGACGTTCTCGCAGTCATTGAGAAATAGTCTTATTTGACAATTGGACAACTTCACCATTGGACAATTGACGCAGGAAATAGTTAAATTGTAAAATCGTAAAATTGTGAAATCAAACTATGGCAAAGGATATTAAATTCAATATTGAGGCCCGCGATGCTATGAAGCAGGGCGTAGACCAGTTGGCTAACGCAGTAAAGGTGACACTCGGTCCGAAGGGACGTAATGTCGTGATTGAGAAGAAGTTTGGTGCTCCCCAGATTACGAAGGACGGCGTTACCGTGGCAAAGGAAATCGAGCTGGAGGACAAGTTTGAGAACACGGGTGCACAGCTCGTGAAGAGCGTGGCTTCCAAGACGGGTGATGATGCTGGCGACGGTACAACCACAGCCACAATTCTCGCACAGGCCATTGTGGCCGAGGGCCTGAAGAACGTCACTGCCGGTGCCAACCCGATGGATCTCAAGCGTGGTATCGACAAGGCTGTCAAGGCTGTGACAGACCATATCGCCAAGAGTGCCGAGCAGGTGGGCGACAATTATGACAAGATTGAGCAGGTGGCTACGGTCTCTGCCAACAACGACAAGGAGATTGGTGAACTGCTCGCTGAGGCCATGCGTAAGGTGAGCAAGGACGGTGTGATTACAATTGAGGAGTCGAAGAGCCGTGACACTCATATCGGTGTGGTAGAGGGCATGCAGTTCGACCGTGGCTATCTCTCAGCCTATTTTATGACCGATTCTGACAAGATGGAGTGTGTGATGGAGAATCCCTACATCCTCATCTACGATAAGAAGATCTCCAATATCAAGGACTTCCTGCCCATCCTGCAGCCTGCTGCCGAGAGTGGCCGTCCGTTGCTTGTCATTGCCGAGGATGTTGACTCTGAGGCCTTGACCACTCTTGTTGTCAACCGTCTGCGTGGCGGTCTGAAGATCTGCGCCGTGAAGGCTCCGGGCTTCGGCGACCGTCGCAAGGCCATGCTGGAGGATATCGCCACTCTGACAGGTGGCGTGGTGATTAGCGAGGAGAAGGGGTTGAAGCTGGAGCAGGCTACGCTTGAGATGCTCGGCACGTGCGACAAGGTGACAGTCTCCAAGGACAACACCACCATCGTGAATGGCGCAGGCGACAAGCAGGCTATCCAGGATCGTATCGCCCAGATCAAGAAGGAAATCGAGGTGACAACCTCTTCCTACGACAAGGAGAAGCTGCAGGAGCGTCTGGCCAAGTTGGCTGGCGGTGTGGCAGTGCTCTATGTGGGTGCCAACTCCGAGGTTGAGATGAAGGAGAAGAAGGATCGCGTAGACGATGCGCTCTGTGCTACTCGTGCCGCCATCGAGGAAGGTGTTGTGGCCGGTGGTGGTACTACCTACATCCGTGCCCAGGAGGCTTTGGCTGGACTGAAGGGTGACAATGCTGATGAGCAGACGGGTATCAACATCATCTGCCGTGCCATTGAGGAGCCGCTGCGCCAGATTGCCGTCAACGGTGGTCAGGAGGGTGCAGTTGTCGTACAGAAGGTGCGTGAAGGTCAGGGTGACTTCGGTTTCAACGCCCGTACCGATGTGTATGAGGATTTGCGTGAGGCAGGTGTGATTGATCCTGCCAAGGTGGCTCGTGTGGCACTTGAGAATGCTGCCTCTATCGCCGGCATGTTCCTCACCACGGAGTGCCTTATTGTCGACAAGCCTGAGAAGGAGCCTGCCATGCCGATGGGCAATCCGGGAATGGGCGGCATGATGTAAAGATCGTCGTGCAAGAAATACCAGACCGTTTGGTACATTTTTGCAAACCCAACATAACAAAAAGTGGGATAAGCCTTTGCGCTTATCCCACTTTTTTGGTATTTTTGTGCGCACACAGTGAATTTTCATACGGAATATTTGGGGGAATATGAGATTTGTCGTAACTTTGCACCCAGAAAGAAGAAAGTTAGGTCTTCATCCTGAAAATATGTTTTTGGATAAGATTCATAGATATTTTTTTGATTTGTTTTAGTAGATTAGTTTTTAAGTAGTTTGTTTTTAGTTGAATCGGCTGTCGGGAGACAGCCGATTTCTGTGATATGCTCGGCATGAGCAATGCCTAATGGGTGCAAGTTCCGAGTGAGCCCTAATAGCGGCAAACGCACAGCCAAAGACAAGGTTCTACTCGATTTTTTTTTATAACTACAGCCTCGTCAGTCTGTATCGGAAATCCAATATAAGAGTATTATGAGTAGAACAGAACAGCAGACATTCCTCGCCTTTGCCTACGCAGAGGTCGCAAGGAGAGAGAAGGAAAACAAGGTGAGTACAGCAAAAGGCTATGCCCGAGCAGTCCATAGTTTTGAAAGATTTCTTCTGCAGCAGGGCATAGAAGACCTCCACATCAGCCAGTTGACGGCAGGTTTGCTCAAACAGTATGAAACCTGGCTTCGCCAGAACAATGTTACCGCCAATTCAAGCTCGGCCTACAACCGCAGCCTCCACGCCATCTATCGGAAGATGACTGAAGAACAGCCACCCGCGCCCGACCCGTTTGCCGACATCTTCCGTGGCGTGGCCGAGACAGCCAAGCGGGCCGTGAGCAGCAACGACATTCACCTCATTGCCACCATCGACATTCAGGCAGCACTCCAGGAAGCCTGGACCAAGGAGGGAAAGAAAACCAATGGCAAGCGCTTTAGTAACAAAGTACAGAAACTGACATTTGTACGCGATATGTTCATCTTTTCTTTCTGTTCACGCGGGATGAATTTCATCGACATGGCCTTCCTTCACAAGAGCGATGTCAGCAACGGCACCATTTCCTATTGCCGCAGCAAGACCAAAAAGTGTCAATGCGTCAAGATTGAAGACGAGATGCAGGCTATTATGGACAGCCATCCCTCCGACAGTATCTATCAGTTCCCTATCCTCAATCCAACAGATGACGCCAACGCCCTCTACAAGGCCTACAACAGTGCCATCAGCTCTTTCAACAAGGGTCTGGCAGAACTTGGCAAGCTGCTGAACCTACAACTCACCACCTACGTCAGCCGGCACTCCTGGGCAGACATTGCCTTCGAGCAGGAGGGTATCTATTTTGTCAGCGAGGGCCTGGGTCACAATAGCATCAAGACCACTACTGTCCACGAAAATCCGTTAACAATTCTCTAAAACGACTATCTACACTGCGTTTCTGAGTATAAACGCCACTCCCTACTTTTGAAATGAGTTGCTTAACACCATCAGTCAGAATGTCACTTCTCAGATACTCATATCGGCAGTATGGTATTGTTGAGCTCGTTAGTGGACATCGAAAAGCAATTCTAATCTTACAATTTGTCATAAGTTCAAATGTTAATCAATTTTAGTGGACAGCAGTGCATCAAGACCACCCAGGTTTACATCAACTCGATTAACAACAACCGCCTCGCTGCGGGTAACCGCAACCTCATCAAAAAAGTATTGCACCCGGAGAATGATGAAGAATCCTAAAATGTAACAACTCAGTTATGTTTCCTTTTGGACAAAAATCTTCAAAAATCTATCGGAAATCTATCATACGGCAATGCTTTCAGAGACATCACCCTATTACCCAAATTCGTCCGAGTTCTTGTGAAGAACTCGGACGAATTTGCGTGCAAAGGTACTAAATTACTGACAAACAGACAGTTTTTATCTCGTAAAAAAATGTTAAAATCACACATATTTATATCCAAATTCCCCCAAAAACACCACAAACAATGGCTTGTAGGGAATACAGCTTGTCTAATTCCATTCTGTTTTCTATATTGTGAATCAGCGTTTTACAAGGCAAACGACTTATGATATAAAATTTCGTCCGAGTTCTTCACAAGAACTCGGATGAAAATAGGGGAAACCCCTGAAAAAGTGATGATTATGACAAAAGAATCACTCTTATCGGAAACAAAACCATTGGCAGAGGAACAAGCGTCAACTGTCAGCGCGGGAGCCGTGTCCCAGGAGGAAAGCCCCACCTGGTGCGTAGCCATTGTAAAGCGAAACAGCGAGAAGGACGTACGCGACAAACTGACGGCTTTGGGCTATGAGGCATACGCAGCCACGCAGACCATGCGAGTTAAGTATAACAGGCACCAACCGAAGGTTGTAGAGTATGTCCGGATGCCAGCAAAGGTGTTTCTCCGTATGAAGTTCCTGGACCATCGGGAGGAAGACATTTTCTTGCGCGCGCATCCTTATATAAATAGGTTCTTGCCCGACTTTGCCTCTCGGAAAGACAGTCTCGGCCGTTCGGCAACAGCCGTAATCAGGCATTCTGAGCTGATGAGGATGCGTAGCTTGCTCGAGAATAAAGAAGACGAAGTGATCTTCGGCTTCCCTGATGCCACCTACGAGATTGGCGGATGGGTAAAGGTCGTCGGCAACAAAATGGAAGGTGAGACGGGGCGCATTGCCTCCAAGAACGGTAAGTCATATCTTCTCATCGAGATCAAGGGTCTCACCTGGGCCAGGGTGCAGGTGTCCACCAAGTACCTGGTTCCTATTCCCGAACCTGCTAGTGAAAGGGAAGCTATCCACCAATTCACAAATTCTCGATGATCAAAAATCTGTGAGATCCGTGAGATCTATCTCTGCGGCTGTAAGTCCCAGTACTCCTTGACCGCATCGAAGCACGGACAGGGCTTCTGGGGATTCAGGTCATGATGCCCCAAGATGACCGCATCGGGGAAGCGCGCATGGTAACGCTCCACAAGTCCCCGCAGTGCTCTCACCTGCTCCGGTGTCCGCGTGTCAATCTCGGCTCCGGCAGCATCCAGCCCGCCCTCATAGCAGATGCCTATTGAATGCTTGTTGTAGCCCACCACATGCGCCCCGACCTCCTCTACAGGTCGTCCGTGCTGCACGGTGCCATCACGGCGCACATACTCATGATAGCCGATGCCCTTCCAGCCCTTCTTGCGGTGGTAGTTGTCCAAGATACTGATGTCCTGATTCACGTCAGGCTTCACCCCGCTGCAATGCAGCACAATCATCGTAATCTTTCTCATATAAATTCGTTTAATTCGTTTTAATTCGTTGTCAAAATAAGAAGCCCGCTGCGCCAGCAGCCTGTCCGGCGCAGCAGGCCCACAAGAGAGACAGAGCGTTTAGAACCCCATGCACGAGGTAGCTCCGAGTGCCGTCAGAATAGACGCAAGCAGGTTGATCACCGTCTGGATGCCGAACTTAATCAGTTCTTTCTTCATTTTCGTCATAACCGTAAATTGTTTATTGACTATTGTTCATTGTTTATTGGTTATTGTCTATTGTTTATTGTTCACGGCAGTTGGTCGCCTGTGTTGTCCGAAGGATCCGTGGTATCAGATCCGCCAGAGTTATTATCCGTGTTGTCCGTGCTGTCAGACTGACCCTCATTCGTGCTGATAGTCGTGGTGCCATCGGCATTGATAGTCGTAGTGACACCATGCTCATTAGTGATGATGATTACGGTGTTGTCACCGCCGGCAGAGGCATTCAGCGTGATGGTCGAAGGCCACTCACCAGTGAGGAACACCTCATGATAGCCGCTTAACGAGGCGATGCGGATGGCAGTCGGGTTCTCAGTAGCATAGTCGCTGATGGCTTGCTCGATGTCAGTGATGGTAACATCCTGCCCCTCCACATAGAGGTCTGCCAGCGTGCCCAGCGCAGCGGTCAGGGCCTTGCCGTTCAGGCTGTAGTAGCGGTTGGTTGCCGTACCGTTGCCCTTCGGAGTGAAGGTCTGCTTGATAGTACGCAGGTGATACTTCAGGTGCATCTGAACCATCTTGAAGATAGCCTGGCGCTTCTTCGCAGCGGGAGTGTTATACACACTTGCGGGCATGGTGGGAGCCGTGCGGGCGTAGGTCACGCCGTTGCGGGTTACATACGTGATACCGTCGATAGTGCCGGTAGTTTTGCGGCCAGGGCCGACTTGAGTAATTTTTGCCATAGTCTAAATGGTTTTAAAATTGTGATACATAATGTTATTTAACTCGTATGGAATCGCGATTTCCATTTGCAAAGTTATGGCGTTTTTATACAGAAACCAAGGAAGAAACCTTACACGAAGTTTCTTTCAAGTTTCAGTTTGATAATCAAATAGTTATAGCGTATTAAAAGAAACCAGGAATGAAGTTCGAGAAAGATTTTAATCCAGGCCAGAACAATACTTATCAGGAGTATAATTTCGGTCCCGGTTCGCAGAATTTCCCTAACGTCACCGAGCTGACCATCAACAACTACGGAACTCAGGAGGATAAGGTTAAGCCTGCACCAGCCAAGGTTGCTCCCAAGACCCCGGCTGACAGTTTCTCCGAGCCGGATCCCAACAAGGATCTGA
>Ga0326511_10003546_pt1 | contig 12562 bp, 2 predicted proteins | sample 0_2496_0518_D_FD_203701 | JGI IMG/M metagenome (GOLD analysis project Ga0326511, IMG submission 203701) | Bovine rumen microbial communities from UC Davis, California, United States - 0_2496_0518 | ecosystem: Host-associated > Mammals > Digestive system > Stomach > Rumen | place: USA: California...
CATGACATCGACCCGGAACGGGAGTCCGCTATCGACAAAAGCCTTTTCGACGGCGGTCATCGCCTCGAAAGAAAGGGGACTGTCTGAAATAACCACCAACTCCAGTTCCGTATCGGGCGTGAGATCCACCCCCGTCACGCGGGCTCCATGCGCCCAAACTTCCAGCCCCTCGAAATGGAGGGCCAAGATCCTCTGGACCTTTTCCAAATGATCAGATTCAATACATAAAGCCATACGGGGTCAAATATAGCTAAACTCGAAAAAAGTTTTGCTATTATTGAAACATGATTGCCTTTCTATTTATACTGCTTATAGGCCTTGTGCTGATTTATATTAACGTGAGCAGCGTCGCCAGGGGAAAAACAGGTAAAATTATCGGTGCCGCAGTGCTGTTCGTGCTCTTTTTGGGCATGTTCTTGCGCTCTACACTGATCGGTAGTTTAATTGTCACCTTTTTTGCGGTCTGGCTCCCCAATTCTCTAATTCTTTACATTCCCTGGACACTCTACAGAATCGGTTACTACTTTACGCAGCCGCATCACCTGAGCCGCCACCTGGTACGCCGCGTAAGCCGCTACCTGCTCGGAATCACATGCGCATTCACGTTCATATTCATCGGCTACGGCATGCAGCACAACGATGAATACAAGACGAACTTGCTTACTATCGACTTGCCGGGCGTTTACACCGAAAGCTTTACCGCCATATTCTTTAGCGACATTCACGTAGACCCGCTGTTCAAAGCCCAAAAGCTTGAACGCTTTATTGCACAGGTCGATTCTATTAAGCCCGACTACTTGTTATTCGGCGGTGACCTCGCAGATATTACCACCGAAAAGATGGACCACGCGGGTTACGATAGTTTGTTCAAAAAACTGACCGCCGGCGCGAAAGTGGCGGCAGTTGCCATCAACGGAAATCACGAAGCGTTCATGGCGAACTCGGACAACAGTCCCGAAGAATGGATGCGCAAGGTAGGCTTCGTGGTGCTCGACGATTCTACCGCATGCCTGGGCGGCGTCTGCTTTACGGGCCGCACCGACTTTACGGTTGCCCGCAGCAGGGACACCGAACGCAAGCCGCTTAGCGAACTCATTCCCGATTCTATAAAGATCGTGGAACACGTAAAAGATACTACGGATTCTCTCGCAGATTCTACAAGGACAGTTGCCGCGCAAGATTCGACCATGGATACCGTTGCCGCCGCCCCTGCAATTACTTACGACACAATTCCACTTTACCGCCCGTGGATTCTCTTGGACCACCAGCCCAAAGGAATCGAAAAAGAACACAGGGGAAGACTCCCGGACTTCGCGCTTTCGGGCCACACGCATAACGGCCAGTTCTTCCCGGTCACCTTTCTTATCGACTACGTATGGAAACTCGCCTACGGCAAGGGCGCACTCAGCGGCGTGCTCTGGCTCGTGAGTTCCGGCTTCGATTGCTGGGGACCGCCTGTGCGCTTAGGGAGCGACTCCGAAATCTGGGTGATTAAATTCAAGGCGAAAGGCCAAGAAAATCAGTAAAGACTTCAAAAGCGCCAAACAAGGCGCTTTTTTGATTTTCAAGCGAAAAAGATTTTGCGTCTTTGAGAAAAATGCAGTCTTTCTGCAACCTCACTCCACGTCAAACATTTTCATCGGAAGGACGCGTCTCTGTTTTGCCCTCAGCACTTCGAGAACGACCGTACTTTCTCCGCCCTGCGGTGTAGTCGTCTTGATAACCACCTTCTTAAGCGTTCCCGGCAACGGGCAAGAATTATCGCAATATTCGAACTCGCTTACGGCATTCGCCCCGTTCACGACTACAGACATTTTCATGACGCGCTTTTTCTTTTGTGAATAGTAAAGCGTTGGCTTGGACGGGTCCTTGGGTGTAATCTTCCAGAGGTTCCCTTCGGCGACAGGATTGTTATAATCTTCGGGAGAACCCATCTGCTTGTTCACATCGGCTGGGTTCTGCGCGGGTATGTTCTGCGCCGGGAGTTTTTTCCCGGTTTTCAAGTCCGTGACCTTCATGCGTCCGTTGTTCTGTACCATTTCCATCTGCATCATGCTGGACTTGATGGTTGTAATGGACTTGTTTTCACCGGCGGTAAGCAGGGCCATATTCACAACCTGAGGCTGCATATTGGGAAGCGTCACCGTGGTACGCATCTGCATCTCGCAAGTGTCCGGGAAAGCGGATTTCTTCTGGTTGTCAAAGACCGTCTGTAGACTCAGTGCATTGGCTTGAATGACAACAAAGGAAACGACGGCAAAAATTTTAAACAAGTTATTCATTATTTATCCTTACAGCAAAGATAGATTTTTCGTTGATTTAATTGAGCCATTCACCTTGAACATCAAATACGTTTTATTCATGTCAATACCGGCCCAGTCAACCCGCACAAACTGTTCGCCCGGAGCAAGAGTACCGGCAAAGATATTTTTTACGGGAGCACCCTTTGCCGTCACCAGACTCAGTTCTACATAGGACCAGTTGTCCATCGTGACAACGAGTCCTTCCGGCGTACGTATCACGGGTATGGAATTGCCCGGTGCACGGTAGCCGAAATCGACATTATATACGGAATCCGGGTTGACTTCATCCGGAGCGGGCAGTGCCCAGACAGGTGTATTGCCGTAGAGCATGTACCCCGTGGAATCGAACACGCAAATGCCGCGAGCCACGCGTATCGTCATTCCGAGACTGTCGTGACTCGGGTCGTCATCCGCATTCCACATCGCAGGCCAGCCTGGCAAATGCAAAGCGAACTTCACCGGATTCTGCCACGTATTGCCAGCGGCAAGCGACGAGTCGCAATGGACTGTCACCTGCCAGCGACCGGAACCGAGGCTTTCCATCGAGGCCGAAGAACATTTGGACCTGTCGTCAAGTTCATAATCCGGCGCAAGGCCTTCTTCCACGAAGAAGTAGTAACGCACGTCGAAGTTCTTCAACGAGACATTGCCCGTATTTTCCACATTGAAGTGAATCTCGCTAGCCCGGTGGTCTTCACGCATATCGGACGCAAGCACGCGAACCTTGGCCTCGAGCGATAAAGGATCTTCCATCTCGGCGCAGGAACCGCCTATCAGGTTATTGTCCTTATCCAGGACGACAACGCCAACATCTTCATAGAAACCGTCAATATTTGCAACCAGGCCAGAATTCGGATCCACGAAGGACGGGTCGTCGGAAGCATCCCACGGCACATTGCCGGAATTATAGAGACCGAAATGCGGCCCGTCGCCACCGAACACTGTTCCGGCAACCGGAATCGTTTCGGCAAACGACCATTCCACGTAACCCGTATTGGCACTCTCGGAATGCACTGCAGGGAATGTTGGTCCGTAGTTCGGCCAATAACGGTCAACTCCAGCCTGCGAGGCATCCTCGCCACGGAAATAGTAGCGGACAGAGAACCCATTCACGGGCTCATTGGATACGTTACGCAGGCGAATGCGCGGACGGAGCGTAGATGTTTCCGGGTACCCCTCGTAGCGCAAGTACGACTTAACCTTGCGAGCCGTATCGGCAGGTACAATTCCAGCCACCTTGTCCGAAGTACTTATACCCCAGGCAATCATCGAGGCCGGAATATTGGCGGTCGTGAGAGCCGCTCCGCCAATCTGGACACCGGCAGGAACCTTCAGCATAAGCGTATGCGTACCCGCCGCGAGATGGACGGACACGCCAGAAACAGTCACCGCGCGCCAGGTATTGGAAACGGCAGCCGTCCCGGCCAGCAAGCTTGATTCGCCGACATAGACCGGCTTATCGCCAGCCGTAGCGGATCTTGCGTACAGCACGACATTATAGTCCGCAGCATTTTCGACGATTACGGACATCGTAAGTGTCGCCGAATCGCCCGACACAAGGTACTTGTTGCCAGCCACGGAGCAGGAGAACTGATTAGAGAATCCGTTCACAGCATCCATATCCTTCACGGCGATGACGATGACATCGGAAACCTCCCCCGCATCGGTTACGGGCTTCGAAAGTTCCTCGACTTCAGCAGCAGTCAACGCACGCGAATACATGCGGATATCTGCGATGTTTCCAATATAGGAAGGTTCGCTACCCGCCTTGCCCATAGAGAACACACCTTCCATTTCACGTTCTAGAGAAATCCCGGAATTACGAGCAGCCTTCGATTCGCCGTCGACATAGAATTTCACGGAATCCGAATCTACCGTAACGACAACATGTGACCAGGACTTGTTTGTGATCGGCAAGATGGAACCCGATTTCCAGACATGCTTTCCTTCAACAAGTTTCAGGGCTCGTTTATTCTGCAAAAGATGTATGTCAAGAGCATTTACACCCTTAAAACTAAGGATTTCATGCCAACCATTATCGTTGGGATTCCCTGGCTTAATTCGGGCTTCGAAAGAATAAGAATTCGTGCTGCCAAAATCGACCGTGCCATTGCCATAGATATAATCCGTAGACTTGCTAAAATACAAGCCGGCATCGCTGCCCCAAGGACCGCCCATCTTTTTAAACAAATCAAAATCATGGCCCGTTCCCAACAACTCATGCACAAGGCGACCACCACCTTCACGCGCCGGGTACCACAGGGCAAGTTCTGTCGGATACGGGTAGAGTTTTTCAGATACATGTTTCTGTTCCGCATGGTTATGACCGTAATCTTCCACACGCATTTCCATGGAGAGGTAGCAGCCGGTACATTCGGCAAGCTGCTTTCGAGAAATACGGATACTTGCAGACACATGACCGGCAGAATCAGGCACCACATTCATAACACGCAATGTATCGCCACCGAACACCGGCGTCACTATCACGCGTGCAATACCCGACTCGGAATCGAACACATCCGCAGTCGCCGTAAAGATCCGGTCAAGGACCTCGGAAGAATCCTGCACGGAGAAGTTCCTGATGGCAGGACGTAGAGAATCCGTATAGACTCGCGGACCGGCAATCTGCATATCCATACCGAGAGCAGAAACGCCCACGTAGCGCGATTCATAGACACCGGTAGAAATCTTGCCCAAGCCGGATGCACCGGAAGTCTTGGAACCGTCATAGATTACCGTATCGGGAATCTCGCCGCGGATTTCAGCTATGACTTTTCCTTCGCGATAGAGCGATACCAGCCCGTAACCCGGATGCGTACAGCTTGCGCCGTATGCCATGTAGCCGTTGTCGAGGCCTAGCCACAACGAATCGGATGGAACGGAGCAAGCAAACTGCGCATTCACAGTCAAAGCATGAGCCACTGCCGGAGCTGCAGGGAGTTCTTCCATATTTCCTTCCGCATCGGGTTCGCCAAGGGCAACCACGAACACGTAGCTGGTATCAATGGCCTTACCGCGAGAAGGCAAGGCAATTCGGGCAAAACCGTTGGAATCCGCAGTAAAAGCGAGAGTGTCTGGCGGAGTAACATCACCGCGGTTAGCCCACAGCGAATCATCATCTACGTACAGCCTAAATCTCGATATGCCGTCCACACGGACCGTGCGGTTTGCAGTCGAGGCGATTTCAGGCAAGACAGTCACGCTGAAGTTAGGAGTTTCCGCAACGGCGGAATCCATCGCTGTAAACACAGAGAACGTTTTTGTCTCAGCGGAAATCTGCAGGTAGGCCCACGTGGTATCATTCCCAGCACAGCGAGTATCCGTCGTCTTGTTAGCATTGTTGCATTTAAGAGTATCAGTTCCATCCATAACAGCACTTCCGTCTGCATTCAGGAACCCATAGAGAGCATTTTGTAACGGAACAAACCTCTTGCCCGTGAAATCCACCTTGTACAACCTTACCGTCTGCGGTGTTGCACGCATCGCCACCATCTCCTCGCGACTTATCTTCATCTGGATTCGCGGAAGAGCGGAAGTGTCGGCAAATGTCATTGACGGCAACACCTCGACAATCGGACCCTTGAGAGCAAGATTGTTGAACACTTCGAACGAGTAGTCCGACGCCTCAACTGTTCTGACCGTGACATTTTTGACGGTATCGACCGAATTCTTCGGGAATGTAACACTGGCTTCTTCAAACAGGGACTTGACCGTATTGCCACTTGTCGGCTCCACAGCACGTCCGATAATCATCTTGAACTCAGCAAAATTATATGCAGTCTTATCTCCCCATAAAAGCATGAACTGGGTGTTTCCCTGTAACTTGTTGACATCGAACCAACCCAAGCGATACCAACCTTCTTCATCATTGCTATCCAGTTTCACACCGTTTTTCCACTTGATAGAATCCAGCATGGGACCAGGAATGACATAGAAGGCGGTATCATTCAGGTAAGCCACATCGTATGTGTAGTTTTTCTTTAGGTACGCGCGCAATTCAACAAGTTCCTTGGGGCGCTTCGCCTCGATGGAATCGACCGACTTAAACCCAATAATCATATCCGAGGAATCCGGGAAATGGCCAGCGATATTCAAGTGAGTATGAGTACTGGAGTCTAGCTGTTTCAATACAGCAGAATTTACAACAACATTTTTCACCCATTCGTTGTCATTTCTATACAGGCGCTTCATTGACAAAGATTCGCTATTCGGACGCACGGGTGTTACCGCAAGAGAATCTTCGGATTTTCGATAGATTATATCTTCCTTAAGCGAATCTGCCTTGACATATAGGGTATCGTTGGAGGCAGACAACCTAATTGACGAGACACCACCCGAAATCTTAGCTGAATCAACCCTCAAGTTGCTTATTGTGGCATCGACCTTATCACCGACAAGATTGCTGAGCACCGTTGTAACGGAATCGAATTTTACAAAGAATCGACTGCTGTCGGCATCAAAGTTCCGCGACGAAAGTTGGACAGGGAATTCAAGCTTCTTGTTCCCGAATTTAGAGACATCGACGCTATCCCTGAAAAGAGCTTCCAGCGATTTAGCACTTGCAATCTCAGGCGAATTCACCATGTTTTTAATGACACTATCGCCACGCACCATTCTGGCGGTCCACGCAGAGTCGGAATAATCCCCGTAATAGTAGTGTGCGCGCGAACCAAAGTCGTAATACTTATAGCAAGGTGCGGTTCCATTGTCCGTAAATTTCCAGTCTTCTCCGGAAACCTTGCAGGTATCATTCATTTGTCGTCGCCAATTTGCCGTTGCAGGATAGTCAATCGTATCAACCGTAACCGTTCCTAGAGCCTTGCTACGTCCAACATAGAATGCAACGGAATCTGTTCCTGAATAATATGGAGTTTTCGTTACAGCAATGTCGTTGCTTTTTGCGAAAAAGAAGCATTTACTCGTAGAATCATCGTTCCTTTTAAAATTCGCATTTGCAATAGGGGTACAGCCTTGTAATCCGTTCCTACTAACAACTGCAGCTTGGAAATAATCAAGATCATTGATCGGGCTATAGAAATGCAAATCGAAGCGGGCATCCTGCATGTGTGCGGAATCCTCGTCGGCAAACAGGAATGTATTCTCACCACCATCCATTACCGATGCAGGGTACATCGGCAGATACTGAACTTCAAAGGGCGTCAAGAGTCCATAGGTCTTATCTTTTTTCCATGTATTCCCATCGTAATAGGTACCGACGCCGATCCTGCCATGAGATTCAAGGGCTTTCAGGTAGCCGCTCGTATCTCCATACACCGTTGTGTTCGTATGGTCAAAGCGGACCGTACGGTTTACAAGATTATCCATGCCGAACGGGGCATTCCAATAGGCCGTATCAGGGATTTCTAAAAGAAGGTTAAACTTTATCCGTTCATTACGTGCGGCATCATTATACCAGCAATCATTGTGGACTTGTCCCATATTGGTGTAAAAAACGCCATTGATAGGATTCAAAGACACATTAAACAGTTTCTTATTTGGATCATATCCACTAGTATTGTTCAAATTATCGCTAGGCCCATAAACACAGGTTGTGCTATCACCAACAACGAGGCAACCGACAAAATCCTGTTCAAAAACAAATGGGATAGTATCCTTGCTATACCTATTGTCATCAGACTGCATAGGCAAAGAAAATGTTTTACTCCATACGGGAGTCACCTCAATTGTATCTATGGGAATTGTTTCTTCTCCATCTTTTTCTGCATATTTTTTTACTTGATTATCAAGGAAAGCATAAAGGGTTAGATAGTTATATCTTGTCCCCGACAACCCTCTGCCACTGCCAATCTTGCCTATAAATTTGTTAATATCAAAGGAACACGTTCTGTTTGCTTCATCAAATGCAAACTTTCGAAGATAATAGAATGTTCGCTTATCATCATCTTCATGAACACCCTTTCCAGGACACTTTGCATACACTGTTGCAACATCCAGTTTTGCCATAATAACTAGCTTCAGTTCCTTCCTATGCCTCTTAATCGCTAGACTGAATCGTTTCGGCTCATACTTGAGAATCTCTTGCGTTCCGGAGATTTCACCTTTTAGGGGGATTCCGTCAACAAGCGAAGAGTCCGGCAATTTCCATCCGCTGATATTGGCCTTGACCAGGTAATCTGCCGTGGGTTCGTAACGGTACATTCCGGTATTTCCATAATCGGAATTGGCTTCGGAAACATAGATTGCCGGGACCGTGTTATGCGGATTCTTGGGATATGTAGGAGTCAAATCCCTCATCGTTTCCGCATGCCTTACACGGAACGTCGCTACTGCCGGGGATGGCGCCTTGGAAGAATCCACAGGTATTGCCATTATTTTCAACGTGTACACCCCTTCATTCGCAACCGATGTTCCGGAAATTTTTCCATCCCACCGGACCTGATAGGCACTGTCGCTCACATTCGCACGCTTTGTTTCTGTCGAATCCTGCAATACAGCTATACAAGTGCCGGAGGCATCCACGATGCACGCCATTACCTTGGCATCCCTGTACTTGATGCCATACTTCGCCACCATGGAACCCAACTTAAAGGCCCTTCGCTCACACAGACTGTCCGGTGTCGTTTCATCAGCACAGACAAGTGCGGAATCCTTTTTCATGAGCATGAGGTCGGGTAGCGTATCGGGAAGCACAACTTCGAGTTCTGGCAGCTTTATCCTGACTTTTATCGAATCCCTAATGACTAGCGGATTATTCGCAACGTTTTCCGTAATTTCGGCGTAAATTGTCATTGTCCCTTTTGCCGGATACATGCCGTTTTCCGGGACGCCGTCCCATTTGAAGTTGAGGCCGTATGCCCGAGGATCCACAGTCCAGCCGATCAATAGCGGATCGAGCGTATCGCTGCTAACCAGCCCGTTTGCTATCCAGTAAAAACCATCATTTGACTTATCCCCGAAATAGACCTTCATCTTCGGCAAGGTCGTATCCGCAAACGCATTTGCTCGCGATACATGGAACGCCCTTGTCGCAGTCATTACCACATGCCCCACACTTCCAGTCAGAAGCATCTTGCGGTTCGCAGAAGAAAGTGGACGCAGTTCGGGGAAATCCTCGAAATACATTCCCGACGACGTCGGCAACGCGGCAAAAACATAATCAAGTGGACGAGTCGTACATTTTTGGGCATTATTCCCGTCAGGTCCCTCGCAGGTATGGCCAAAGCCGAGCGAGTCGTACGTCACTTCCAATGTATCGCCAACGGCAAGTCCATTCCATTGAAGATGGTAGCCGTCTTCCTGTTCATAGAACCACACGGCGGACTTGCCAGAGGAAGTATCATTCGGAGCTCCGAAGTACGGATTGCGCCAGGCCTTCGAGACAGATTCATCGAACATACCCACGCCAGCGGCATCCTTGGCGTACACACGCATCATGTAACTGCTATTGAACAGTCCCGACAAATGCAGGGAAACATCCAGCGTATCCTTGCCGACAACCAGGCTGTCTTTCGGGGAAACTACGAAATGGTGCTCTACACCCGCCGAATCAATCATTCCCAAATCAACCCATGCAGTATCTGTCACCCATAGGGAATCGGGCCCGTTGATGCAAACGGTATCGGCGTCCGCGGCGCAAGTTCCAAGTTCGATAACGTAGGATCCTTCAATATAATTCCCGTTTCCGAGGTTACGGTCAAGGTACCCCAAAACGGCATCGTTGCTCTGCGAGATCCTGGAAACATTCTGGAACTTGTCATTTTGCAGGGCAGAAACCACGGAAATTCCCGATGTTTCCCAAACAAGCACGCTGTCCGTACCAAGCGAATCGACGCGGGCATAGCGCAATCGATAAATGGTGTTCAACGAATCCGCGAGCTGGTAAGGAGGCGCGACACCCGTAATGGCGACCAGTTTCGCAGTCGCACGTTCATCGTACGGGGAAGTGATTGCGGGAGTCCGCTCGCCCATATAGAACAGGTCCGTCTTGACGGTTGTGTTTCCGGCAGCATCCTTACATGCGACTTCCAGATAGCACTTGCCATGCCGACCTTCAAGGGAATCCAGCGCAAAAGTCACCGAGTCTTTCTTTAGGGCATTATCCGGGATGCGTTTCCAGCCGGTCGTATTCCCACAACCACTTATGCTGTAGTGGCAATGCATTCCTGTGCGGTTCGTTTCCACGTCGTAACGTTCGTCCGCAACAATCCTCGCCGAGTAATCCTTGTCGGAATCGGAATAGACCAGTTTTGTACTCACCAGGCTCTCGATGTATGGCGCTGTCTTGTCGACACGCAACCTTTTCGGAAACGCGTAGGCGGAGCTGTTGCCGGCGGCATCGCGCACGTGGGCGCGGACTGCATAGTCGCCGTCTTCGAGACGCATGCCGGACATTTCCGTCCAAGTGCCGTTCACGGCATCCCCGTCCTTGACCCATACGGAATCGCCTGCGTGGTCAACCTTCGCGGTATCGCCCTGGTGGATAAAATTCCAGGCGACGGTCACGGGAACACTGTCGCGACCGCCTAGGGATTCCGTTAGCTTGTACGATATTTCAAGCAGACTGTCTTCGGTTGCGTAATCGTACGCATTGTTCCGGGCTGGTCTGGAAAGTGCGGAATAGGCTGATGCCGAAGTGGAACTACCCCGCATCGCGCCGTCACTCATTACAGGGGCCCGCGTATCCACGAAGAAACTGTCAAATACGACAGACGAATTTACGAAGTCGTTCGAATCGGGCCAGAGGGTATCCGCAATACTCCCCGGATGGGAGCTGATTGCATCTACGAGGTCAACCATTTTGCCGTAAACGGCGCTGTCGGGCACGGCGTAGTCCACGGCATAGGCTTCTATGCAATAATTTCCATCGCCATTGTTCTTGATAGCATCGCGCGTGACGTTGTTCCACTGTATTGCGAACTCCTTCGAGGCCACATCGGCCATTGCCGGGAAATCCGCGACGCGGGTCTTGCAACGGTTCAAGGAATCGCCGTCCATCTTTTTCAAGGCAAGCCGCATCGCGCGGATATCGGGAATTCCATTCCCAGTCCACGAGAAGCGTGCAGCGAAGGATACGCTGTCGGGGTTGACGACTGCGCCCTCGGATGCGAGCGCGAGCGCGGGCGGGGTCCTGTCAACTTTAAACGGCACTTCGTAGGTATTCGAGGAATCCTTGGACGCGGTGTCGGCAATGTTCTTGATATCGACAAAGAACTTCCAGAGGTATTCGCCCTCATGCGGGTTCTCGTCGGCGTGGTTCGAAGCGAAGTACGCACTCGAGGAATCGTAGACGATACCGGTTTCACTTGCGCCGGATGCAATCAGCGACGAATCAATGTACCATTGGACCTCCGGTTTCATATCGCGTAACGGGTAGGTTATGACCGTATCCACGGACTGCAACACAATCGAGTCCTTCGCCGAATCCGCCTTGAAGCCCTGATAGCCCAAGGCACTTGCGTAGGCCTTGAAGCCCTGAATCTTATTCACGACCACATCGCGCTTGGGCCATACCGGATCCAACTTGTTCGCCGTCGCCTTGAACAGGTAGTAGAACCGCTGCGTATTCGAAAGGCCTATCTTGTTCACCGTCGAAATAGTGACCGTATTCTGGTTGTCTTTCTGAATGGCGAGAAGATTCTTGTAACCGTAATCGCTCGGCACAAAATCGAATTGACCATTTTTCTTGACCGGATGACGAACAGTCTTTTTCGGCTCGCCCCAAGGTTCGCCAGCACTACGCTGATATACCTTACAGGCTTTGTCATCATCCTCTGCTTTTGTAATATCGCACTCCCAAGCAATCTCAGTAACGAAATTGAAATTCATGCGGATCTGGCGTAACCTGTGCGGCATCAGGTCGTCCACCACAAAAGAATACTTTTCGATCCAATCTTCGACCGTAATCGCGGGAACTTCATAACGCTCCACATGGCGAATAGGGACATAGTCCGAGGTATCCTTTCCTTCAGGGGTAAGTCCATCCACCTTTTCCCAGCGGTCAACCTTCACGCCCATCTTTGACCAGTCGGACTCCGACTTGAAGCGGAGAGGTTTTGTCAATCCCGAAAGAGGCTGATTCTTTTGAGTTGACGTCAAATCGTTAGACGATTTGAACAAACCTAAAGCACAATCAACTCCGTTCTTTGAGCCGATATAATAACAGTTACGATTCAGGGTAGATTTTTTACGGTCAGTCAATGACATTCCCTGAAGCTGATTCAACGTCGCAGTATCGTTCAAAGCCAAGTTCACGAACGGACGCTCATAGAGAAAGTCTTCCATAAGGTATGGGGTATAAG
>Ga0326511_10003547_pt1 | contig 12562 bp, 12 predicted proteins | sample 0_2496_0518_D_FD_203701 | JGI IMG/M metagenome (GOLD analysis project Ga0326511, IMG submission 203701) | Bovine rumen microbial communities from UC Davis, California, United States - 0_2496_0518 | ecosystem: Host-associated > Mammals > Digestive system > Stomach > Rumen | place: USA...
ATACTTCTTCAAGGTTAAGTGCTTTTTCTAAATGTCTTTTTGAAGATATTGAAAAAGATACAATTTCTGAATGGCGCGATAATTATGAAGATACACAACAATATCCTGCGGTTTTGCCGTCTAAGGGATTTTATAATCTTGTAAATGGCACTACTGGTATCGGTATTGGTATGGCAAGTTCAGTTCCTCAATATAATTTGCGCGATATCAATAAAGCACTTGAAACTTTAATTAACAATCCTAATTGTGACTTTGAAGATATATATTGCGCACCCGATTTTGCGACTGGCGCAACTTTAATTAATGAACCAGAAGTGAAAGAATCTATGAAACACGGTACTGGTTCTGCTTGTAAATTGCGTTCAGTAATTGATTATGATATTAAAGATAATTGTTTAGTTGTAAAAGAAATTCCTTATGGTGTATATACTAATACAATTTGTAAGGAATTGGAAGAAATCGAACAAAGTGAAGAAAATCCTGGTATTGAGAGACATAATGACTTAACAGGTACTTCTGTAAATATTAAAATCTATTTAGGAAAAAATGTAAATCCTGATAGAATTATTCGTTTCTTATATAAAAACACTTCTCTTCAATATTATTTTGGTATTAATTTTACAATGCTTGATAATGGCAGATTCCCAAAAGTATTTACTTGGAAAGAAATGCTTCAGGCACATATTGACCACGAAAAAGAAGTATATAGACGCGGATTTGAGTACGATTTAAAGAAATATGAATTTAGAGTACATATTCTTGATGGATTGCTCATATGCCTAGCATCTATAGATGAAGTGGTTCAGACTATTAAAAAATCTAATTCAACTGCGGATGCGCGAATCGCATTAATGAAGAATTTCCTTCTTGATGAAGATCAAGCAAAAGCAGTTTTGGATATGAAATTAAGCCGTTTGGCAAATCTTGAAGTTAAAAAACTTGAAAATGAAAAAGCAGAATTAATTACAGAAATTGATCGTATTAAAGATATTCTTAATCACGAAGATAAATTTAATAATGAATTAATTACTGGTTGGCGTGAAGTAGCTAAAAAGTTCGGTGATGACCGCAGAACAGTAATTCGAACTGTAGGAGAAGACACTGAGGATAAAGATATTGAAGATGTTGCACCAGAAGATTGCATTATCATTCTTACCAAAGGTGGAACTATTAAACGAGTCCCGTCCGCAACTTATAAACCACAACGCCGCAACGGAAAAGGTATCAAAACTCAAGATGATATCACATCTATGATTATCCGTACCAATACAATTGATTCTCTTATGATTTTTAGTACTACTGGAAAAATGTATCGACTTTTAGTTGATGACATTCCAGAAGGAACAAATAGCTCAAAAGGCTTAAGCGTTAAAGCATTAGTTAATATGGCGGATAATGAGAATCCTTCTGTAATTTATTCAATTTATAGAGATACTAATGCGAAATATGTATTGTTTGTTACGAAGAATGGATTAGTCAAAAAGACTCCGCTTGATGAGTATATTAAAACTAAAAAGAAAAATGGTATCAATGCAATCAGTTTCCGCGGCGATGACGAACTTGCGACTGTAACTTTGATTAAAGATGAGCCAGTTGTAATAGTTACAGAAGGCGGATATGTATTATCTTTTGATTCTAAAGAGTTAACACCTACATCAAGAATTGCTTCTGGAGTAAAAGGAATCACGCTCGGTAAAGATGATAAAGTTGCAACAGCGGTTGCAGTAAGAGATAAAAATGATGCACTTGCGCTTTTCTCAAAAAGCGGAAATGGTAAGAAAATTCTTAATTCTGAAATGGTAATTCAGAAACGAGCTGGTAAAGGTGTAAAATGTTATAAAGGCACAGATAAACTAGTTGCCGCAGCACTTGTTTCTGATGAAGATAAAATTCTAATTGTTGGAGATAAATCTTCAATTTGTATTAACGCAACAGAAATCCCTGCAATGGGTAAAAGTACCATTGGAAATATTATGTTGAAAGGAAATACTGTGTTATCAGTATCAAAGGTATAATACTATGTCAGCTATGCTTGACTTAATTGAAACATTAAATGAAGCATCAAGAGCATATTATAATGGCGATCCTATTATGTCTGACGAAGAATACGATTTATTGTATGAAAAGTTGGAAGATATGGAAGAATATACTGGTTTGGTTTATGGGAATAGCCCAACTCATTTAGTTGGGTCTCCCATATTAGAATCTTTAAAACCAGTAAGTTTAACGGATCGACCAATGCTGAGTCTTGATAAGGTTCATACTGCAAAAGAGATTATAGACTTTGCGCACGGTAAAACTCTAGTGGCAACTGTTAAATGTGATGGATTATCTACTAGACTTATTTATGAAAATGGTAATCTTGTAAAAGCTTGTACTCGTGGAGACGGAGAAACTGGAGTAGATGTAACAGAACACGTACAAAAATTTTTAAATGTTCCAAGCACAATTCCTTTGAAAACAAGATTAGTTGTCGATGGAGAATCTGTTATTAAAAATTCAGATTTTGAATTAATAAATAGATATGGTCAATATAAGAATCCGCGTAATCTTGCTGCAGGTACATTAAATTCATTAGATACCTCTGTCGTAAAAGAACGAAGATTAAGTTTTATTGCTTGGGATGTAATTGAAGGCAGCGGTCTTAGTACCTATCAAAATAGAATTACATCTTTACACAACTATGGTTTTGATACAGTTTTAACAATTTGTGTTGAGCCAAAAAGTGAAGCAGATGTTGAATATATAAATGATTTATTGTTTAATTCTTCTGAAATTCCTAGTGATGGAGTCGTTTGGAAATTTAATGATATTAAATATGGTGATTCACTGGGAAGAACAGCAAAATTTTTTAATAATGCAATTGCGTGGAAACCAGAAATTGTAACTGCGGAAACCACTTTACTTGATATTGATTGGACCATGGGCAGAACAGGTGTATTGACTCCTGTAGCAGTTTTTGATGAAGTAGATTTACTTGGATCTACAGTTAGTCGAGCCAGTTTGCATAATCTATCTGTAATGGAAGATTTAATTGGTGAACCGCGGAAAGGCCAGACTCTGACGATCTATAAAGCTAATATGATCATTCCGCAAGTACTAAAAGGCGATAAAAAATATACATCAGAATTAATTCCATTACCTGATATATGCCCCATCTGTGGAGCGAAACTTGTAATTGATGATTCTGGTAATGCGAAAGTACTTAGATGTGTAAATCCGGAGTGCAGTGGACAATTAATTAATAAATTAGATCACTATGCTGGTAAAAAAGGCCTTGATATAAAAGGTTTATCAAAAGCCACTCTTGAAAAATTAATTGATTGGGGCTGGGTTAACTCTATTCTTGATTTATATTCTTTAAAGCAATATAAAAAAGAATGGATGCAAAAGCCTGGGTTTGGAGAAAAATCGGTAAATAATATCCTCGAAGCTATTGAATTAGCTAAATCCCCAACTTTAAATGCGTTTATTTCAGCTCTTGGAATTCCAAATGTTGGTTCAACAATGGCGAAAGAGTTGTTAAAATATATAGAATCATATGATGATTTCCGCCAAAAGGTAAATGAAAAATGGGACTTCTCTTCACATGTTCCTGGAATTGGATATGTAATGAATGATGCTATTTTAAAATTTGATTATACCGAAGCGGATAAAATTAGTAAATTACTGGATATTAAAGTTCCAGTAGTAATAAAAACAGAACAAACTCTTAAAGGCGCAAATGTAGTTATTACCGGGCGCTTGGTCAGCTTTAAGAATCGTGATGAATTAAAGGCGGCGATCGAGCAACACGGTGGCAAAGTATCTAGCTCTGTCAGCGGAAATACAACTTATTTGGTTAATAATGATGCTACATCAACGTCTGCAAAGAATCAAAAAGCGCATCAAATGAATATTCCTATTCTAACAGAAGCGCAATTTGTGGAAAAATTTTTGACTTAAATAAAAATTTTTCGTATAATATAAGTGTAAAGGTTAAGGATGAAAATTTTTATGAAACAAAAAGAAATTAAAAATTTAGCGAAGAAAATTGCGGCTTAGGAAAGAATCCTCGCCTCAACTACTGACCTAGCCGAGAAACAAAGAGCTGAAAGTGAAATTATTAAATTGTCTGGTCACGTTCACAGCCTTGAAGACATGGTAGCAGTCGATGATTTAGTTCGTGAAATTTTGAAAAAAACTTGATTTAAAAAAAATTTTTTGATATAATATTTACAGAGCAAAAGCTTAAAATAAAAAAAATAAATTTAATGTTAAAGGAGATTTTTATTATGGCTATGAAACCGAACACAAAGAAAGTATTTGAATATCTTAAGGAAAATAACGGAACTCCGCTTACTGCTGCTGATGTGGCTGAAGCTCTTGAACTTGAAAAGCGCCAAGTCGATGGTATCTTCACTTCTGCTATTCAGCGTAAAGGATACGGCGTTCGTACTCCCGCTGAAATTGAGCTTGAGGATGGTTCCCACGCAAAGGTTAAGTTCCTTTCGCTGACCGATGCTGGTCTTGCTCTTGATCTTGATGCTGAAGAAGCTGCGGAATAATTAACTTATCCATATAGGGGACATTATAAAATGTCCCCTTTATTGTCGTATATATGATAATATTTATACTTGGATGTGTTGTAGGTGGCGGATTAGGTAGCTTAATATGTTATCTTGTATTACGGGAAGGGCTACATACAACGCAAAAAATAGATCAAGAGACAATTTAGAAGAACAATCAAATTCTTTAGGAATATAATGATAATAAAAAACGATTGGACGTTTCAAATGAGCGCATAAAAACAGTTGCAGCAGAAGAGCAACGATATTCTGAAAAATTAGAATTGCAAAAAACTCATTATGAAGCAAATAAATAGTTAATGAAAAATTCAATGCAATAGCTTGAAGAAAATTTAAGTAAAAATTTTGAAGATAGAGCATTAGAATTAGGTAAGGAATACGAAGTCGAAAAGACTAAATTAACGACATTATATCTTGATCTGCAAGCAGAATTAACTGAATAGGGTCAAGAAAAACTTGAAGAATTATATGATTAGATTAGAAGCGCAAGTGACTGTCTTACCGATCTTCGGAGCAAAGAAGCCGCAGCCGTTGAAGCTAATCGACGCAAAGAACAAATGGCTCAAGAACAATTTTATTATCGTTTACAAATTTCTCCACTTGATTTACAAGAAATTAACAAAATTAAAGAAATTGCTCCATATTTAAAGGACGCAACTCCTCTTTATAAAGTTATTTGGAAAATCTATTACGAAAAAGCTTATACCGATCTAATTGGCAGAGTTTTTGGACAAGAGAAGAATATAACTGGTATTTATAAAATTACTAATGTTACCAATGGACGATGCTATGTGGGGCAAGCGGTAGACGTTGCTGAACGGTGGCGCTAGCACATTAAGCGCGGTTTAGGCGCCGATCCGCCAACCAAAAATAAATTATACCCTGTAATGAAGCATATCGGTCCAGAAAATTTCACATTTGAGCTATTGGAAGAATGTCCACGCGCGAAATTAAATGAAAGAGAAGATTATTGGCAAGATTTTTATCAAGCTAAAGAATTTGGCTATAGTATTAAATAAGGAGAATTATTATGTCATTTTTAGATATACTAGAAGATTACGCAAAACATCACGTTGTTTATATTTGTAAACATCCTGAAGAAATTTTGCAAGTAGCAAAAGAAAATGAAATCAATTTAACAGTTATGTCTTACGATCAAGTAAAATCTATTACGGAATTTAAATTCCCTGTAGCAATTGATAATTATACAAACTTTATTGAATATATGTTTCCCGTACTTAATCTGTACGAAATTTAATGGAGGAAATATAAATGTTAATTTCTAATGTTAAAATTTATGATTTAAATGAATCTATCCTTGCTTCTGGATACCCAATGAGAACATTTAAAGAGAAGGATCTTTCAGCAGAAGATGTTACAGATAAAGATATGCGTAGAGCGCATAACCTTTCTCAAGCCGCAGATACTGATGTCGGTGCTCACGAACAGTTTATGACTGGTATTCGCGTTAATTTCGATCTACGTTGTACTAATAAAATGTGGGTGGAAGCTGAAAGATATAGATTCCTTGAATTCGTATCTTCTCAGTCAACAATGCATCGCATTACTAAATTTAATCTTGCAGATCAATATAACCAATATGTTGATCCTCGAATCATTGAAATTATGCAAGAAAAAGTAGATGAATACAATACTATTCCAGATGAAGAAGTAGGAAAGAAAAAAGAAAAGTATCTTGAAATTCTTTATAGCAATCCTGCAGGTTTTGAGTTAACAGCTCGTATGACAACTAATTACCGCTGTCTCAAAAATATCTACTATCAAAGAAGATATCATCGTTTGCCAGAATGGAGAGAGTTCTGTGCGTGGATAGAGACATTGCCTCTGTTCGATGAGCTTATTGGGACTAAACTTGACAAAACAGAAAAAATTTGATATAATATATATGTAAGAAAAATTAAATTTTATATAGTAAATGGAGTATTTAATTATGAAACAAGATTTTTTGAATTTTTTGAAAGCATTGATGGAACACGATCCTACATTCACAGCCGAGCATTTAACTGATAGTGTCCAAGAGTATATTAAAGCTCTTGAAGATAATGTCGCAAGTAAACCTGAGATTACCGAAAAAGGAAAAATTATTCTTGCATATATGCAAAAAAAAAGTGGAAAAACTTTCAAGTCAAGAGATATGTCAGAAGATTTGTTCATTCCTTCTCGTTCTATTGGAGGTACGATGCGGAAATTGGTTGCCGATGGTTTCTGTGAAAAAATTGGTAAAGATCCTATTATTTATGCTCTAACAGAAAAAGGAAAAAATTACGTTATTGATTAAATTAAATTTATTAAAAAGATAAGGAGACAAGATTATTATGAAAAAGATGATTAATACTACGACAATTGAAGGAATTCTTTATCAGCACGACCTTAATCTGAAGGTTTCTGGAGAAAATTCAAAGAATCCTGGTACCCAGTATATTAATGGTACCATCGAGATTGCAACTGATGATGCTTGCACAAATATTGTTCCTGTTCATTTTACTTATGTAACAGCAACAACATCTAAAGGTAATACCAATCAAACTTATGGTATTTTGAAGAATATCATTGATGGCGTATATGGCACAAAAATGAAGGATGGCGCTGACAAAGCTGTTAAAGTTCGTGTTAATTCTGCGATCGGTCTTAATGAGTTTTATTCTGATCGAAACGGCAAGGAAGAACTTGTTAGCGTAAAGAGAAACGAAGGCGGATTCGTCAATATCATTGATGAACTTAGCGATGAAAAACTTCGTAGCACTTTCAAAACCGATATGGTTATCAATAAGACTCGTAGAGTTGAAGCTGACGAAGAAAGAGATCTTCCTGAAAGAATGTATATTGAAGGTTATACCTTTAATTTCCGCGGAGACCTTCTTCCTGTGACTTATACGGCAACTAATCCTGCGGCAATGGATTATTTTGAGAGTCTTGATATCTCTCCAACAGCACCTGTTTTCACTTGTGTTTGGGGTCGTCAAGAATCTAAGACAATTGTAAGACGTATCGTTGAAGAATCTGCATTCGGTGAAGATTCTGTTCGTGAAGTTACTTCAAATCGTAAAGATTTTGTAATCACTGGTGCTCTTACTTCTCCATATGTTTGGGATGATGAATCCAGTATTACTGTACAGGAAATTTCTGAAGCTCTTGCAAATCGTGAAGTTGCATTGGCTACAATGAAAAAGAATCAAGAAGAATATCGCGCGCAGCGTAACGGTGCTGCAGCTCCTGCTAATGATGACTTTGATTTTTAAAGTCATCATTAGATAACAATTTAATTATAAAGGAGTTTTATTATGGCGATTAATCTTTTAAATATTCAACCTCATAAAGTAAGTAGAGACCTTTCTGGTTATATCACATTCGTTTATGGCGCTCCTAAAACTGGTAAAACAACTTTGGCAACTCAAATGGACGGCAGCCTGCTTCTTGCTTTTGAACCAGGCTATCACGCCCTTCCAGGAGTAATGGCACAAGATGTTCTTACTTGGGGCGAAATGAAACAAATTTATCGTGAATTGAAAAAACCAGAAGTACAAGCAGTATATAAATCTGTTATTATTGATACAATTGATATCGCTGCGGATAGATGTAAAAAATATATTTGTCAACAGAATGGAATTGAAGATCTTGGCGATCTTGGATATGGTAAAGGATGGACTAAGTTTAAAGATGAATTTAACGAGGTTTTCCGTGGCTTAACTCAGCTTGGTTATGCTGTGTTCTTTATCGGACACCACAAAGAAGTGACTGTTACAGATGATGCAAATCAAGATCATATTATTATTCGTCCTGCTCTTTCCAATTCCACTCGTGAAGTGATTGCGGGAATGGCTGATATTTATGGTTATGCACATCAAATTGCTAAAGATCAAATGTCAGTTCTTACTCTGCGCGACACTAGCGGAAAAATCGAATGCGGTTGCCGCTTTAAGTATATTCCTAATGAAATTACTTTGAATTATCAAAATCTTGTTACTGCAATTCAAGAAGCTATTGATAAAGAAGCAGCTGAGACAAATGGTGAATTTGTTACATCAGAACGCATTTCCGCACCGGAAGAAAAAGTATTTGATTATACTGCTCTTATGGAAGAATTCGGACAAGTTGTTGGAGACTTGATGCAGAAGGATAGAGAAAAATATTCTCCACATATTACGCGTATCGTAGAAAAATATCTCGGTCGCGGCAAGAAAGTCTCAGAAACGACCGCAGAACAAGCCGAATTTATCAGCTTGATTCTTGGTGAAATTAAAGACGAACTCTGCTGAATATATAAAAAGCGAGTGCTACCCTAAAGAGCACTCGCTTGATTTATATAAAAAAATATGGTATAATTATATTGTAAAGAAATTGTAAAAAGGGGGTATATTGGTGCATTATGTAAAATGTCTCTATTGTAACAGAACTTTTGATGCAGATACAGAAGAATACGTTAAACCAAACAGTAACCGATATGCTCATAAAGCTTGTTATGATGTTTATTTGCAGAACGAAAAAGATAAAGAGGAATTGGTAGATTATATTACTCAATTATTTGAATTAAAATCTCCAGGACCAGTTATCTATAAACAATTAAAAACTTTTAGAAGCGATCCAGCTTATGGATATAGTAATAAAGGTATTTTAAATGCTTTAAAGTATTTTTATGAAGTAAAAAAAGGAAATAAAGAAAAAGCGAATGCACAATTAGGTATTGTTCCTTATGTTTATGATGAAGCACAAAAGTATTATGAGAATATAGAAAGAGCAAATAAAGTGAATCAACAAGTTTTAAATAATGGTTTCAAATATGATATAGAAGTAGATACAGTAACAATCCCATCTCCGCAACGCAATGTGCGGAAGCGTAATCTATTTTCTTTTTTAGATGAGGAGGTAACAGATGGCAAGTAAATATGTAGATACGGCTTCTGTAGTCCAAGTCATTGGCTGTGTATTTAAACAGCCTGCGCTTTTAGATTACGGTGATAAATATTATATAACAGAAGAAGATTTCCCGAATGAATTTCATAAAGTTTTATTTGGTAGTATTTACAAGCTTTATGAATTAGGAGCAACTTCTATTACATTAACAAGTATTTCTGATTTTTTAGAGACTCGTCCTAAATATAAAGCAATTTATGAGCCAAAAGGCGATGAATGGTTAACCAAAGCCGCAGAAAAAGCAGAATTGTCAACTTTTGATTATTATTATAATCGACTCAAAAAATTTACTTTATTACGCGGATTAGATGCTTATGGTATTGATGTATCAGATATCTATGATGCTAATAATATTTTTGATATAAAGAAACGACAAGCTCAAGAGACTTTTTTAGATAATTCTTCAATCCAAGATATTGTAGAACTTGTAAATAAAAAAGTTGATGACGTTTATTTGAAATATGCAAGTAAAATAGAAACTCAATCTATTCAAGCCGCTGAGGGTATTGAAGATTTGATTGAGAGTCTAAAAAAATCTCCAGAGGTTGGCGTTCCTTTATACGGAACTTTTATGAATACTGTGACTCGCGGCGCCCGCTTAAAAAAGTTCTATCTTCGTTCTGCTCCTACTGGCGTTGGTAAAACAAGAACTATGATTGCGGATGCTTGTTATATAGCTTGTGATAAAATTTATGATCCAGCTTTTGGATCTTGGATTAGTAATGGTAAAAAACAACCAGTTGTGTATATCACAACAGAGCAAGAAAAAGATGAAATTCAAACAATGATGTTAGCATTTTTAGCTTGCGTAGATGAAGATCATATATTAAATGGTAAGTATGAAGAAGGCGAAGAGAAGCGAGTATTTGAAGCTGCGAAAATACTTAAAGACACGGATTTATATCTTGAAGAATTGCCGGATTTTTCTTTGCAAGATGTGGAAGACACTATTAAAAAACATATCCGCGACCACGATGTAAAATATGTCTGTTTCGATTACATTCATACTAGTCTTAAAATACTAGAAGAGATTACTCGAAAGACCGGTGGAGTTAAACTTCGTGAAGATAATATTCTATTTATGTTAAGTATTCGTTTAAAAGACTTGTGTAATAAATATGGAATTTTTATTCTTTCTTCAACACAGTTAAATGGTGATTATGTGAATAGTGATACACCAGATCAAAACTTACTTCGTGGCGCAAAAGCGATAGCTGATAAGATCGACTGGGGTGGAATTTTATTACCCGTTACAGACTCAGACTTAAAATCATTAAACTCTATATTAGAAAATAGTAGTTTTGATAAACCGAATATTAAACTTTCTGTTTATAAAAATAGACGAGGAAGATATAAAGGTATTATTCTATGGTGTCGAGGAAATCTTGGTACTTGTAGAGTAGATCCGATATTTGCAACAACTTATGCTTATGAACTATTAAGCTTAAAAGATATGAGAATACAAACTGAAGAAGAATCTGCATTTTAAAGGAGAATTATTATGAAAAAGTCAAAAAAAGATGGAAAATTATTTGAATATGCAATGAGTGAAGAATATGCTCAACTGATTCTTGCCAAAAGAAAAAAAGAAAAGTCAAAACTTGAACCTCAACCCTACCTTTGCAAATGGGTAAACGATCATTGTGGTATGATGGGAACTTGCGTATACGTTCATTATTAAGTTATGATTGATTATGATAAAAAGAAGATCCGAGAACAAATAACACACGAACAAGTGTTTGATATTCTTGAAGAGTTTGGGGGAGAACCTCAGTATTTAAATGAGGCTATCCTCTCTCGAACTATTTGTCATAATGAATATGGAGAAGGCTCGCGCAAGTTATATTATTATTATAACACAGGATTGTTCCATTGTTATACAGGATGTGAAGAACCCAGTTTTGATATTTTTGAATTAATCATTAAGATTTTCGCTATCCAGCAGAGAAAAGAATTAGATTTAAATGATGCAGTAAGATATATAGCTTTTAAATGCGGAATTCAAGGTGCTGAAATTGATGATGGGATGGGCGACCCGATTCAAGATGATTGGAAACTTTTTAATGATTATGAAAGAATTGATTCAGTTGAATTAAAAGACTATCACGTAATGTTAAAAGAATACGATAGTGTAATTTTAGATAGATTGAATTATAATTTAAAAATAACTCCGTGGTTAAAAGAAGGAATTATTGAACCAGTTTTACAACATAATCGTATAGGTTTTTATCCAAGCGGCGATCAAATAACCATTCCACATTGGGATAAAGATGGTCGCCTTGTTGGGGTAAGAGGAAGAAGTCTTTGCGCAGAAGATTGCGAACGGTACGGAAAATATCGTCCGCTTTATATTAATCAACAATATTACTCTCATCCTCTTGGGATGAATTTATATAATTTAAACAATAGTAAAGAAATAATTAAAGGTACAAAACGAGCAATTATATTTGAATCAGAAAAATCTTGTTTATTATTTCAAAGTTATTTTGGATTTGATGCAGATATTACAGTTGCTTGTTGCGGAAGTGCCATTTCCGCATATCAAATGCAAATGCTATTAGATTTAGGAGTCGCTGAAGTTACAGTAGCATTTGATAAACAGTTTAAAGAACGAAATACCACAGAAAGTAAAGCTTGGGAGAAAAAATTATTAAAGATAAAAGAAAAATATGCAGATGATATTTTAATATCATTTATTTGGGATAAAGATAATTTATTAGGCTATAAAGATTCTCCTATTGATTGTGGCCCTGAGAAGTTTCAACAATTGTTTTATGATAGAATAGTTTTATAAAGGAGGAAAAATATGGAATATAAATTAATTAGTCCCATTAATAAAAGAGTTACAGAAATTGGATAGATATTAATGAATCGTGGAATTCCTCTTATAGACGTGTAGCATTATTTAAATACGACAGATGATGATATTTATCCTTCTATATTAATAAAAAATTTAGATAAAGGTGCGCAAATGCTTATATAGCACGTTATTGCAAATGATGATGCTGTGCTATAGATAGATAGTGACTGTGATGGGTTTACAAGTTTTGCTGTATTTATGA
>Ga0326511_10003548_pt1 | contig 12561 bp, 10 predicted proteins | sample 0_2496_0518_D_FD_203701 | JGI IMG/M metagenome (GOLD analysis project Ga0326511, IMG submission 203701) | Bovine rumen microbial communities from UC Davis, California, United States - 0_2496_0518 | ecosystem: Host-associated > Mammals > Digestive system > Stomach > Rumen | place: USA...
GAAAATCGGGCGACAGATTGACAAGTGTCAACTTGTTCCCCGAAAATCGGGCGACAGATTGACATTTTTGGGGAGTATCAGACAAAAGTGCCGGAGGTCCAACCTCCGGCACTTGGTGTATGTAAAGAAAAGTCAGATATTCAGCAATACATGGCAACGATGGCTTCGTAAAGTTCCTGTTTGCCGGAAGTCTGCTTGGGTTCGCCGACTTTCTTGCCATACTCGTAAGCCTCTTCGAGGGTCATCTTGCCCTCCTCGAACTTCTTGCCGAGCCCGGCGTCGAAGCTGGCATAGCGCTGGGCCTTCATCTGACGGTAGGGCGACTCCTCGAGGAGCTTGGCTGCCGATTCGAGGGCACGGGCCATGGCATCCATGCCGGCGATGTGGGCGATGAAGATGTCCTCCAGGTCGGTGGAGTTGCGACGGGTCTTGGCATCGAAGTTGGTGCCGCCTGTTCCGAGACCTCCGCCACGGATGATTTCCATCCATGCCTGAACGAGTTCGTACTGGTCGATGGGGAACTGGTCGGTATCCCATCCGTTCTGGTAGTCACCGCGGTTGGCATCGATGGAACCGAGCATGCCGGCATCGACAGCGCAGGCGAGTTCGTGTTCGAACGTATGGCCGGCGAGAGTGGCGTGGTTGACCTCGATATTGACCTTGAAGTCCTTGTCAAGGCCGTGGGCACGGAGGAATCCGATGACGGTCTCGGTGTCAACGTCGTACTGGTGTTTGGAGGGCTCCATGGGTTTGGGTTCGATGAGGAAGGTGCCTTTGAATCCCTTGGCGCGGGCATAGTCGCGGGCCATGGTGAGCATGGTGGCCATGTGTTCTTTCTCGCGTTTCTGGTCGGTGTTGAGCAGCGACATATATCCTTCACGACCACCCCAGAAGACATAGTTCTCGGCGCCGAGTTTGATTCCGGCATCGATGGCATTCTTGATCTGGACGATGGCACGGGCCACCACGTCGAAGTCGGGGTTGGTGGAAGCGCCGTTCATGTAGCGTGCGTTGCCGAAGACATTGGCCGTGGACCACAGGAGCTTGATTCCGGTTTCGGACATCTTCTGCTTCAGATAGTCGGTGATGGCTGCGAGGTTGGCCTCGTATTCCTCAACAGAGCTGCCTTCGCTCACGAGATCGACATCGTGGAAGCAGAAATAGGGGATACCCATCTTCGTCATGAATTCGAAGCCGGCGTCGGCTTTCTGCTTAGCGATGGTCACGGCATCGGTGCCTTCGTTCCAGGGGAATTTCTTTGTGCCGCCGCCGAACTGGTCGCCGCCCTCGGCACAGAGGGTGTGCCACCAGGCCATTGCGAAACGGAGCCATTCCTTCATGGGCTTGCCCATGATTACTTTTTCTGCGTCATAATAATGGAAAGCGAGGGGATTTTTGCTGTCCTTGCCTTCAAACTTGATTTTACCAATGTTGGGAAAATACTCTTTAGCCATAATTTTGTTATTTTTAAGTGGTTAATATATGCTGTGAAAATCAAATCAGACTTCTCCAACGGGCATAGGCTTCGCGGTAGGCGGGAGCATCGCCGGTATGGGGCTCAATGACTGCGAGTTTGCGGAGGGTGGCGAATGCCTCGTCGGCCGAGGCGTAGATGCCGGCACCGATGCCGGCGCCCTTGGCTGCGCCCACGGCACCGTCGGTGTCGTAGAGTTCGATAGTGGCACCCGTTGTACCGGCGAGGGTGTCGCGGAAGAGGGGCGAGAGGAACATGTTGGCCCTGCCGGCCTTGATGGTGCTGATATCCATGCCCATCTGCTGCATGATTTCAATGCCGTAGATAAAGGAGAAGACGATGCCTTCCTGGACGGCACGGAGCAGGTGTGAGCGGTTGTGGATATTGAAATTGATGCCATGGACGGATGCCCCGGTCTCGCGGTTTTCGAGAATGCGTTCGGCACCGTTGCCGAAGGGCAGGATGGAAACGCCTGCGGCACCGATGGGCGCCTCGGCCGCCAGAGCGTTCATCTCATCGTAGCTCAACCCTGCAGCGATGTTTCTGCGGGCCCATGAGTTGAGAATGCCGGTGCCGGAGATGCAGCAGAGCACACCGAGACGGATCTGGCTGTCGCTGTGGTTGACGTGGGCGAACGTGTTGACACGGGACTTGGGATCGTAGTTGACATTGCCGATGACGCCGTAAACGACGCCGGAGGTGCCGGCAGTGGAGGCGATTTCTCCAGGCTGGAGGACACCCAGCGAAAGGGCGTTGTTGGGCTGGTCGCCGCCGCGATAGGCAACAGGGGTGCCTTCCTTGAGTCCCAGTTCGGCTGCAGCCTCCCCGGTGACACGTCCCTGGATGGCAAAGGTGGGCACGATCTCGGGAATCAGGTCGCGGGAGATTCCATAATAGGAGAGGAGTTCGTCGGAAATACGGTTCTCCTTGAAGTCCCAGAACATGCCCTCGGAAAGCGACGAGACGGTGGTGTTGACCTCGCCGGTGAGCCGCATGGCGATGTAGTCGCCGGGCAGCATCAGTTTCCAGACTTTAGCGTAGGTTTCCGGTTCGTTTTCCCGGACCCAAGCCATTTTGGCAGCGGTGAAGTTGCCGGGCGAATTGAGCAGGTGGGAGAGACAGAAGTCGTGGCCCAGCGCATCGAAGGCTTTCTGGCCATAGGGCACAGCACGCGAGTCGCACCAGATGATGGCATCGCGCAACGCCTTGCGGTTGCGGTCAACCAGCACGAGACCGTGCATCTGGTAGGAAATGCCGATGGCGGCAATCTCTCCTGGCTGCACTCCCGATGTTCTGATTACGGAGGCAAGGGCAGCCTTGAGGTTGGTGAACCACATTTCCGGGTCCTGTTCGGCCCATCCGGCCCGCAGGGCTTTGATGGGCTGTTCCTGTTTGGGTTGGAAATCCTGGGCAACGATAGCGCCCGACTGTGCATCCACCAGAGATGCTTTGACGGATGAAGATCCGATATCTAAGCCTAATAAAAACATTATTTTAAATTCTTTTTTTCGTTATATCGTTATATCGAAATATCGAAACATCGAAATATCGAAATCCCGAATGTTTATTTCTTGACTTTGTTGGCCTGGAATTTATAGTAGCGGGCGGAACGGTGGCTGACGCCGGTTTCCCATTCGTCGAGGGGTACAATCCAGGGTTTGGACAATACGAGTTTGGCAAAATTGCGGGCATCGAGTTCGCGGCGCTGAATCTGTTCGAAGAGATGTCGCATCTGGAGGGCTGTGAAGCGGGGCGGCAACATTTCGAAAATCAGCTGGGGACGCATCTGGGAGAGACGCTGAACTTCGCGAAGGGCAGCATCGATAATCTCATTGTGGTCGAAAGCGAGTTGCGGAATTTCGCTGACCGGGAACCACTCGACGGGCGAGTCGCTAAAGGCCGACTTGGTGCGGTTGGTGATGCGGATGAGCGAGAGATAGGCAATGGTTACGATGCGCCCGATTTTCTGTTTCGTAGCATTTTCAAGCCAAAGCACATCCTTGGGATTGGCGGTGCGGTTGGGGGAACCGAACGCGCGGAACTGGTGCATGTAGGGATGCCGGGCTCCGGCGAGTTGGGAAACGATGTTGTTGGCAGCCTCATCCAAATCCTCGTTGACCCGAAGCAGACGGCCGGGGAGCTTCACGTTGTTGTATTCCAATTCGGGAGCTTCGCCACTTTTGGTGGCAAGCAAGACTTTGAGCTGCTGGCCGTCGTAGCCTAAAACGACACAATCAACCGAGACGTGCGGATCGAAATTCAATCCTTTGAGATTGTCCATAATGTGGTGAGGTTTTAATTGTTTTAACGATGCAAAGATAATGTAAAGTTGACAATAAGCGCTTTTCTTTGGTGTTAAATTTTCTTAATCTGCGTATTTTTTACAGATTTTGTATGGTAAACCATATTTCCGGCAACAAAAAAGCCCCGCTTCGGGAGCGGAGCTAAGTGTAGGAATTACAATTTCGTTTCGAAAATGCGAACGGAATCAGAGCGTTACGCCATTCTTGAAAATAGAGATTTCGTGAATGCCTGTCTTCTCGGCATTGACATATTCGCCGGAAGCCACCCGGAGGATATAATCGACAAACTTGGGCAGCAGTTCTTCCATGCTCTGGTCCTCGACGAGCACACCGGCATTGAAGTCGATCCAATGGGGCTTGCGGTTGTAGAGTCCGGAGTTGGTGGACACCTTCATGGTGGGCACGAAGGTTGCAAACGGCGTGCCGCGGCCCGTGGTGAAGAGTACCATCTGACAACCGGCAGCAGCCAAAGCGGTGGCAGCCACGAGGTCGTTGCCAGGGGCGGAGAGGAGGTTGAGACCGGTCTTCTGGAGACGGTCGCCATATTCCATGACACCGCAAACGGCGCTCTTGCCGCTCTTCTGGGTACAACCCAGGGCTTTTTCCTCGAGCGTGGAAATACCGCCGGCCTTGTTGCCGGGAGAAGGATTTTCGCCGACAGGTTCGCCGTGGGAGAGGAAGTATTCCTTGAAATTGTTGATCAGCGAAATGGTCTGGTCGAGAATCTCCTGAGAAGCCGCGCGCTGCATGAGAATGGTTTCAGCGCCGAACATCTCGGGCACCTCGGTGAGGATGGTTGTGCCGCCCTGAGTGCCGCAGAGGAAGTCGGAGAACTCGCCGAGCAGGGGATTGGCCGTGATGCCGGAGAAGCCGTCCGAGCCGCCGCACTTGAGACCGATGCGGAGTTTGGATGCGGGCACAGTGGTGCGCTTGAAGGTCTTGGCCTGTTCGTAGAGCTGCCGGATGATTTTCACACCATACTCCACTTCATCGCCTTCCACTTCCTGGCAGACCATGAACTTGACGCGGTTGCGGTCGTAGTCGCCACAGAATTCCTCAAACACCTTGGGCTGGTTGTTCTCGCAGCCGAGACCCACCACGAGGATGCCGCCGGCATTGGGGTGATGGACCATGTCGCGGAGAATCTTTTTGGTGTTCTCGTGGTCCTCGGAGAGCTGTGAACAGCCGTAGTTGTGTTCGAAGTGAACGATGCAATCGACGCCTTCGCCGTTGTTGGTTTCGGCATTGATACGCTCGACCATGCGCTTGATGAGACCGTTGACGCAACCAACGGTGGGGATGACCCATATTTCGTTGCGGATGCCGACCTGTCCGTCGGGACGGACATATCCCTCGAATGTGAGCTGTTTGCCGTGGGGAGTTTCGGGCTTGAGGCCTTTCATCTGAATGCCCGAGTAGTCGAGCTGTCCGGCGAGATTGGTCTTGATGTCATTATGGTCGAGGAAAGCGCCCTGTGCAATTGCATGACGGGCATGACCGATGGGGAAACCGTACTTGATGATGTTCTCGCCCTCGGCCAGATCTTTCAAAGCGACCTTGTGGCCGGCGGGAACGTCGGTCACAAGGGTTATAGCAGTACCGTCAACCTCAATCGTGTCACCTTTTTTCAAAGGCTGGAGAGCAACGACTACGTTGTCGGCAGGATTGATTTTGAGAAACTGTTTCATAATTACAGAATGGATTTAACGGTCTCGAGCATACCCTTCGACTGGATGTCGTTGAGGAAGCCGGTAAGCATGTCGGTGAGACCGGGAATGAGGTTGAGATCGCCGTGTTCGGTCCAGATGAGATCCTTGGCACCGAGAACGCCCTCAGCCACCTTGCGGGTATCGCCGGTAGCCCAGAGGTCGGAGAGGAGCTGCATGATCTTGGGATCGTCGTTGGGCTGGATGGGAGCTCCGTCGGCGCGTGTGCCGCCCTTATAATAAGTAATGATGGCAGCAAGACCGAGAACAAGACCCTTGGGCAGTTCGCCCTTGCGCTCGAGATAAATCTTCAAGCCGGGCAGGTCGCGGGTCTGGAATTTGGGGAAGGAGTTGAGCATGATGCTTGTCACCTGATGCTCGACATAAGGATTGTCGAAACGCTCGAGCACGTCGGCGGCAAACTGCTGGAGCTCGGCCATGGGCAGGTTGAGCGTCTGCATCAGTTCGTCGTACTGCACCTTGCGAACGTACTTGCCGATGACGGGGTGGTTGCAGGCGTCGCGTACGATGTTGACACCGGAGAGGTAAGCCACGGGGGAGAGGACGGTGTGGGGACCGTTGAGGAGAGTCACCTTTCTCTCATGATAGGGAGCCTCGCTCTCGGCGATGAGGACATGGAGTCCGGCCTTCTCGGCGGGGAATTCCTTGCGGAGGGCGGCGATGGACATATTCTCGGGTTTCTCGATGACCCAGAGGTGGAAAATCTCGGCCTGAACGACGAGGTTGTCGGCGTAGCAGATCTTTTTCTGAATCTGGGCAATCTCCTTGCGGGGGAAGCCGGGGACGATGCGGTCGACGAGAGTGGCGCATACGTAGTTGTACTTGGTGAACCACTTCTTGAAGGCTTCGTAGTCCTTGCCGAAATCATCCTTCCAGAGTTCGATGTACTTGTAGATACAGTCCTTGAGATGATGACCGTTGAGGAAGATGAGCTCGCAGGGCATGATGATGAGACCCTTCTTGGGATCGCCCTTGAAAGCCTTGAAACGACGATAGAGCAGCTGGGTCAGCTTGCCGGGGTAGCTGGATGCGGGCGCATCGGAGAACTTGCAGGCGGGGTCGAAAGCGATGCCGGCTTCAGTGGTGTTGGAAATCACGAAGCGAATCTCAGGCTGTTCGGCCAAAGCCATGAAAGCTGAATTCTGGGTGTAGGGGTTGAGGGCACGACTGATACAGTCAATACGAGTCAAAGTGTTGACAGGTTTGCCATTCTGGCGACCCTGAAGATTGACGTGATAGAGACAGTCCTGGCCATTGAGCCATTCAACCATACCGCGTTCGATGGGCTGTACGACAACGACAGAAGAGTTGAAGTCCGTTTTCTGGTTCATGTTGTAGATAATCCAATCTACAAATGCACGGAGGAAGTTACCCTCACCGAACTGAATGATGCGTTCGGGAGCATTGCTTTTGGGAGCAGTAAGCTTGTTTAATGCTTTCATAAACTTACACTAATTTAAAATAAGTTGGTTATAATTTATTTGGTAAATGTCAATTAAGTTGTCAAAAAATGTCGCAAAACTGACGTTTTACAGCGGCAAATATACAAATAATATTTATAAATCAAAAATTTTTTGCGTTTTTTTTTGTGAAATCAAAATAAATTTGTATCTTCGCAACGTGATTTCAACAAAATGCACACGTTTTTTTGTTGTTTTCGCGCAAAAAGATCCTTTATAAACCCTTTAATAGTATTTGAGAATGAAAGCATTCATGGATGAGAACTTTTTGCTGCAGACAGAGACTGCGCAAAAACTTTATCACGAGCATGCGGCTAAGATGCCCATCATCGACTATCACTGCCATCTGATTCCGCAGATGGTTGCCGAGAACAAGCGATTCGAGTCAATCGCTCAGATTTGGCTCATGGGCGACCACTACAAGTGGCGTGCCATGCGTTCCAACGGTATCGACGAGCGTTACTGCACGGGCAAAGACACCACCGACTGGGAGAAATTCGAAAAGTGGGCCGAGACAGTTCCCTACACTTTCCGCAATCCTCTCTATCACTGGACCCACCTGGAGCTCAAAACCGCCTTCGGCATTACAGAGACATTGAATCCCACCAATGCACGTGCCATTTATGACAAGTGCAACGAAATGATTGCCACCGACCCGAAGTTCTGTCCGCGTGGCATGATGGAACACTATAACGTGAAAATTGTTTGCACAACAGACGACCCTGCCGACAGCCTCGAATGGCACAAGATAGTTGCTGCAGACCCCACGGCCAAGACACGAATGCTGCCCACCTGGCGTCCCGACGCAGGCATGAACATTGAGGCAGCCACCTGGAAGGCTTATATCGAAAAACTCTCGGCGGTTGCCGGCATTGAAATCAAAAACTTTGCCACCCTGAACGAAGCCCTGCAGAAGCGTCACGACTTCTTCGCAGAGATGGGCTGCCGTCTCTCCGACCACGGTATTGAGGAGTTCTACGACGAACCCTACACCGATGCCGAGATTGATGCCATCATGGGCAAAGCCCTCGCGGGCAAGACCCTTACGGTGGAGGAGCAGCGCAAGTACAAACATGCCTACATGAAGGCACAGGGCGAGATGGACTATGCCAGCGGCTGGACACAGCAGTATCACTACGGCGCAATCCGCAACAACAACTCGAAGATGTTCAAACTGTTGGGTGCCGACACCGGTTTCGACTCCATCGGCGAATTCACAACGGCCAAGGCGATGAGCCATTTCCTTGACGAACTCAATGCCGAGGGTCATCTGGCCAAGACCATCCTCTACTGTCTGAATCCTTCCGCAAACGAAGTCATTGCCACGATGCTTGGCAACTTCCAGGACGGTTCGGTAGCCGGCAAGATCCAGTTCGGTTCGGGCTGGTGGTTCCTCGATCAGAAGGACGGCATGGAGAAACAGATGAACGCCCTTTCGGTGCTGGGTCTGCTGAGCCGCTTCGTGGGTATGCTTACCGACTCCCGCTCCTTCCTTTCCTATCCCCGTCACGAATACTTCCGCCGCACGCTCTGCAACCTTGTGGGCCGCGACATCGAGGACGGTCAGATTCCCTACACGGGTTATGAGAAGGAACGTGTTAACCAGATGATTGAAGACATCTGCTACAACAACGCCCTGAATTTCTTCAAGTTCTGAATACCGTTTCGTTTGGACGGCTGTTGAGCGGTCGTCCAAACGAATAATTATGTATGCGCGCATATACGCGACAATCTCGATTATTAGTTCACAACATAACAAATTTAAAATTTTCCAATTATGGCAAAAATCGTAACATTGGGCGAGATTATGCTTCGCCTTTCCCCCGAAGGAAACGACCGTTTCATTCAGTCAGAATCATTCCGCATCATCCCCGGCGGTGGTGAGGCAAACGTTGCCGTCAGTGTAGCTAACTACGGCCACGATGCATATTTCGTATCCAAGCTTCCCAAGCATGAGATCGGTCAGATTGCAGTGAATGCACTCCGCCGTTATGGTGTCAATACCCAGTTTATCGCACGCGGCGGTGAGCGCGTAGGTCTTTACTATGCAGAGACGGGCGCGTCGATGCGTCCTTCGAAGGTGATTTATGACCGTGCACACTCTTCGATTGCAGAGGCTGATCCGAAGGATTTCGACTTCGATGCTATCATGGAAGGCGCACAGTGGTTCCACTGGTCGGGCATTACCCCCGCCATATCTGACAAGGCAGCAGAGCTGACCAAACTTGCCTGCCAGGCAGCCAAGCGTCATGGAGTAACGGTTTCTGTTGACCTTAACTTCCGCAAGAAACTCTGGACCTCGGAGAAGGCTATTTCCATCATGCGTCCCCTGATGCAGTATGTTGACGTCTGCATCGGCAATGAGGAGGATGCAGAACTCTGTCTCGGCTTCAAGCCCGAAGCAGACGTTGAAGGCGGCAAGACCGATGCTGCAGGCTACGAAGGCATCTTCAAGGCCATGGCCAAGGAGTTCGGCTTCAAGTATGTAGTGAGCACGCTTCGCGAAAGCTTCTCTGCTACGTTCAACGGCTGGAAGGCCCTCATCTACAACGGCAAGGAATTCTACCAGTCGAAGCGCTACGAAATCAATCCCATCATCGACCGTGTCGGTGGCGGCGACAGCTTCTCCGGCGGTCTGATTCACGGTCTTCTCACGAAGCCCACACAGGGTGAAGCTCTTGAGTTCGCAGTTGCTGCATCTGCACTGAAACACACTATCAACGGCGACTTCAACCTCGTTTCTGTTGACGAAGTAGAGGCACTTGCCGGCGGCAATGCCAACGGAAGAGTGCAACGCTAATGCGATTTTACATTTAATTATTTTATATTTTATTATTGGAGTTACCGTTCAGGTGCTCCAATAATAAAAATGGTAAGACAGGGAATGACTGAAGATGAATTAAAAGACCGACTGAAGAAGTTTGCTCTGCGTATTATCACACTGGTGGACAATATGCCGCAACGCATATCTTCCATCGCCATAGCCAAGCAGATTATCCGATCAGGAACATCCTCATCTGCCAACTACAGGGCAGCTTGTCTTGCTAAATCCGACAATGATTTTATCTATAAGTTGAAAGTTGTCGCGGAGGAACTGGATGAAACATCTCATTGGTTGGATCTGATTATTGAAAGCGGTATAATGCCCGACTACAGAGTCAAGCCCCTTTACGAGGAGAGTATAGAACTTTTAAGGATTATCACCGGATCAATCCGTACAACACAGGCAAGGATAGAGTCAATGTCTTTAATATAGTGATTATTGTAATTTTAATATAAAATATAAAATCAATAAATATAAAATAAATGAGCAAGTTTGATAAATTTGAGGTGATGGCCAAAATCAAGGCCGCTCCTATGGTTCCTGTGTTCTATCACAAGGATGTTGAGGTATGTAAGAATGTGATCAAGGCCTGCTATGACGGCGGTGTACGAGCATTTGAGTTCACCAACCGCGGCGATTTCGCACACGAAGTATTCGGCGAACTTTCGAAGTGGGCTGCCAAGGAATGTCCTGAGCTCGCCCTCGGCATCGGTTCGGTGGTAGATGCTCCCACGGCATCGCTTTACATCCAGCTGGGTGCCAACTTTGTGGTTGGTCCTCTGTTCAACCCTGATATCGCTATCGTCTGCAACCGCCGTTGCGTGACCTATTGCCCCGGCTGTCTCACACCTTCCGAAATCGGCAAGGCGCAGGAAGTGGGCTGTGATTTCACGAAAGTATTCCCCGGCGATGTCGTAGGTCCCAACCTTGTGAAGGGTCTGATGGCACCCATGCCCTGGTCGAAGATCATGGTAACGGGCGGTGTCGCACCCGAAGCGGAGAACCTCGAGAAGTGGTTCAAGGCCGGTGTATATTGTGTAGGCATGGGCTCCAAGCTCTTCCCGAAGGACAAAGTAGCCGCAGGCGACTGGGCTTACATCACCAACAAGTGCAAAGAGTGCTTTGACGCTATCGCATCGTTCAAGTAAAATTATTTACAGTTTGGCTGGTTCGGCAGAACCATGCCAGACTGTATTTCGTATAAATTGTATCATTCAATCATGGCAACAAAAAATTCAACGATGACAAACTGGCGCTGGTGGATCTGCGGTCTGCTCTTTGCGGCCACGACCATCAACTACCTTGACCGTCAGGTACTGTCGCTCACAGCCAAGGAATTCATCTTCCCCGATTTTCACTGGACCGATAACGACTATGGTACGATTACGGCCTATTTCTCGATTTTCTATGCATTCTGCATGCTGTTTGCAGGCAAGTTTGTCGATTGGATCGGAACGAAGAAAGGTTACCTTTGGTCCATCGGCGTATGGTCGCTCGGTGCATGTCTTCATGCCGGTACCGCCATCGCAACACAACACATTCACGGCCTCGACAGCCTCGCAGCCATGCGTGCACTTGAGACGGGCAGCGATGTAGCTTTAGCAGTAGCCACTACGGGCGTTTTGCTCTTCCTGGTTTGCCGCGCCATCCTCGGTTTGGGCGAGGCGGGCAACTTCCCCGCAGCCATCAAGGTTACGGCTGAGTATTTCCCCAAGAAAGACCGTGCGTTCGCAACGTCTATTTTCAACTCCGGCGCATCAGTAGGAGCTCTTGCCGCACCTCTCATCATTCCTCCGTTGGCCAAAGCTTTCGGCTGGGAGATGGCCTTCATCATCATCGGTGCTATAGGTTTCATCTGGATGGGCTTCTTCGTGAAGTGGTATGACAAACCGGAGGTATCTTCGCATGTCAATAAAGAGGAACTCGCCTACATTCATCAGGATGATGCCGAAGAAGCAGCTACAACAACCGCAAAGGGAGAGGACGAGGCTCCTATCTCGTTCTGGAAGTGTTTCACCTTCCCCCAGACCTGGTCGTTCATCGTGGGTAAATTCTTCACCGACGGTGTGTGGTGGTTCTTCCTGTTCTGGGCTCCTGCCTACTTCCAGGATGTGTATGGCTACAAGGCTTCATCAGGAACGGGTATGATGCTCATCATGACGCTCTACGCCATTGTAACCTTCCTTTCCATCTATCTCTGTAAGTTGCCTACGCGCTTCATGGAGGGTGGCATGAATGCATACGAAGGCCGTATGAAAGCCATGTTGATTTTCGCCTTCTTCCCGCTGGTATGTCTTGCAGCACAGCCCATGGGCGCATACAGCGCATGGTGGCCTGCCATCATCATCGGCCTTGTAGGAGCCGGACACCAGGCATGGTCGGCCAACATCTTCTCGACCATCGGTGATATGTTCCCGAAGTCAACCATCGCTACCATCACGGGTATCGGCGGTATGGCCGGCGGCGTAGGCTCCTTCCTCATCAACAAGGGTTCCGGTGCACTCTTCACCTATGCAGAGAACTCAGAAGGAACGGCTGATGTATTCACCTTCCTCGGTTTCGAAGGCAAGCCCGCAGGCTACATGGTAATCTTCTCCATATGTGCCATCGCTTATCTCCTGGCATGGATTATCATGAAGGTTCTCGTTCCCAGGTACAAGAAGGTTGAAGCCTAATCACTCCTTATAAAATAATAAAGCCCTGCGAAGTTCGCGGGGCTTTATTGTTTATCGGAATAGTCGGAGTAATCGGAGTAATCTGAATAATCGGAGTA
>Ga0326511_10003549_pt1 | contig 12561 bp, 7 predicted proteins | sample 0_2496_0518_D_FD_203701 | JGI IMG/M metagenome (GOLD analysis project Ga0326511, IMG submission 203701) | Bovine rumen microbial communities from UC Davis, California, United States - 0_2496_0518 | ecosystem: Host-associated > Mammals > Digestive system > Stomach > Rumen | place: USA: California...
CTTGGCACAGGCCAGCAGCTTACGATATTTGCTCACGCCCAGGTCCTCGCCGTTGTAGCCCACACCTTGCAGGCCACGCACTACGGCTAGTCCCATCTTGCTGGTCAGGTAGGGGTCCTCACCGTAGGTCTCCTGTCCGCGTCCCCAACGAGGGTCACGGAAGATGTTGATGTTAGGAGTCCAGTACGACAAGCTCTGGTAACGTTTGATATCGCCCGAACGTTTGGCTTGTTGTGCTTTAACACGGGCTTCGTCACTCACAGCGGTAAACACACGGTGGAGTAGGGCGTCGTCCCACGATGCTGCCATTGCCATTGTGATGGGAAATACGGTGGCAAAGCCATTACGACCAACGCCGTGCAGTGCCTCGTTCCACCATTGGAACTGAGGAATGCCCAGTCGTGCAATAGCAGGCGACGTATCCATCATCAGCTTCACTTTCTCATCCAGTGTTAAGCGACCTAGTAAGTCGTCGGCACGCTGTTCAGCAGAAAGCTGTGGGTTCTGGTAAGGCAGCATCTGAGCACTCATGCTCATTGCTGACATAATCATTAGTGAAGCTAGTATTTTTCTCATGCTGTTGTTATTTGATAATGATTTTGAATTTTGTTCGAGCTCGTTCTTTCTCCGCTACGCTATGAAAGCGACCAAAGGTCGAGCGCACGTTTGGAAATGAGAACAAGCTCTCATTTCTCTCACTTAATCACGACCTTCTTTCCGTTCTGAATGTAGAGACCCTTGGTGGGATTATCTACACGGACACCTTGCAGGTTATAGGTAGTGGATTCCGAGTTGTTTTCTGCATGAATGGCACCGACACTGCTTGGTTCCTTGTTCCATGTGTAGGAGGCTTCATATGAATTTTCCATCACAGGACTCAGGTCCGGATCTGTAGCTTTAACGGTCTTGCTGTCTTTTGTCCGGGTGAACGTGCAGCCATTGATAAACTTGATGTCTTCGCAGAAGAATAATCGTACACCGTTGCGGTGAGAAATCTGTACATGGTCGAAGGTCACGTCGTAAACATGGCTTTCTGGACGACCGTAGATGTAAATGCCGTTATAGTTCTTGTCGTTGCTATTCTTGTTGTTATAGCCCGTAGCTGTAACGTCCTGAATCAGAATGTTGTGGTACACAGGTGTGGTAGACTTTACTGCTTCAGGCGATGCGGCTATTGTCGCAGGATCCAGCTTGTCGTATGATAAGTCGTACCAGCAGGTGATGCTGATGGGACTGGCCACATTCGTCATGGTACAGTTTCTGAAGATGATGTCGTGTACATTCCCACTACGGTCATTATTCGATTTCAGTCGAAAACCACTATCCGTGCCGTCCAGAGTCAAATGCTCGTAGATAATGTGGTGCAAATTCTCAGTATAACTGCCTATGGAGGCACCATGACCAGCCTTGAAATTACAGTTCCATACGTGAACATACTGGGCATTAGAGTCTGTCACCACGTTGTCGTCGCCTGTATCAATCGTGCAGCTGTAGATGTTGACAAACTGCGTCCAGACAGGAATTCCGTCCGTGTTATGCGATGGGGTGGCAGCTGATGACGAGGGGTTCTTGATTTCAATGTCATGAACTGTTGCATGTGCACCATTGCCAGATTGCCCAACGGTAAGGTTAGCACCTGGAGCATTCTGGATGCGAAAGTTGCGGAACAGGAATCGGTTGCCCTTGCCAAAACGGATCATAGCGCCACGCTTTAAACCAGAGTCTTTATAGTGCTCCCACCAGGGTGCACCCTGCCCGTCAATGATGGAGGTGTTACCTTCGCCCTCTATCACAACGTCTGATGGTGTACCTTTATTGATGATAAAGTTATTTCCCTCTGTCGCGCTACGATTACCGTATGCTATCCATTTCAAGGTAGCACCGGCACAAAGATGTAGTACAGTCTTTGAACCTACCTGAATAGTATTGCTTAGCCATTCTCCAGCAGGTATAACCACCATACCGCCACCTGCATTGTAGGCAGCATTCAACGCGTTCTGAATAGCTGTGGTGTTGTCTGCCGATTCCGTTGAAGCACCATAATTAGTGATATAAAAGGTGTTGGCTTCCGTGAAAGTAGGCAGATTTTGGGGTAACTGAACCTCTGTCCATCCTTCAGGGGTGTTCTTACTTGTTGCTTCTTCATCCATTGAGAAGCTGATAACCTGAGCCATCAGTGTATTGCTACAGAAGATACATAGCGCTAGCGTCAGCGACTTAGATAATAAATTCATCATGATGTGTTTTATTTATTTTGTTATGATTTCATTCAAATACTTCTCCAGATTCGTATAACCATTCTTGTCTGTCAGGTTGCCGTCTGCAGCATTGTTGGGGTTCAGCCCGTGACGACGTTCCCATTCGTCAGGCATTCCGTCCCCATCAGAATCCTTCGGGGCCTTCTTGCTTTTCAGCTCAGGCCAGGGACTCGTACCGATATGCACGTCGTTCTGCGTGTTGATAATGCCAGGGGCACAACCTTCTCCAGTAAACGTCGCTTTGCCCTCACGAACGTCCTTGACAATGATGGCGTCCAGTTGGTCACGGTGCAGACTGGCTCCCGCCTTCTCGAGCACTAACTCGTAGGCTCTTTCTGCGGTGTGCGTGACAACGGGAGCAAACGGCATAGGCGCTCGCAGCCGGATGGTGTCCTGTGTGGTTGCCGTATAAGTTCCGTCATTCCCATTGCGGTCTATCTGGTTCCATACGCCATAATCCCAGTTGTGGAGCGTCACCTCTGGATATTTTGTATTCACATTACCGTCCACATAGTATTTCCCCCAGACGTGCCACATCTTGTCCCACACGTTAGGACGGGCAGTCCCGTGGTGTGTATATTGTGACGTCCTGATGTTGGGAGCCGCGATACGCATACCACGCAAGTTGGTTGGTGTACCAGGTCCAGGCTTATAGTAGTTGTTCACAATGTTCACCGTCATAGCCTCCCCACCGTAGCAACCATTCTCCGTCCAGTTGTAGATGACGTTGTTGCGAAGGTCCATTCTTTCATCCTCTTGGGTAAATGGGCTAGGCCCTAGTCTGGGCGTGCGAGAGGTGTGATGGGCTATCAGGTTGTGATGATACGAGGCTCCGCTGCCTCCCCAGTTACCCCCATATCCGTGCTTGCCTTTCTGATGTCCTGCATTGTTTAGACTTTGTGATATGATGCACCATTGTACGGTAAAGTCGCGATTCCCATAGACGGACAGGCACTCGTCAATAGACCAGCTGATGGAGCAATGATCTACAATGACATTATGGCATCTGCTACCTCCTAGTCCGTCCCCCTCATGGTGTGTTACCTGACGATTGCCCAACCGGAAGCGCATATAGCGAATGATGTTGTTCGACCCTACCGAGACAGGATAGTCAGCCAGACAGATGCCATCCCCAGGAGCCGTTTGTCCTGCAACGGTGGTATTCTCGGTAAATCGTAGGGGAGACTTCAAGAATATAGTTCCTGACACATCAAAAACGATGGTCTTGGGACCTTGTTGTGCATTAGCCCATCGTAGCGAGCCCTTTTGCTCACCATCTTCCAGGGTGGTAACATGATAGACCTTACCACCTCGTCCTCCCGTGGTATATCGCCCAAAACCCTCTGCACCTGGGAATGCAGGTAACTTTTCTTCTTGTGCCTGCATCTGTGTATAGCCCACCATTAACAAGGCTATCGTTAATAGTCTGTAAAGTCTCATGTTTTTATCAGTAGTTTGTTTTGTCCTGCAAAGATAGATATTCTTGTCGTAACTTCCAAACATTTAGCGGAAAAACTGGATGTGACACAGTACACAGCGAGGGCGGACATCGTTGTGGAGTCCGCCCTCGGAGTGTGTTATAGAGTAGGGGATTGTTCACTTATTGTTATTACTTTCAATCTCATTTAAATAACTTGTGATTTGTTCACGAAGTGGTAGCAAATCTTCAGTGATTGCTTCCCAAACAAGATCTTCCTCCACATTATGATAGCCATGAATTAGAAAATTCCGCATGTTTGTCACTTGACGCCATTGAGTATTAGAATGAGACTCTCTAAAATCAAGAGTAAGCATGTTTGCTGCTTCTCCCATTATCATGATATTGTAAATGACTGCATGGTAAGTCCTTTTGTCTGCCACAAACTCTTCAAAAGTCCGATTGGCAACATATTCTAAAATGGTGTCTATGGCTTGAATGATATCCTTTAGCCGCTTAGGATCATTACGATGCTCTCTCATAGATCAGAATTTTATCTCTATCTGCACTTTCTCTGGCAAATGGCATTAGTCCACCATCAGTAATCAAATCCACTTCACACCCCAGCAGTTCTTTCAAATCTTCATACATCCCACTTAAAGTAAACAAACTGAAATGTTGTGTCTTATCAGGCAAAATGAGTATGTCGACATCGCTGTCCTTGGTTTGCTCACCTCTGGCGAAAGAACCAAAAAGCCATGCCTTTATGACAGGTTGTGTCTTAAAATAGTTGGCTATCTGCTGTGTCATTGCCTGTGTACTCATATATACAAAATCTTCAATTACGCTGCAAAAATACGATAAAACTTTGAATATTCCAACTTTTTGAGAAAAAAAGTGCGAAGGGTATAAGAAACAGCGAGGGCGGACACCGAAAAGATGTCCGCCCTCGGAGTATAGAAGAGTGTTGTTTAATTCTGATTAATCAGCAATGTCTTCTGCAGAAACAAAATCAGCAGCTTTATAGACTTTGGTTCCTAAGACGGATTGCTTTTCGTCCTTAGAGAAAGTTACAGTCACCTCGAAGTCACGAACTTTTGCAGCCTTAGCCACAGGAATCATGACTTTCTGGATGATGTCATTGTCTGCATCCGACAGAGCTAACAGCTTGTTCCAGTTGTTCCATGCATAGTTAGAAGTGTTGTAAATGGGGTTGCAGATGAGAGCATCAATCTTATTCTCGGTACCATAAATCTCCTTATTGAAAGTCAGATTGAAGTACTCCGTACCAGAATATCTTGCTTTCTCAACTTCGTAAGTCTTTCCGCTAACCTTAATCCATTCCGTAATGATGATCACAGCATCATTGAGACTTCCAGGATTGCTCACTGAGACTTCCATCCAGAAATTCTCTTTGGCTTCAATATCTTTTGACTTGCGTTCATCAACGTCTTTCGAGCAACTGCTGAATGATGCCGTCATGGCAATCATGGCGAGCAGTGCTGTAGCATATTTGAAAATCTTCATAGCCATATTAATAATTATTATTTAAAATCGTCATATTCCAAACCACGTAAGCGTGGGGCACCAGCTTTACTTGTATAGATGTCAGAGCTCTGCACGTCTGCGGTTTTCTTATAGTACACACCTTCAATTCCATCGTCTGTGTGATAGTCGAGATGGTTGTTCTGAATGCCGATGAAATACTTCGGATTAGGACTTACCATGAGGTCTGTCGGGCTCATCGTGCTGACATGCAAAGGAAGTTCGCTAGCATCGTGAGTGAACTTAGCCTTCTTAATGGCCTTTGGTGAGTTCTTAGAAGCATCAAAGGCGTTGGCAGTGAACTTGCCACCCTTGGTTGTCCAGTTGTTGTAAATGTCAAAGGTGCAGGCTCCACTGTTGTCGCCGCCCTGAACCTTATCACAATACCAACCGGCATGCTTTGAACCACGTCTGGTATCTTTATCATCCTTGGTAACCAGCGTCACATTGTCGTGGAAGGCGAGATTAGAACCTCCTGGAATGTAGCGAGTGTAGATAATCTGGTTGTCAGCTACGGTGCAGAAGTTCACGAATGTGTTGTGGTGTACATTGATGTTCCAGCGTACGTCAGCATGCCAAGTCTGGTTACGTCCGTTGTCGGTAATCAAAGGACGCTTTGGAGTATTGTTGAATACACAACCGGCAACTTCAACATTCTCCAGGATATTACTCTTATACTTGAACTTCGATGTGCTCATGTCGGCGAAGATATAAGCATAGTCACCGGCTGTAGCGCTATAGTATCCACAGTTGTAGAAATTACAGCCAATCAACTTGATGTTGTGGATGAAGAAGTTGTTGTTGCCCTGTACGCGGAAGAAGCCACGGATGAGGCCCTGGAAGTTACAGTTTCTCCATTCAATCAGGTTGACATTAACACCCAGACCATTGGAATACATGTTCATGAAGTAGTTACCAGAAGAACTTCCGATACCTTCTGTCTGGTGTCCCTGGTTCATAGCCAAGGGTACGTCAACATCCAGGTCGATGAAGTTAATCGAGTCTATAGCCAATTCGAAGGTTGACATCTCACCAGCCACAGGCTGACGGCCCAGCATGAAATTACATGTTGCAGCGTTATTACCCTGCATCTGCAAACCGCTCAAGTACAACTTGGCACGCAATCCCTTTTTCTCATCCTCAGGCTTAGTCCGCAGTGTCAGGCCCTTGTACAGCTCTACGTTGGTGCTGATATGATATGCCTTGCCACCCTCCAGATAGAATACCTGATTCTCTGACATTTCTGTGTTCTGACAGTAGTTGATGAGAATCTGGTCAATCTTCATTGAGTTATACTGAGAAATGTCAGCGATATATACACCGTCAGAAGTGGTAATCGTGTCAACAGGGCTCATCACGTGGGTAATGGTGATAGGATCGTTCTTTGGACCAGTGGTGTGTGCCTGATTACCATCTACCCATGCATCGGCCTCAACGGGAACATCCTTGTCCCATACCAGGAAGTCGTAAACAGAGTTCTTTGACAGACCGTCAATACGAATCTCACCCTTCTCCCAATCGGCATCAGTGATGTCATACTTCAGGTAAGCGGGGTTCTCTGTGGCATTAGGCGTTGAAGCTGAAGCCTTGAAGGTCAGATAGTCAACCTTGACAATCGTCTTGTCAGCGTCCAGGAATCTGAAGTTCTCCTTAATATCATTTGCTTCATCCGTTGAGTAGTCCTTCTTGTAGTCAATCTTACGATTTAGGCTGAGTACTACATAGTCATCGCCTTTTTCTTTAACTGAACAAACCTTAGGATTCTTATAACGAGCCTCAGTATTCAACTGCATGTAGTCAGCCCACTGACGCAGGTTGCCATAGCCATACCATTTCGAGTTCTTGGGATCGTTTTTCCAAGACTCATCAGTTTTACTATAAGAGTTAAGTGCACGAATGGCGAAGAAATACTCCGTCTGGTACTGCAGGTTCTCAATAGTAGTGTGGAACTCATTGGGATCATCGATAATGATGCTGCCTGCCAAAGACTTCTTGTCCTTTCCTTGTTCGGTTTCAATCCAAGCTTGTTCACCACCAGAGACGTAAGTCTTATAAGCCCACTTAATCTCGTAGGCAGCAGCACCCTGTACGGTGTACCAATACAGACTTGCGGTGTTCTTGTCAATTATTTGACAGTTATAAGTGTAATCCGAACCTTTATTGGTGTTGTTATCGCAGATGAACATCGGGCGTGGGAGACGGTCGGAATCCTCGTAATCTCCTGTTGCCTTGTTGTCATCCTTACATGACCAGAAAGTCAGTGTTGACAGCAACGCCAGTGAATATAAAAATATCTTTTTCATATTTTGAAACTTTCTTTTAGTTATTACAGATTAAAAACCATAGTAGTTCTTATAGGCACCAGAAGAGCGGGCAATAGCCTCCTCAGGATAGGGGAGCAGATAGCGTACTGCAGGCAGACTGCTGATGTTGCTTTCAATGGCAGCCTCTGTCTCAGAAGGATCGAGTGAGAGGGGAACGACTGCTCCATCTCTTACCACATAGATGTTCTTCGACTCATCTGCACGGATATAACCAAATAGCGAGTAGTTAATCTGATTTTTCAAAGTACCATCGTTATTAACCCATGACAATTCGCCAGAGCTCCATGCAATCTTTTTTTCTGCAGTTACCTTAGCAGATGTGATAAAATCACTTGTTGTAGGAATACTTGAAGTATAAGCTTCACCAAATACGGTTGGCAAGTATTGGTACGGATTACCAGAACGTGTCTCGCCATCACCGAATGGATCAACAATGTACATCATGTAAAGCGAATTGTTGGGGAATTCGGGCTTCAACTTGCTGATATTCGTGGTAAGAACATACTCATAGCTGCTGACACATTTCTGATCATAATCAATGCCGTCATGCAGAATAACTTGAGGCAAGTACTGTGATGCTCCGTTTTGTGCTTCAGCAACAGAGTAATAAGCAAGGAATGTGTAAAGAATAGCCTCGCTGTACATATTGTTGCGTACCAAGTCCTTCCAACGCATATTCTCACCGGCAAATTCCCACTTGCGCTCGTCGAGAACGGCCTTCAGGAACTTCTCCTTGGATGATTTTGCATCAGCTGTAAGACTGTAATCAACACCACCGAAAGCACGTTTACGAACCTCCTCGACAGCCTTGATGGCATTAGCAGTAGGACCTTCATTGATCTCATTCTCGGCCTCAGCATACATCAGCAGCACGTCGGCATATCGGATATATGCAAAGCTGATACCGGTAGCACCTGTTGTGCTGGCTCCCAGGCCAGTCGTCTGCCACAGCTTTGACCACTTGTTGTTGTGCATAGCATAGTCCAAACGGATGGTAGGAACACCCTTGTTCGAGTAGTACCACAAGCCACAGGTGTAGTTACGACGCTGGTCGTTCTTGTCGAAACCAAAGCGATAGAAGTAAGTGGTGCGAACACCTCCATTAGCCTCACCCCATGCGGAGTTGGTCCAGTTAGGATCGCTGGTATCTACGCTGTTTGTCGGTCCCTGAGCATAACCCCAGTTTCCGGTAGAACCAGTTACAAATGGAATCTCAAAGATAGGATCGTCACCAATCACCTTGATATAATTACATTCGTTGACGAACATATCCTGATAGCTCTGTTTCAGGGTGTGACCACCTGCATCGATGACTTTCTTGGCGTATTCACGGGCAATCTCATAATATTCCTTGTAGTTTGCCGGACGTGTCATCTTGTACGCTGTGGTATTATTTTCGTCGTGGTTCAGAGAGTAGCCACCTGCCTGCAGGGCAAGACGTGCAATCATAGCGTATGCGGCCTCCTTGGAGATGCGGCGTGGGGCGTCATTCAGATTTTTGTCAGAGTTCATATACTCAGCTGCATGCATCAAATCTGCAATCAATTCGTCGCTGATGGTCTGACGCTTGACGATAGCTGGTGTGAAATTATCTGAGACAAAGGTCGGCACAAAGGTGAAAGGAACATCGCCCCAGTAGCTCATCAGCTCATGGAAAATCATAGCGCGAATCACCTTGGCTTCACCCATCATCTGTGTGAAACTGTTGGGCTTGGGAACTTCTATAAACGAGTTGTTTCCGTCCTTGTCGGTAATAGTCTGACTTTCAGTCTCTTCAATAAAGACACTGCTGTTCTTGAGGTTATAGATAAACTCGTTAGCAGTTTCGACACCATTATAGAGGTCGTTCCACAACTGCTCCACATTGCTGGCATCCGAACGGACGTCGAAACGACGGGGCTGATTGCCGGCAGCGGCTTCGTTAGAGTTGGCATAGAAATCTACGTCGCTGTTCAACTGGAAAGTGTTGTACAGATTGCCACCGAAAGTCTTGTCGGTCAGGATCTTGGCATAGACGCCATTCAGGGCCTTATTGACCTCCGCTTCAGTCCCATAGACTGCGCTTGGTGTGGCAGCATTCGATGCGGGCTCAACGTCCAGGTAGTCGTTGCAGGACGAAAGTGCCAGCAAGGCCAATCCACTGATAAATATCTTATTGATTTTCATATTATTTCCGTTTCTTTGGTTAGTTCAATTAGAATGTTACGTTGACACCGAAAGACCAAGTACGCGCACGTGGGTAGCGGTTGTAGTCCATTGAAGGAGTCAGACCCGACTGTACGTCAACTTCAGGATCGTAACCAGAATACTTGGTCAGGATGAAGAGGTTAGATACAGAAACGTATGCGCGAACCTTATTAATAAAGAACTTCTTCGTAATCTTGTTGGGGATGGTATAACCTACGGTCACGTCGGTGCAACGGAGGAATGAGCCGTCCTCTACGAAGTAAGAGTTCATCACGTTGTTGACAACGTCAGCAGGATTCCACAAAGTAGCGTTGGCATTCAACTGACGATAAGCATCCGGCTGCTTGATAACTTGACCGGCTGCATTGGTGCTACCATCGAGGTAGTAGGCCTTGTAGATACACTCACCAGAAACGGGGTCAGTGTAGCGCCAGCGCTTATCAGCAAACTTCGAATATACGTTATAGAATGTGTTCTGTGAAGAAGATGAACTTGACAATGCATAGGCTGTAGCGTTATACACGTCAAAGTCGAGCATGTAGGTGAAGTTGGCAGTGAAATCGAAGTCCTTGTATTGGCCTGAGAGTCCAAAACCACCCTGCCACTTCGGCGTAGTACGACCGATGACGGTCTTATCGTTCTGGTCAATCTGTCCGTCGCCGTTCAGATCCTTGAACTTGATCTTACCGGGAAGTGTAGAGTAGCCAGAGTTCGACGAACTGAGAACACCATTTCCGCTGTTGCCCTCGTAACCGTCAGTAACGGTACCACCAATCAAGATTCCGCTAACGGTACCCTTAGTGTTAGGAACTGCCAGATAGTTGCTAACAGAAGGATAGTTGAACTCATCCCAGCTGTACAGACCGTCGTAAACGTAACCGTACATCAGACCGAGTTCACCACCTACCTGCAGCATGTAGTCCTGCTCGTCACTTGACTTCCAGGCACCAGCTTTCTCGTAGAGCACCTTGTCGGTAGCGTTCAACTCTTTGATAGTCATCTTGTTGTGGCCCAGTGTAAAGTTAGCGCTCAGTACGTAGTCCTTACCGCGAAGGATGTCGCCATTAACGGTCAACTCCCAACCATTGTTCTGAACCTTACCGATGTTCTGCATCTGCTTGGTGTAACCAGAGATGCTGGGGATGGTAGAAGAGTAGAGCAGGTCACGAGTGGTGTTCCAATAGATTTCAGGAGTGATGGTCAGACGTCCGCCAAAGAGCGAGATGTCGGCTGCGATGTTGCGGGTGATAGTGGTCTCCCACTTAATCTCCTTGTTAGGATAGGTTCCGGGTACGCTATAGTATAATGCACCGTATTCACCCACGTTGTCACCGAGGTTTGGACCACCTGATGACTGAACGGTGTAGAGGTAACGCCAGAGGTCGTCGCTGATGTTGTTGTTACCGGCAAGACCGAAGGCGGCACGAATCTTCAACTGATCAATCCATTTGATGTCCTTCATGAAATTCTCCTGGCTGACAACCCATGCACCAGAGATAGAGGGGAACCAACCCCACTGTTTACCCTGAGCGAACTTGGTAGAACCGTCGGCACGGAGTGTACCAGAGATGAGGTACTTGTGCATGTAGTTATAGTTGGCCTGTCCGAAGAACGAAGCGGTACGGTTAGGTGTAGATACCATCGTATAAGTGTCAGGAGCGTAGGGCTGACCGATGGCCATGTTGTTCAATGCATCCATTGCATCGATCTTCTGGTCGAAGAGGTGAGCAGTCTGCTTGTTCTCCTTATACTTGGTGTGGTAGATTTCCTGACCCAGCAGGAACGAGAAGTTGTGCATATCCTTCAGCGAGAAGTCATAGCTGGCAGTGTTAGTCCAGGTGTATGACTCTACGGTGCGGTTGGTCAGCGCAGCAACAGGACGCTGCTGGTGAACGGCACTCTGCCCGGTAGAAGTCAGATAACCCCAGAAACGCTGTGTGTCGCGGAAAGAGATGTTGTAGTTACCTTCAGAACGCAGTACGAGACCGTCGATGGGATTCCACTTCAGTGCGAACTGCTGGCTGATGGTATAGCTGTGCTTCTTTTGGATATTGGTTTCGATATCAGCAACAGGATTGGTCAATGCAAAAATCTTAGCATCGGCTTCGTTCTCCATGTCCTTATATGACCCCCAGTCGCGCAGACCAGCAGTTGGCTGATACTGCAGTACGCGGTTAACAAGACCGCCAGAACCGATGTTGGCACCACCGGCACCCTGGTCACGACGGAAGGTGAACTTGGGGTTGTAGGTGAAGTCTAAGTTCTTGGTAATCTTAGTGTTAAGTTTGAGGTTGATGTTGGTACGGCGAACGCCAGAACCGAGGATGATACCCTTATCCTCTGATTGTGTCAGTGAGAGGTTGAAGCGAGTTGACTCGTTACCACCGCCAATCGTTACGTTAGCCTGATAGCTCCATGGGGTGTTTCCCAAAACCTCATCCTGCCAGTCGTTGCTGGTCTTGTTGTAGTAGGTGTCAAGGTCTTGAGGGTTACCGAAGTTACCGCGGAAAGCCTTTGCCCAAGATGAACGGGTACCGCTGGCAGCAGCGCGGTCGTACTGGTAGTCAACAAATTGACGGGTGTTCATCAAGTCAAGTGAACGAGCCAGCGATGAAACGCTGAGACGACCGTTGAAGCTTACCTGAACCTTACCGGCTTTAGCTGACTTGGTAGTTACAACAACTACACCATTACCACCCTTTGCACCATAGATGGCGGTCAGAGAGGCATCCTTCAGTACGTCGATAGAGGCGATGTCCGAGGGAGGAATATCGTTGATGTTTGCTACCTGGAAACCATCGACAATGTACAGAGGCTCATTGCTCTGGGT
>Ga0326511_10003552_pt1 | contig 12558 bp, 8 predicted proteins | sample 0_2496_0518_D_FD_203701 | JGI IMG/M metagenome (GOLD analysis project Ga0326511, IMG submission 203701) | Bovine rumen microbial communities from UC Davis, California, United States - 0_2496_0518 | ecosystem: Host-associated > Mammals > Digestive system > Stomach > Rumen | place: USA: California...
TTCTGGCTGTACTCCTTATACAGGCGCACCACCTCCGGCGCATCCTTCCGACAGTCGGGACACCACGATGCCCAGAAGTCAATCACCACCGTCTTGCCCTTGGCAAACTTGGCAAACGAGAACTTCTTGCCATCGGGCGTCTTCATCTTGAAGTCGGGAGCCACCGTGCCTGGCTGCACCAACGTTGTTGCATACTTGGCGTCAAGATCCTGCTGCGGACCGAACTGTGCCTTCGTTTCCACCGCGCCTCCCACTAAGAGGCAGACGGCAAGTAATCTGAAAATCTTCATCATATACATTATTTTGATGGTACAAAGTTAACAAAAAAGATACGGATTGAACGGAATAACACGGATTTTAACATTTTTCCTGAAAAAAACGAAGCCTTTCGTGCCATAAGTGGCAAAAAAAATGCTATCTTTGCAACAAAAATCAAACCGAGAAGAATATGTATGACAAGGAAAGAGGGCTCTACATCGCCCACTGCGCCAACGGCGCACTCAGTATCACAGGAAAGATGGCCAACCGACACGGACTCATCGCGGGAGCCACAGGTACAGGAAAGACGGTCACGCTGCAGGTGATGGCAGAGACCTTCTGCCAGGCAGGCGTGCCCTGCTTCATGGCAGACATGAAGGGCGACCTGAGCGGTATTTCTCAGACAGGCAAGATGAGCGGGTTTATAGAGAAGCGCCTGCCGGAGTTTGGCATCAGCAACCCCGAATTCCAGGCTTGCCCCGTCCGTTTCTACGATGTGTTCGGCGAACAGGGCCACCCCATGCGGGCCACTGTCTCACAGATGGGCCCACAGCTGCTCTCACGCCTGCTCCAGCTGAACGACACACAGGACGGTGTGCTCAACATCGTGTTCCGCATTGCCGACGAGCGAGGCGTGCTTCTCGACGACCTGAAGGACCTGCGCTCCATGCTCGACTGGGTGTCGAAGCACGCCAAGGAATACACCACGAAGTATGGCAACATCTCCGTCCAGACCGTCGGGGCCATCCAGCGCTCCCTGCTGCAGCTGGAGAACCAGGGGGCCGAGCACTTCTTCGGACTGCCCTCCTTCGACATCAACGACCTGATGCAGGTGGAGGGCGGCAAGGGCGTGATGAGCGTCCTGGCTGCCGACAAGCTCATGATGCAGCCCAAGCTCTACTCCACCTTCCTGCTCTGGCTTCTCTCCGAACTCTACTCCACCCTGCCCGAGGTGGGCGACCTGCCACAGCCCAAGCTCGTGTTCTTCTTCGACGAGGCCCACATGCTCTTCGAAGGCACCTCCAAGGCCCTTCTCGACAAGATTGAGCAGGTGATACGCCTCATCCGCTCAAAGGGAGTAGGCATCTACTTCATCACACAGAGTCCAACCGACATTCCAGAAAACATTCTCGGACAGTTGGGCAACCGCGTACAGCACGCCCTCCGTGCCTACACGCCGAAAGACCAGAAAGCCGTGAAGACAGCTGCCGACACCTTCCGTGCCAATCCTGCCTTCAAGACCGATGAGGCCATCATGAACCTGGAGACCGGCGAAGCCCTCGTCAGCTTCCTTGACGAGAAGGGTGCGCCGCAGATGGTGGAACGGGCCAAGATTCTCTTCCCGCTCTCACAGATAGGAGCCGTCACCGAGGCTCAGCGCGCCGACATCATCAAGCAGAGCCGCATCTATGGCAAATACGACACAGCGGTGGACCGTGAGAGTGCCTTCGAGGTGCTGATGGCCGAAGCCGAGGAGGCCATGAAGGCTCAGGAGGAACAGGAGGAAACGAAAGGCACTGGAAAATCGGCGAAGACAGCCAAGGAGAAGCCTGGCATCATGGGCAAGGTGTGGAAAGCCGTACTGACTGCCGTCACCTCAACCCTTGCCACGCTGATTGGCACATGGGTAAGCAACAAGGTAACGGGCAAGGAGACCAAGTCGAAGACATCGACCACAGGCCGTGTGGTGAAGAATGCCACCTCTGCAGCCACCCGCACCATCACCAAGGAGCTGACCCGTGACATCCTCGGCAACCTGACGAAATAGGCATCTCCTGTTTCATGGCAGGCAGAGTGTTCGGCAAACCTTGTCCTGAAAGTCCCTGCCGCTGGCGTTGCGCATCACCCCCTGGTTGATGATGCAGAAGCAGAGCAGGTGGTTGTTGGCTGTCCAGCAATAGCCTGCCAGCGAGGACACGCCTGTAAGGGTGCCCGTCTTGGCCCTGACCCTCCCTCGCGTGACAGGGTCGGTCATGCGTTTCTCGAGCGTTCCGTCCTGTCCGGCTATGGGAAGACTAGGATAGAGGCTGGAATAAATACGTGGATTCTGATAAGCATAGCGCAGGAGGCTTACCATTAGCTCCGCAGACACGTAGTTGTAGAGCGAGAGTCCGCTGCCATCGGCAAACTTATACTCTCCGGCATTGAGTCCTAAGCGTCCCACCAGTTTCCTGATATACTGTCTCGCCTGCGCATAGGAGGCCCGTCGTGTGCCTCCAGAAGCAGCCAGACGATAGGCCATCGCCTCGGCATAGAGGTTGCGACTGTCTTTCATCATGGGCTGCAGGACAGCCTCCAGGAGGTGGCTTCGGCTGCCAATCCTGACAGCCCCGGAAGGGAGCACACCTTCAGCGAGCGTACTGTCCACCCGGATACCCTGGCCACGGAGCACATTGGCAAAACTCCTGAGAAACTCGTCCTTCTCCGCTATGAGCAACGGTGTCAGCGTGGGGTTGTCATCATCCCAGCACCATCCCTCGCCCAGCCTTGTGTCATCCTTCATCGAGGTGTCGGCTATCAGCCGTCCGCTGATGGAGGTGATACCCAGGCTCCGCAGACTGTCGGCAAAGGCTTTCATGTCATCAGCATCAAACAGGGGGTCCATGCCGCCCACACAGTAGACATCCCCTTTGAGGACACTGTCGGCCACTTGGCCTTTATAATATAATAAGGTGCGGAACTTGTGGTTGCCGCCTAAGCGGTCGAGTGCTGCCACGGCTGTCACTACTTTCATGATAGAGGCTGGGCGGAGGGTCTGCTTCTCCCCGTGGCGGTAGATAGTGGAGTCGGCAGTCAGGTCGTAGACCATCAAGCCCAGCTGTGTCTTCTTCAGCAGCGGTTCCTCCATGAGACGGTCGAGCCGCTCCACCACATTCCCCGGCCACGATTGTTGCACGGGGGCCTCGATAATCGAGTCGGGAAGGAAGTCACTCTGTGAGGCATTCTGGATGGAGTCGGCAAGTGGTGGCTCCGGTAGCTGTGCCCATACCCCACAAGTGAGGCACAGTATATAAAATGTAAGCACAATTTTCTTCATAACAGATGCAAAGATACAAAATAATTAAGAATTAAGAGTTAAGAATTAAGAAATTAAGAGTTAAGAATTAAGAAAAATACCAATTATAGCACATTTTTTCTTGTTTCTTAACTGTTAACTCTTAATTAATCACTACCTTTGCACCGAAATTGCAAGAGCTGTTATGGTTTACAAGTATGATTTCCTTGTTATAGGAGCCGGTGTGGCCGGCATGAGTTATGCCCTGAAAGTGGCACGGGCCAAGAAAGGGCGGGTGTGTCTGATTTGCAAGACCTCTCTTGAAGAGGCCAACACCTCGTTCGCACAGGGAGGCGTTGCCTCTGTGACGAACCTCGAATTGGACAATTTCGACAAACATATAGAGGACACGATGATAGCCGGTGACTATATCTCCGACCGTCAGGCCGTGGAGCAGGTGGTCAGGAACGCTCCGGAGCAGATACGGGAGCTGGTGGACTGGGGCGTCAACTTCGACAAGAAGGAGAATGGAGAGTTCGACCTGCACCGCGAGGGAGGACACTCTGAGTTCCGCATCCTTCACCATGCCGACGATACGGGGGCTGAGATCCAGCGAGGTCTGATGGAGGCTGTGCGCAACTGTCCTGACATCGATGTGAAGGAGCACCATTTCGCCGTGGAGATTATCACTCAGCACCACTTAGGTGTCAGGGTGACGAGGCGCTCGCCGCATATCCACTGCTACGGGGCCTACGTGCTCAACCCAGAGACGGAGAAAGTCGACACTTACCTGGCCAAGATTACCGTGATGTGTACCGGCGGATGCGGTGCCGTCTATCTGACCACCTCCAATCCCGTCATCGCCACGGGCGATGGCATCGCCATGGTGTATCGTGCCAAGGGAACAGTGGCCGACATGGAGTTTGTGCAGTTCCACCCCACGGTGCTCCACAATCCCCAGGAGACCCATCCGGCTTACCTCATCACGGAGGCCATGCGTGGCTATGGCGGCATCCTGAAACTACCCAATGGCGAGACGTTCATGGAGAAATATGACGAGCGGCTCTCACTGGCCCCCCGCGACATCGTGGCCCGTGCCATCGACAAGGAGATGAAGATACACGGTCTCGACCACGTCTGCCTCGACGTGACCCACAAAGATCCTGCCGAGACGCGCCGACACTTCCCCAACATCTATCAGAAGTGCCTCTCCATCGGCATCGACATCACCACCGACTATATCCCCGTGCGCCCTGCCGCCCACTACATGTGCGGCGGCATCAAGGTCGACCTCAACGGACAGTCGTCCATCGAACGGCTCTATGCCCTCGGCGAGTGCTCCTGCACAGGGCTCCACGGCGGCAACCGCCTGGCCAGCAACTCACTCATCGAGGCGGTGGTCTATGCCGATGCAGCGGCCCGCGACTCCCTGCAGCACGTAGACCTCTACGACTTCAACGACCGTGTGCCGGAATGGAACGACGAGGGCACGATGACCAATGAGGAGAAGGTGCTCATCACCCAGTCGGTGAAGGAGGTCAACCAGATCATGTCCAACTATGTGGGCATCGTGCGCTCCGACCTGCGTCTGCACCGTGCCTGGGATCGTCTCGACATGCTCTATGAGGAGACGGAGCGTCTCTTCAAGCGCGTGAAAGCATCGAAGGACATCTGCGAACTGCGCAACATGATCAATGTGGGCTATCTCATCACGCGGTGGGCCCTGGAGCGCAAGGAGTGTCGGGGCCTCCACTTCACGACCGACTATCCCCTGCATGCCTACGACAAATAAGGTAAGACTTCTGAAAACATACCAAATCCGCTGGGCTAACCAGCTAAGCCAAAACGGAAAACGAATCGGCTTAAAAGGGAGAATGACTTGAGCTAAAAGGGATGTGGCCTTGGGGCAGACCATTGGACGGCTCTTGGCAGACGGATAGACGGCGAGGGGCATCCAACCGTCTGCCTCTCGCCGTCTACAAACGAATAGTTTGCCTTTTTTCAGGCTAATCAGTCACGCTCCTTATGGCATGTCGGGTCCATAGATGACGGAATGACCATACTGGAAGTGCAAAGATACAAAAACAAAGAGCATTTTGCAAGTGTTTGGCCAAAAAAAAACGTTATTTTTTCAATCTGAGGAAATGGGTCGTTTCTATGACTGTCTTTTTTATTTCTCTCGGATGCTGTTTTCCACCGATTTCTTTTGCCGATTCAAAAAATATTTCTAACTTCGCCGTCGCAACATACAAATGTCAAAGCATCATGGACGGAGGCAGATACATCAACCCCTATACCGACTACGGTTTCAAGTACTTGTTCGGCACGGAGCCGAACAAGGATCTTACTTTGCATTTGGTCAATGCCCTTTTGCAAGGTCGTGAAGTTATCAAGAGCCTGACACTACTTTCTACAGAGCTGTTGGGTGACACTGAGGAAGACCGCCGTTCGGTGTTCGATGTATATTGCGAGAATGAGAATGGCGACAAAATCATCATCGAGATGCAGAAGGCTGAACAGCAATGGTTCAAGGACCGCTCGGTCTACTACTCATCGTTCCCCATCCGTTCGCAGGGCGAAAAGGGCAAGTGGCTCTTCGGTTTGAAGGCAGTATACACCATCGGCATCCTTAACTTCGTGTTCGATGAGGACAAAGACGACGAGAACTATTACCACCATGTTGTGCAGTTGATGGACATCAAAAAGAAGGAAGGGGACCCGCCTTCGATATTATCAACATCGAAGGCACCCTTCTATGACAAGCTCACCTATATCTACTTAGAGATGCCTAAATTCAAAAAGGCAGAGGATGAACTTGTTGACCTTACAGACAAGTGGCTCTATGCCTTGAAGAACCTTCCCCGCCTGCTGGAGCGCCCGAAGGCTCTGCAGGAGCGGATATTCTCAAAATTCTTCGAAGTGGCTGAGGTTGCAGCCCTGTCAAAGGAGGAGTATGCCAAGTATTGGGAAAGCGAAAAGGTATTCTACGACAATCAGGGTGCTTTCATGACAGCCGACCAGAAAGGCTACAACCGTGGTGTTGCCGAAGGTCGTGCCGAAGGTGAGGCCAAAGGTCGTGCTGAAGGTGAGGCGAAAGGTCGTGCTGAGGAACGCATTGCAAATGCCCGGAACCTTAAAGCAAACGGAGTCCCTATGGACATCATTGCCAGAAGTTTGAATCTTACGGCAGAAGAAATCGAACAATTGTGAGATATTACAAAATAGAAGTTGAACCTCTTAAACAGCAAACCAAGAAACAGACAGTGACGAATAGCGCATAACGGAAGCCCAGCCGCACCAGGTGCCGCACTTCCGACAAGGGACTAAACAAGCATTTTTACTAACCAAACGAAATGTGCGTGGCATCCCCGTTCGTACTTTTATGGAAATATGAGCTTTTAGCTCTTGCCCTCCCTTTCTGAATACCGGCAAAGATTCACTATGAGAGCAAGTTGCATAGAAGTTCACGTTTAGGCGTGAACTATATGTACTTGTATATAGTGATGGCCGCTTGCCGGTAGCCAAGAAAGGATGCAAGTCACGGATGGTTGCACGCCTTTTTGTATACTTAATTACGATATTGGTATGAACATAAAACCCACTGTATTTTATAAAAGCATGACATTACGAACGTTGTTGCTTTTAGTTTGCATCCTTTACTGTTCTATTATTTCTTCTCAGACATATTCTTTCTATGTTGGTGAAACAAAAACCTTGCCACAGCCCACTCCTCCTGCCGGAGCAGTCGAGGCTATAGGAGTTGGACAATGTAGTAAGAGTGACTGTGTGAGTGTTTCAGGGTTAAAAGTATATGTACACAAATATTTTTCCGGAACAGCAACTGTAAGTGTTGAGTATAGCTACTCATTTATTGGTTCTTATTCTAAAAAAAAGGAAATAGAAACAACCACAGCATATTATAGTATAAAATGCGAACCCATTAGCGTTAATTTAAACAAGAGCGAAGTAACAATAAACGTAAACGAAGACGTAGAACTTTCGTATAGCACCATACCAGAAGGTTTAGAACCTTCAATAACTTGGACTACGTCAGATAAGAGTGTGGCATTCTTGCAAGAAGACAATAAATATTCATTCGGCGAATACGAATCAATTCCCAATGCTAAAAAAAATAAAAGTTATTGGGAAAAGTGAGGGGACCTGTAATATTAAATGTACAGGAAATACAGGAAAAACATTGCCCACTTGTAAGGTTACAGTTATTGATTTGCCAAGAGTAGTTGCGGATGTCCCAGAAGGGGGAGTTAAGAAAGGTACCAAGGTTACTCTTTCTTGTTCAAAATCAGGTGCCACAATCTATTATACGACCAATGGTTCTGAACCAACCAAAGGTAGTACTAAATACATCTCTCCTATAACTATCAACGAAAGTATTACATTAAAAGCAAAAGCCTATGTTAATAATGTCGAAGGCTTTACAAGAACCTGGAAATATGAAGTGGTTACTCATACGGAAGGTGAAATTTTTTCTGCAAAGACGAAGGAAGGGGTAGACATGTCGTTTATGGCTTATAAAAATGGAAGTTCTACTAACTTAATTGTATACAGTGGAGACAAAAACAAACCAGCAATCGATAAAAATTATTCGGGACAAATTTCTATTCCGAGAGAAGTGGATAAACTCAGAGTGATGCGCATAGGCAGCCAAGCTTTCAAAGGATGTTCACTTTCAGCAATAGATGTCTCAGAACTCACATCAACAATACTGTTTGCAGAAAATGCTTTTCAGGATTGTAAAAATTTAAAGAGCTTTTCCACACCGACTAATATGATAGCAGAAATTTCTGCTAATTGTTTCCGTGGCTGTACATCATTGACATCCTTGACTTTTAACTGGTATGTTGAATTAGGAAATCAGGCTTTTGCAAGTTGTAACAATATCATCTCAGTTACATCAAATTACCAAAATCCCAAGAAATTTAATAATAATGTTTTTGAGAGCTCTGTCTATCAAAATGCTACGTTGTATGTCCCTGCTGGATGTGTTTATACATATAAGAATAGAGATGGATGGAAAAACTTCAAGAATATAGTTGAGATTAATTCAGATAAAATAAAACTTACACTCTCTGCAAGTCCCTCAGGAGGCAGTGTAACATCAGGAACAAAAGTCTACCTAACAGCATCAGCTAATGGCTCGACTGTTTCCGGTGCTGACATCTATTATACTCTGAATGGTACAACGCCATCAAAGAGCAGTACGAAGTACAGTTCTTCGGGAATTACAATAAACGAATCTTGTACGCTCAAAGCCATAGCCTATAAGGATGGGTATGATAACAGTGCGGTGGAAAGCTGGAGCTATACCATTAAGTCATCGACTATTGATCCAACTGACATCACGGTATCTCCATCATCCAAGACCATCAAGGTTGGAGGCACATTTACGGCTACCTACAGCCTGACACCTTCGAATGCCACAACGACAGTCAAGTGGACATCTGATGACAAAACTATCGCAACAGTTGATGAATCAACAGGAAAAGTTACCGGTATAAAGGCAGGAACAACCTATATCAATGCGACTACTGCGAATGGGAAAACAAACTGGTGCAAGGTTACGGTTGAAGCGAATACCACTGTCCCTACAGGTATCACGGTATCTCCATCATCCAAGACCATCAAAGTTGGAGGTACATTTACGGCTACCTATAGCCTGACGCCATCGAATGCCACAACAACAGTTACATGGTCTTCAGATGACAGCAGCATAGCCAGCGTTGATAGCAAAACGGGATTGGTTACGGGCAAGAAAGCAGGTACTACTTATATTAATGCAACAACTGCTCATGGAAAAACAGATTGGTGCAAAGTGACAGTAGAGAATGATGCGAGACTCTCACTCTCTGCCAACCCCTCAGGCGGCAGCGTAACATCAGGTACAAAAGTCTATCTGACTGCATCAGCCAATGGCTCGACTGTTTCCGGTGCTGACATCTATTATACTCTGAATGGTACAACGCCATCAAAGAGCAGTACGAAGTACAGTTCTTCGGGAATTACAATAAACGAATCTTGTACGCTCAAAGCCATAGCCTATAAGGATGGGTATGATAACAGTGCGGTGGAAAGCTGGAGCTATACTATTAAGTCATCGACTATTGATCCAACTGACATCACGGTATCTCCATCATCCAAGACCATCAAGGTTGGAGGTACATTTACGGCTACCTATAGCCTGACGCCATCGAATGCCACAACCACAGTCACATGGTCTTCAGATGACAGCAGCATAGCCAGCGTAGATAGCAAAACGGGATTGGTAACGGGCAAGAAAGCAGGTTATACCTATATAAATGCAACAACTACCAATGGGAAAAAAGACTGGTGCAAGGTGACTGTAGAGAATGATACGAGACTCTCACTCTCTGCCAACCCCTCAGGCGGCAGTGTGGCATCAGGAACAAAAGTCTACCTGACTGCATCAGCCAACGGCTCAACGGTATCTGGTGCCAGCATCTATTACACACTGAATGGCAATAAGCCTACGACGAGTAGTAACAAATACACTTCGTCAGGAATAACCATATCAGAATCTTGTACACTGAAAGCCTTCGCCACAAAATCCGGCTATAGTGACAGCGATGTCACGACTTGGAACTTTACCGTATCCACGAATGATATCATAGAGATCAATGCCACGAACTTCCCAGACAAAGCCTTCCGCGACTGGTTGCTTTCGCAAGACTATGGCAAGGACGGGAAGCTGACGGCAACAGAGATAAGTAAGATTGATATCATAGATGTATCTAATTATTTTATTCGTGGTAGTATTAAGAGTTTGAAAGGTATTGAGCATTTTACAGCATTGACTGAGCTGAATTGCGCCCACAACCTGCTGACGGCATTGGATGTGTCGAAGAATACGGCATTGAGTGGACTGAATTGTTACGACAACTTGCTGACGGCATTGGATGTGTCGAAGAATACGGCATTGAGTGGACTGCATTGCGGCACCAACCAGCTGACGGCATTGGATGTGTCGAAGAATACAGCATTAGAATCTCTACTTTGCAGCGAAAACCAATTGACAGTATTGGATGTATCGAAGAATACGGCATTGATTTTTCTTTATTGCAGCGAAAACCAATTGACAGTATTGGATGTATCAAAGAATACGGAATTGGTTGATTTGAATTGCAGCAACAACCAGCTGACATCATTGGATGTGTCGAAGAATACGGAATTGTGTGAACTGGTTTGCAGCAACAACCAACTAACGGCATTGGATGTGAAGAATACGAAATTGGACATTCTGATTTGCGAAAATAATCAGATCAGAGGGAGAGCGATGGACAATCTTATTAACGGTTTGCGTATTAATTCTTCGGGCAAGGAGTACAAATTCTATGTATTCTCACCAGCAAGAGGGAACGAGGGAAATGTATGCACAAAGCCCCAAGTCGCAGCAGCAAAAGCCAAAGGTTGGACACCTTATTATTATAACGGAACAAAATGGCTTGAGTACGAAGGATATGACGATTCGGCACAATCCATCTCGCTGCCCGTATCCGCGACTGTGAATGTAGGGGAGACCATCACACTGACTCCTACCCTGACTCCTGCGGATGCCAATACAACGCTGGAGTGGAGTTCCGATGACACCAGTATTGCCAAGGTCAGTCAATCAGGCGTAGTGATGGGGCTGAAGGCGGGCACAGCCATCATCACCGTCAAGACAAGCAACGGCCTCACGGCAGAGTGTTTTGTCAAGGTGGAAGATCCTTCAGGTATCACCGACATACGTATGGACAGCGAGAATCAGGCTCCCGTCTATAACCTAAGAGGCCAGCGGCTCGCCGCTCCCCAGAAGGGCATTAACATCATCGGCGGCAAGAAGGTGGTGGTGAAGTAGTCCTCTCTTACTTCTGCCAATGTCAGAAAGCTGCACAAGTTACCCTAACGGATGGGCTTGTGCAGCTTTAATTATTCACACGACTAATTCGCTCTTTGTAAGAAGCGGAATCATAGTGTCCTGACAATGTCGAGGAACTCGGAGAGCTTACACACGTCTACTTTCGGAAAGTCATAGCGCTCGAGTTCACTGAAATGATGATCATTGCTTACAATGTAAGTAGCACCAGCAACAACTGCACAATCTACAAATTTATTATCATCGGGGTCGGCAGTGATAAGGTTGAAGCGGAAGGTTGGATTGACACGCTCCACATTCGGAGTTTCTATCAACTCCTTTAATACTGTATTGGCAATTAGGTTGTTGTATCTTCTAGCCAATATTTCGTGATACTCAAAAAGAATCTCATTACTTACGCAAAGCACATATTTGGCATTACGGAATGCCTGCCATACATCGTTATTATACGAGCCTGGCATGATAATGCTGACGAGACAATTTGTGTCAAGAACTATTTTCATTTGTTCCCGTATGGAGTCCGTTCATGCTGACCAGCCCAGTCATCAAGGGTCTGTTGAGTAATGCCATTATCTTTTTGGAACTGTAGTAAAAGAGTATCAGTTTTCTTGCGATAAAATTGAAGCAGGATGTCCTGAAGCTCCTTCTGTTCTTGTTCTGTGTCAATGTATGCCATAAGGCTCAGAACATTCAATTGTGCAGGATTTAATTGAGTTGTAGCCATATTCGGAATTGTTTAATTTCGTTTTTACAGGTGCAAAGATACAAATAGTTCTTCAAAATACCAAAAACAAGCGTGATAAAAGTTTTGTGGTTTGGGAAATAATTGGTGGGTCATGGGGACAGGCACTTGACCCAGGCCTGGGTCAAGTGCCTGTCCCCATGACCCACAGTTTTGCGACTGGAAAAGGCATACGTTTCCGATTCTGTCGCGAATTGCGGGGGCTGTCGTGATATGTTGAGAAGAAATCCATAGAAATAGTTGTTTCGTGAAAGAAATCGCCGTACCTTTGCATCGTCAAAAGACAAGAACAAGTAATCAAAACAGTAATAACAACAATTAAAAAAGAAAGGAAACAGATTATGGCAAAGACACCAGTATCAATGAAGATTGACGGTTACAAGGACCGCGAAGTAATGAAGGTAACCTACGAGTTTGATCAGGCTACAGACCGTGAGGGACAGATGAGCGGCATTCCCCGTGGCGGCAAGATCATCGTAAGAGTGAAGGCGCTCAACGACGGCACACCCGACCTGCTGGCCTGGATGACGGAGCGCAACCTGCCCAAGAACGGCAGCATCGACTTCCTCGAGACCAAGACGGGCAAGGCCATGAAGAGCATCAAGTTCACCAACGGCTACTGCGTGGACTTCGAGGAGAAGTGGGAGGACAAGGCCGGTCACTTCGAGG
>Ga0326511_10003554_pt1 | contig 12556 bp, 22 predicted proteins | sample 0_2496_0518_D_FD_203701 | JGI IMG/M metagenome (GOLD analysis project Ga0326511, IMG submission 203701) | Bovine rumen microbial communities from UC Davis, California, United States - 0_2496_0518 | ecosystem: Host-associated > Mammals > Digestive system > Stomach > Rumen | place: USA...
CATTCCAGAGCATCAACAGACATTCCCTAAAATCTTCGGAGAAATCGTTCAGCAATTACAAGCCAATCCAGAACAGGACTTTCTTGGAGACTTGTACATGACATTAGACCTTGGTTCTCACTGGCACGGACAGTTTTTCACGCCGTATCATGTATGTCAGATGATGGCAAAAGCTCAACTTGGTGAACCTATCCACAATGCTGAGGATGTAAAGCCTATATCAGTGTTGGATTGTGCGTGTGGTGGCGGAGCGTTGCTGATTGCTGCCGGACATGAATTTCGGCGTAGCATTTCCAGAACTGGATTGAATGCACAAGATTACATTGTACTGTACGCACAGGATTTGAGTCAGGTATCAGCCATGATGTGCTATTTGCAACTGAGCTTGCTGGGGTTTGCTGCTAAAATCAAGATAGGAGACAGTCTGATGAACCCTTTGCTAGAATCAGACAACGGGTCAGATATTTGGTATACTCCTGTCTGGTTCTCCGGTATCTGGTCTGTAAGGCGATATTTTCAGATGCTTGACAATATCTTCAATCATTCCAAGCAGTTGAGGTGAAAGAGAGGAGCTGAAAGCATGAGCAAAAAATTTGGAGATGGTAGTGGTGGTAGTATTTCGTTTTTCTGTCCTAACACCATTGGAACAGTCTATGAAGCACTGGAACTTTACGACAAAGAAGTTGACTACTGTAATCGCCTTTACGAACTGGACAAGTTACTTTGCAAATAAAAAAGACAACTCCGGAGGATGTGAGAACCGGAGCTGTCAAATGGACTATCTAAACCTACCATAGAAGTCTCGATAGGAATAGTATACCATATTTTTACTTTCCTGTCAAGACTTCGGAAAGGATTTCTATGGAAGCTATTTTTTCTGGAATCTGTATCGGCTTGGTGATATGGATTCTCAAAAAGGTGAGGGAGCTGTACTTTCCGCATTCCCTTCCCTCTGAGGAAACAGACACTACTTATGATTTTGAACAGGTCAGGGAATTACATCAAGCAATGGGGAAGACCATCAACGAGCTGGAAAGCATTGAGAACCTTATCACAGAACTGGAGTTGACTGCTCCGGAAGTGAGAGAAAAGCCCCTCGAAATGAGTTGGTCTGATGCCGTCACCGGCAGGGCTACAGCATTTACTTTTTCTCAATATATAGCCAATTATTAGAATAAAGAGATTTATGGCTAAAAATAGTGATAATTGAAGTGAATATTCAGCACAGACTAAAAAAGATGTTATTCGTAAAAATCCCGATTTTATGCGGTTAAATTCAAATTTCTTTTTATCAGGTAAACACTGTAACTTTGCATAGTAGCATAAATTCGATTTTTAGAAGAAATGTAACTTAAAAAGTATCGATATATCGATAAAAAGTAAATGCTGTGGCTCTGCCGTCACCGGAAAGCAAAATTCCTTCCGTTTCTGGATGGACGGCAGGAAGTCAACACAACTCATGCTCGAAACAGTCTATGAAGAACGTGAACAACTCCGCACTTCCCTTTCCCATCAGATTGACGAAATGCATAGTACCGTTGTTACGGAATCAGTTACGGAATCAGCTCCGAAGCATACCAGAAGGGGAGTGAAAGCCGTATGATGAGCGAAGAAAATAAGTATTGTGAAGTTTGCGGAAAACTCATCTCAACGTCTGATTCCGATTACTTTTCTCACATCAAGATTATGTATTGTGATACCTGTCGGAAGGAAGTAGAGCGTGAACAATCAAGACTTCGGATGGAAGAACTCCGGAAGAGAAAAAGGCAGAAAGACAAGTTCCGTGATGAAGAACTTATCCGGATGCAAGAGCGTGTCAAACTTCTGGAAGAAGAAAATGAGTTACTCCGTCTGAAAGTTGAAAGACAAAGAGAGGAACTGGAACAGCTCAAAGCGGATTTTCATTCCCTTGTTGAGGCTTTCAACGCTTTCAAAATAGAAATCAAAACTACTCTCAAGAAATTTAAGATGGAGAATCATCAACCAAGTTCCGGTTCGTTCTTAGGTCAAATACGCAGAAAAATTTGAAAGAAGGTGATAACATGAAGCCAAAGAAAATACGTTTATTTGACTTGCTGGGAACAATCCCACCAGAAGTATATTTAGATGAGGAATTCTGTGACGGCGGTGCTTTTTTTGAATTTTATCAAGGCATTGACAACAAAGGCAACATAATTTATAGGACACTTGCCGAACACGAAGAAAGAAGGTGATAGCATGAAAAAATCAGTCCGGCAGATGCGGAACGTTTAGGAGAGCTACTGAAAGAAATGGGAAAGATTTTTAACAAATACGAAATTTCTTCGCTTGTTACATTTGAGATTGACGAAAAAAGACATATTTTTAGCTGTTCCGGCAACATTCCTGATACTTCTTATCTGTTTATCGTCATGGTGAAAGACCTATGCAGACAATGGAAAATCAGAAAGAAATATTTTATTGACCTCATCAAAAAAACGGTATGAAAAGGGGCTGTTGCACCGAAATAAATGGTGCAACAGCCCTATTTTTCGTTGTTTTTTGTTCAGGTCATGGCGCAATAAAGTAACTTGCAACAATAAATTTCTTTCAAATGTGTATTATTTTTTCATTCAAATTTCAAAATCGCACTACGCAAAATAGGAATTTTTAGAAGAAAAATAAGCAAAATTTGTTGCAACAATAAAATTTTTTCTATTCTTTCACTTGCAACAGCCCCTTGCATTAGTCGGAGCTGTCCGCATCTATGCACAGTTCATTCAGTGAAACACCCAGCACATTAGCGAGCTTGACGGCAGTTTTCACGGAACAAGTCATGGAGGAAAAGTTAATCTTTATCAAATTTATAGATAAAATTTCGTAATTGTTGGTCTGTGTAAATATAAATATCTTTAAAACAATAGTCTTTATATGATGCAAGTTTGTGGGGCGTATAGTGTTGCCCTTGTGCTTCTTTTTGTTCTATTCTCATTGCATCCTGTTCAATCTTCTCTTTATTGTACACTACAATGTATGTAACATTATTTTTTGAAAATTCAATTACATCATCAATACTATTATCGGTATAAGAATAGATATAAAACAAAAGCCACAAACTGCTTAAAATCTTCTTTTTCACACTTGATATTGAATTATCAAGAGGCTGATTTTTAAATTCTATTAAAAACCACTCTCCAGTGCTGTTGATACAAACTGCATCAACAGCACTCATTTCTTGTGCAGTAGAATATCAAAGTTGCTTACGCCTTTCATTAAAATACTTTGTGAAATCATCTAACTTAATAATTTCCATATCTTGTGAAAGCGAATATACATAATAGTCACCATTATCATCATAAGATGCCTCACGCATAGTTGAAGTGCATTTCTGAGCAACAGTATCATCTTGGCAATATGTGTTCAGAAGATGACATAATTTTGAGTAATGTTCATTCTGAATCCTTTTTACTTCCATTGTCTTGCTCCATCTCATATTCAAATTTCATGTCAGTTAATTCAAAAGTTGGATTTGATAGACTTTTCATCATCTCATGAATACTATTTTCTGAAGAAGAAATTTCAAATCCTTCTGGTGTTTCTCTGGGAATATAATAATTTCCTCTTTCAGAAATTCCATGTTTATCTACGAAAAAAAGTAATGATTCAAAGAAATGAAAACTGTGAGTTACTATCAAAATTGTTAAGTCAAATACCTTTTGAAGGAGTACAATCAATTCAGCATAAATCAATTGCCATTCGGGATGCAGGTGAATTTCTGGCTCATCTAAAATCAGCACATCTTTGGGTTTTAATTTTCCACTTTCAAGCAATCGTTCAATCAAAGCAAATGCTTTCAATCCAGTCGAGATGTTTCTGAAATCAATATCTCGACTTCCTTCATGATAAAAATAAATTCCGTTTTTAATTATGGTATTACCAGAATAAGCACGTTTTAAAATCTCCCTTATAGTATCTAATTTTTCTTTATTAGCAACCGAATCAAAAATATCAACCATTTTGTTTGCAGATTGTTCCCTTTGTGCTTCCTGAATAGTATTGATTACATTTCTATCAAGTTCATCAAGCAATCTTAACGACACATGATTATTTAAATAGTCAAGAACAAAGGGGTTGTCAATATAGTATGCACGATGCATAATGGGAATTTCTTGCTTGAGTACACATTTTTTTTGGTAAAACCGAACAGAGTTGATTCCGTTTCTAAATATTGTTTTCACAAAAGCTGTTTTTGCACTACCGTTTTCTGTTTTCAATTGCCAGTTAAATATATCCATGAAGTAACGAAAAATATACTCATTAAATAAGGATTCATTTGGAGTATTGATAATACTATAAATATCGTTAGCGACATCTCTTTTTTGTTTGATTTGGGGAAATTGTTCCAAAAATTGATAAATATTTTCTGGGGTATGCTCGTCAGTTGATTCAATATAACTCAATAGCTCCTCAGAAATTTTTTTATAAGATGAAAGGGATTCTGAACTTACAACACGTCTCCAGATACCCGTCATAATTTCTGTATCCCTCTGTCTATTAATTTTACTTTCAAAATCACACATGGAATTAAAATAGGAGAACAAAATTTTTCCAACAGTGCTTTTTCCAGAATTGTTTTCTCCACAGATTACAGTAATCCCATCCAGTTTAATATCAGCAGAGCTGACTTTCCCAATATGATTTATAATCAGTTCCATTCAATCACCCTTTCTGGTAATCCTAAGTAATCTAACAATGATAGTTTGAGACTAGGTAACTCAAAATATACAAAAATACATTATATATTCTACACTTTTTCTAATAAAATGTCAATCCTTATTCCGCATTTTTGTATAATTGCATAAAAAAACACTTCACAATATGTAATTTAACATTAATATAACCTCATTATGGTTGCCCATTTACAATATAGTCATCGAATTTTTAGTGTTATGCCATATTTTAAAATCGTCATCGAACCTTTTGGAAAAAATTTAAAGTAAAAATACTTTTTGCAATGTTGCTTAAAATCGGGAAATATGCTATAATGGAAATTGATAGAACCTCGTCACAAAAATGAAGAAAGGAGCTGTCAAAATGCCACTACCAGAAGGGATGCAAACCATCGGCGGAAGAATCCGTACATACCGAAAAATACATAACATGAAACAAAAAACACTTGCAAAAATTTTGAACGTCAGTGTTCCCACGCTCAGCCGATGGGAAAATAATGAATTGATTCCAGACGCAAAAAGCATCATCACCATTTCAAAAGAACTTGATATTGACTTGCTGTTTTTACTAACCGGAGAAAAGCACCCTTGAAATCTCTTTCAGGGGTGCAAAATTTTCATATTTTTTGCTTTATTTTCATATTTTTTGTTTTTAGTTGACAAAGGGAATACTATTATATATACTAAAAGCAGGGGTATTTTCTTCATATAATAGTTCTTTTTATCCTCCAGACAGCGGTCTGATTGTCCGGAAACCGGCAGAGTAGAGCAATTGGAAGCTTACTAGGTTCATGCCCTAGAGTTTGGCGGTTCAAGTCCGTCCTCTGCAACCACATCTTTTACAAATGCCATTTGTATTTTCCGTTACTGAAAACTTATAAAAAGTTATAAAGTGAACTTTTATGTTTCATTCCTTGTTCAACGTGTCCATTTTTGATATGATTTCTCATTATCTACTCATGTTTGGTATGACACTCCGAAGGCGTAAATTCCCCACTAACGTATGGGTACACATACACAAATTAGAGAAGTTGGCGGTTGTTTTTGGAAATGACTAAGAAAAAATATTTTCAGAAGCTGAACTGAAAAAGGCGGTGAAATTTTGAGTAAACAAGACCTGATTCCCATTACGCAAAGAAGTGAACAGGAACAAAAGGAAATGAGAAGTAAAGGCGGTAAAAATTCTGGTGTTTCCAGACGGCGCAAGCAAGATTATTTCTAATGATGACGGTACTGCCGGAAATCCGACAGGTATCTTCTACAATCCGAATGAGGCAACGAAGCCGGATAAAGTAGTAGAAATCGAAGCCGGAACGAACGGCATCCTGGATTATCAGGTTCTTATTGATGCAGAAGCCAAACTTCCGCAGCAGTATGAAAATGGTGCAAAATGGTGCATGACAAAAGCCACATTTATGGGATTTGCGGGCATGGTAGACAACAACGGTCAGCCGATTGCCAGAGTAGACAGCGGTATTACGGGCAAGCCGGTCAGAGTGCTGCTTGGACGTGAAGTCGTCCTCTGTGGCGAGTATATGGCATCTTTTGCACAGACGGTAACAGCAGATACTATTGTTGCCTTCCTGTTCAATTTCTCTGATTATGTGCTGAATACGTCTTATGACCTCGGTGTTCAGTCCAAAATCGATTGGGATACGGAAGACCATTTGACCAAAGCTGTCATGAGTGTCGATGGCAAGGCAGTAGACAGAACCAGTCTTGTAAAAGTCGTTAAGCTGGCAACTTGATAGGAGTGTGAATCATGGCAGATGCAACATTGATTGAAAAAGTCAAGACAGCAATGGGATTTTCAGGTGATGAGGTGAATCAAACTTTGTCAATTTATGTTGACGAAGTACTTGACTATATGACAAATGCCGGAGTTTCCAAAGAAATAGCCCTTGCATCTGCCGGAGTGATTGCAAGGGGAGTATCTGATTTATGGGACAATGACGGCGGAGCTGTCAAGTTTTCTCCATTTTTCTATGATAGGGTAGCGCAACTGTCCTATAAATCAGCGTATGAGGTGGCAACATGATATACCTACCAAAATCAAGGAAACAGCTCAGAACTCCTGTTATACTCCTGAAAGCAGGGGAAATCAAGAAATATAACGGGGTTGCCTATCGTGAGAATACCATCCGTGCAGATTTGGTATGGGCAAACTGGAAGTCCTTCGGCGGAACTGAAACGGTTGTCAATGGTCTGACTGTCATTGAAGAGACGGCACAAGTCACCATGCGATACCGCTCAGACATCCAAAAGGGATGTCAGATGCAGTTACCAGATGGAAGAACCTATGAAGTCATGGGCGAGCCTGAAAATCCAGATATGGAGAACCGATACTTGATTTTTAAGGTCAAACGCATCAAAGGGAGTGCTTGAAATGGCAAAAAATAAACTTGCAATGAGTTTTGATGGCTATGACATCATGCTAAAAAAGCTAAAAGCCGTCAACGGAAATGCAAAAGAAGCAACGGAAACAGCCTTGAAAAAATCTCATACTCATGTAACACAAAAATTGCAGTCTGCTATTGCTCCCCATAAAAAGACAGGCGACACCGGAAAATCTCTTGACCAAAATCCAACTGTAGAGTGGACAGGGGACAGCTCAACAGAAAACGTTGGTTTCCATATTTCAGATGGCGGTCTTCCGTCTATATTCCTGATGTATGGGACAACGGTTTTCGGTCAACCCCATATCAAGCCAGACAAAAAGCTGTATGATGCTATCTATGGAGCGAAAACCAAGAAAGAAGTACAGCAAATTCAGCGTGAAGCCATGGAAAAAGCGATAGAGAGGGCAATGAAATGAAAAATATGTTAGTTTCCCTTTTGGAATCGCTGAATTATCCGGTATTCTTGCAGGGGAGCATTGATAATATTGATAGCTATCCGGATGACTTTTTCACATTCTGGAACTATGAGAATCCGGAATCAGCATATTATGATAATCAATCTAACCGCTGTGTTTATGGATTTTATGTCTACTTTTACTCTGTAAACCCCATCAGAGTGGAGCAGGTCACAGAACAGGCACGGCAGTTACTAAAAAGAAACGGCTGGAAAACAAACGGAAAGTCTATTGACATTCCTGTTGACAGCCCAACGCATACAGGAGCTTTTTTCGAAGCTCGCTATACCAATTACTATCAAAAGGAGAGTGTAACAAATGGCTGATACACAAGCACAGGGAAATGTGGTAGAATTCAGAGGCTGCGAAAGCCTTGTTTATGCGGAAGTAGCAATTGACAAAAGCACAAGATATGAAACTGGTATTGTCAAGTCGCTTGCGCCAGTCGCACAAATCCAGAAAAATGTAGAAACTTCCACTGCTAAGAAGTGGTATGACAACAAAGCAATGATTGTCATTCGCTCCGAGGGGTCTGACGAAGTGAGTCTTGTTGTTCCTGCTCTGGATTTGGCAACCCTCGCAGATTTGACAGGTAAAGAAATTGATGGTGATACAGGGGCATTTATTGACACCATGTCAAAAACGAAATATTTTGCAATTGGCTACAAAATCCTTTTGACCGATGGCACATATCGTTATGTATGGCGACTGAAAGGGACATTTAACATCCCTGATGAAGAGGCTAATCAGGATGATGACAGCACAGACAGCAACAATCAGACACTTGTATTTTCTGGTGATAGAACAGTACACAAGTTTGACCGTAATGGGGAAGCAGCTAAAGCAGTCATCATTGATGAACGTGATGATAAGTGCGACTTAACAAGTTTCTTCTCTAAGGTGCAGACACCAGATACCATTGCAGAACTGAAAAAGGCAGCGTAAAACAAAAGAGGGGCTTGAACCCCTCTTTTTGCAAAAATCTCACAAAAAAGGAGCTGAAATTCACATGGAACTGAATTTACACATTTATAAAGGTAGGGAAATTATCAAGACCTACAAAACAGAGACTGTTGACTTGATGTATGGCACAGTGGAAGACATTCTCAACGTGCTGGAGCTGGACAAAATTAAGACAGGGGAAAATCTGGAGATTGCTTCTTGCATCGTGAAAGCATCCGGACAATTAAAGCCTTTCCTGAAAGACCTGTTTGATGGTGTGACAGATGAGGAAATCAGAAACACCAGAATGCAGAATCTGATTGAAATTTTCAAGGGGTTATACCAGTATGCCATTATGGAAATGAATACTGTTAGCCAAAAAAACTAAATCCGGAGGGGCAGTCCTCTGACGATGATTTATATACGATACTTTTTGACATCAATATCAATCTTTGTAACCGTTTCCCATCATTAGACCCTTTTCGGGTACGTTCTCAGCGTTTTTATGATGTTATGTTAATATTTGGAAGACTAATTGAACAAGTGCAGTCTGAAAAATACGGAAAACAAGCAAAGAAAACCAAAAGCGGAAAAATTCTCCGTCCAGCTCAAAATGATGACTGGTACTAATGGGGTGTGAAAATGGCAAATAACACGGATAACTAGCAGAACAGGACGGAAGTGGAATTCATATTATCAGTTCTTCTCATCTTTTCTGCGGCTCTGGTGTGACACTTTCCGGATTTCAGCAGGTCACAGCGGAACAATTGCGAAGTAAGACGTTTTTAGAAGATTATGGCTTTCTTCCGTAAATAAAAAGGGGTTTGGGGAAAAGCAACACTCTTGACACAAACGAATGAGAAAAATCTTGTTTTTCGATTTCGTGCGTCAAGGCTTCATGTGTTGCGTTCCCCATGTAAAAAAGAGGTGATTTCATGTCATGGACAACGGATAAAACGAGAATATTCACTCCTGCACTAGAATCCGGAACGCTTGATAGCTCCGGCATTCCGCAGGATAACCATGCAAGAGTAAGGACAGCGGAATTTTCTAACATTTATATTTCTGAGTGTCAAATTGTATTCAGCAATCAGGAGTTGTATTGTAACGTCTTCCAATACAATCCGGATGGAACTTATGTATCATCTTCCGGCTATAAAAAGGGAATTTATACTTTTTGTCTGACACAATCCCGAAAAATTAAGGTCATTTTCTCTAAAGATTCCTCTTCTTCGGGTACATCTTGGATTGACGTTTCAGAAGTGACCGGCTTCCACATTTTCGCCGATTATGGCGATGTTCAATTTTCACAGGATGATGAACAATTTTTCGGGTTGCCCTTCCTCACCGAATCTGGAATTGCAAGCCCATTCAATGGTAAAAATTCCGTCTGGACAATGGATAGAGATTTTTGGGGATTTCCACACATCCAAAGGGCTGGTGTGAGCGGAATTTCTAAAATGTATCTGGGTGCAGACAAGGTGAAAAAATTCTACCTCGGTGCAAATCCTTGCAAACATCTCTATTTGGGGGATGAAATTGTATTCAAGAAAGGGTGATACCGATGAAATTGGAAACATTCCTGAAATGGCTGTCTGCTGAAATCTTTGCGGTATTAGGTCTGCTTTTGGGTGGCATGGACGGACTTTTACAAGCATTATTGGTGTTCATGATTTTGGACTATCTGACAGGAGTAGCCAATGCATTCAAAGACAAAACTCCTAACAGCCGAACAGGATTTTGGGGAATCCTGCGAAAAGGTCTCATGTTGGTAGTGGTGATTGTGGCTCATGTGCTGGATTGGTTGGTTTTGGGAGGTAGCTCCAGCATGATGAGAAGTGGAGTTATCGGCTTTTTTCTTGCCAATGAAGGACTTTCCATCCTAGAAAATGTAACAAAGCTGGGAATTCCACTGCCAAAGAAGCTGAAGGCAGTATTGCAACAACTCAAAGAAAAGGAGGATGATGACAATGAACCTAATCAGGAACGAAAAGATTCTCATGGCAAAAATTATTGACGTGTTTTTGAATACGAATGGTATGTATGATGTGGCTGTTTATACTGGGGTTGCTCCCTAATTTTGAGGTGATTTTATGGTGAAATATGGTATTGATGTGAGCTATCATCAAGGTGAAATTGATTGGAACAAAGTCAAAAATTCCGGTAAGGCTGATTTTGTTATCCTGAGGGCTGGAATTGGTTTAAAGAAGGATGTTCGCTTTGAGGAATATTATGCAAATTGCAAGAAGCTGGGCATTCCAGTGGGAGCTTATTGGTATTCTTATGCAACCACGGGGGCAAAGGCAATTCAGGAAGCAACTTGTTTTTTGGATGCCGTCAAGGGAAAGCAGTTTGAATATCCGCTTTTCTTTGATATTGAGGAAAGTAATCAGTTCTCAACAGGAATTGCAAATTGTTCTTATGTGGCTCGAACTTTCTGTGAAGCCCTCGAAAAGGCTGGGTATTATGTCGGAATTTATGCAAGTAAGTCCCATTTGGAAGATTATCTGACTGCGGAAGTTCGGGAACGGTTCGCTGTCTGGGTAGCTCATTATGGAGTAGGGCAGACTTCCTATTCCGGTCAGTTCGGGATGTGGCAGAAATCGGACACAGGCAGAATTGACGGCATTTCCGGAGATGTTGACCTTGATGAGTGCTACATTGACTACCCTGAAATTATTCAGGGCAGGGGATTCAATGGATTCGAAAAAGCTGAAGCAATTACACCTATCGTGGTGGAGGTTGAGCCGGAAGACGTTCCCGAAATGAAACGCAAAAGAGCGATTGAAATCGTCATCAAGCTGGATGGAGAAATCGTAAAATCTGATACAGTGGAAATTGATTGTTGAAAAGTTGAAAAAATCCGGCAAGTTTTAGGGCTTGACGGATTTTTAGTTTAATCGATAACATAGATGTTTGCAAGAACTCGCACATCTTGAAATGGTTTCCGCTATGGTGTATCAGCTTACCAGAAACCTTTCCGAAAAAGACATCAAGAAATATGGTTTTGATAAATACTTCGTGGAACATACAACAGGGATTTATCCAGCTTCGCCGTCAGGTGTTCCGTTTACAGCAGCTGTTTTTCAATCAAAGGGAGATGCTTTTGCAGATTTGACAGAAGATATGGCTGCTGAACAGAAAGCTCGTGCAACTTATGATAATATTCTCCGTCTTGCTGATGACCCTGATGTGATTGACCCTATTCGCTATCTCAGACAGCGTGAGGTTGTTCACTTCCAACGTTTTGGAGAAGCCATGAGGATGGTTCAAGATAAAATGGATGCCAGAAATTTCTATGCTTGCAATCCGTCCTTCGATAAAAATTGTATAAATTGCTGCAAGCGTTGAAAGCATCAATGGAAGCTGTCACACCATTTATTTGGTGCGACAGCTTTATTCAATACTATAGAAACAACTGCATTTTGGACGGTGAGAATATGAAAGTAAGAATAGAATTTGAAAACCCTTTTGAAGAGTTGGAACATGAATTAACTGAAAAGTTTAGTACTCTGAAACATAAGACAGAGTTAAGCCAACTCTAAAACATGGGGCTTGTCTTTTCATGCGCCGTTATGCGTGGAACTATCAAAAACACTGCTATGACCTTGTATTAGAGGGATTTGAATTTAAAATATCTGGTGTCGGGTGGGTTCAAGCCGAGGTTTGTATTGATGCTGGTTTTATGGATAGTTCTGGTTCTGGTCTCAAAGAGCTTGAAAAAATAGTAAATTCACCATATTATCATAGTTTACAGTTCCAAAGAAGTAAAAATTTTTAAAAAAATCCCTACTTGCACAGTGTGGGCAATTTCAATTAAAAAACGGCACATTTACGTCGTATTTTAAAGTCCAATTATCTAATTTGGAATTTTGTAATCCCAAATTCACGTTTATTTACCAATTTGGCAACGTATCTAAGCCATTTTAAATCAATAATTTCAAATTGTGTTTGTCAAGTAGAAAGTGCATAAAAAGCGCACGAAAAAGTGCATAAGCAACTTAGCACAAAAATTGGTTCAAAATCAAAATCTGTGGTATAGCAGAAAAAGATTCTGAGGAAGCTCTTGTTA
>Ga0326511_10003556_pt1 | contig 12549 bp, 14 predicted proteins | sample 0_2496_0518_D_FD_203701 | JGI IMG/M metagenome (GOLD analysis project Ga0326511, IMG submission 203701) | Bovine rumen microbial communities from UC Davis, California, United States - 0_2496_0518 | ecosystem: Host-associated > Mammals > Digestive system > Stomach > Rumen | place: USA...
GGGCAGGCATTGCCTATCCTTACGGCAATAGCAATGTGTTGCCTTTTGAGAAACGCTATTTTTCTGGTGGTGCCAATAGTGTGAGAGGATGGAGTGTGCGCACGTTGGGTCCTGGTAAATATAAGGAGCGTGACGGACGCATAAACTTTATCAACCAGACGGGCGACATGAAATTGGATCTGAATGTTGAGTATCGTACCCATCTTTTTTGGAAGATTGGTGGCGCTCTTTTCATCGATGCCGGTAATATCTGGACGCTTCGCTCCTATCAGGAACAGCCCGATGGTCAATTTGATGTCACAAAGTTCCTGTCGCAGTTGGCTGTCAGCTATGGCTTGGGACTTCGTTTTAACTTTAATTTCTTCATATTGCGTTTCGATGCTGGTATGAAGGCCGTCAATCCTGCCTATGAAGAAGAGGAGGAAGAGCATTATCCAGTCATCCATCCGTTGTTCCGACGCGACTTCGCTTTCCATTTTGCAGTAGGACTTCCCTTCTGATTTTTCTTGTCAATATGTCTGACTGCAGGCCGTGTTAGAGTCCGATAGGTATTGCAGACTTGTTTTTTGCCATTCATATTGAACGTTTTTTACCCTTTTTTCATAGCATATCGATTTTTTGTTGTATCTTTGCAAGAAATTAGAAAAAACATGAAAAAAAATAGTATCTTGAAATACACGCTCTGTGTATGTATGCTTTTGGTAGGCTCTCTTTTGGCTAATTCGCAAGTAGAGAAATGGCGCGAACAGCACAAAGTAAAGAAAAACGAAACTTTATATAGTATTTGTCAGGACTATGGCATCACCTTGGAAGAGCTTCAGACTGCCAATCCTGAGCTGATGACGTCTGGCTATCAACCGAAGAAAGGCGACAGACTGCTTATTCCTTATCCTAAGAAGAAAGAAGAGACAATCGCACCACAGGTCAATACACCTGTAACTGCAAGTCCTTTGAAAACAAAAGACGATGTTCGTACTCGTACTATCAGAGTGGGGGTGATGTTGCCTTTGCATGATGAAAATGGTGATGGCAAGCGAATGGTTGAGTATTATCGTGGTATTCTGATGGCTTGTGACAGTCTGAAACTACTGGGAATCTCAACAGATGTGTATGCGTGGAATCTTGCAGAACATGGCAACGTAAGCACGGTGTTGGCAGACCCCAATGCAGCACGTTGCGATGTGATTTTTGGCCCCCTCTATTCAAAGCAAATGGCAGAGTTGTCGGCTTTTGTTGAACGAAACGATATAAAACTAGTGATTCCGTTTTCTATCGTAGCCCCCGAACTCTATACAAATCGGAATATTTTTCAGGTTTATCAAAGTACAAACAGTCAGATTGAGTCGACCTGTCGTCGCTTCTGTGATTGGTTCAAGGACTATCATCCTGTGTTTGTCGATTGTGGAGACACAACATCTACGAAAGGACCATTCACATCGACGTTGCGCCGCATGCTTGATCAACGAGGCATTGATTATTCGATTACGAACTTGAAAAAATCGTCAGATAAGAGTTTCCAGAAGTCGTTCGATACAAAGAAGAAGAACATTGTGGTGCTGAATACCGGACGTTCTCCAGAACTAAATGCTACCTTTGGACGTTTAAGCATGGTGGCAACGGAGAATCCTGCTATTCATATATCGATGTTTGGCTACACGGAATGGCTGATGTATGCCAACTACCAATTGGAGAATTTCTATAAATATAATGTATATGTTCCGTCTGCGTTCTATACAAATCTGTTGTCGGCTGCAACAGAGCGCATACAGCAGAAGTATCGCTGGAATTTCCATCAAGACATGTTACCGTCTTTGCCCCGATTCGCCTTGACTGGATTCGACCATGCCTATTTCTTCTTGATGGGGCTGCACAAGTACGGTCATTCATTTGATGGCGCATCAGGACGCTTTGGCTATCCACCAGTTCAGACACCTCTGAAATTTGAACGTATAGGCAATGGCGGCTTGCAGAACAAGGCTTACATGTTCATACACTATATGCCGGAACATCGAATCGAGTCTATCAATTATTGAGCAAGAACATAATGTCATTTTATTTGTAGCGAAGTCATTTAGCAGAATATGAGGCATTCGTTTTACACTCTGTTTGTTTTGATTCTTTTTGTTCTCCCGTCTAAAGCCCAGATTGGTGAGTATCGCAGCGAATTTGCTATTGGTTGCGGCGGTGGAATGGTGCTTTCCAAAGTTGGGTTTATTCCAGAGGTTCCTCAGAACATGCGTAAAGGGGTGATGGGAGGTATTTCCTTTCGCTACACCTGCGAGAAGTATTTCAGTAGTATCTGTGCCATAGCTGCAGAGGCCAATATTGCTCAGTTAGGATGGAAGGAAAGCATATTGACACGCGACAATGCTCCTGTTATTAATTCAGTAACGGGCTTGCCGGAAGAATATGAGCGGGCCATTACCTATTTGCAAGTGCCTGTGTTTGCAAGACTGGGGTGGGGACGCGAAAGAAAAGGATTCCAGTTCTTCTTTCAGGCAGGTCCTCAGATAGGTTTTTGCTTAGGAGAAAAAACAACGTCGAATTTCGAAATTGGTGCTCGAAACACAGCTCAACGTACATCTCAGATATTTGAACAAGACACGATGTCGGTTGAACGCAACTTTGACTATGGCATCGCGGCTGGCTTAGGCTTGGAGTTCTCCCATCCGAAAGTTGGCCATTTCCTTTTAGAAGGGCGCTACTATTATGGTCTTGGCGATATATTTCGCAACTCCAAGCGTGATTTCTTCGGTCGTTCAAACTACACATGCATTGTGGTCAAGCTGACCTATCTCTTTGACTTCAAAAAGACAAATAATCCTAAAATAAAATAATATGTTTGAGAATCAACCTAAAGGTCTTTATGCGTTGGCTTTGGCCAACACGGGTGAACGCTTTGGCTATTACACGATGTTAGCCATTTTCGCGTTGTTCATGCAAGCTAAGTTTGGCTGGAGTGAGGCTGAAGCAGGACAGGTCTATGCCATTTTCCTTGCAGCAGTCTATTTTATGCCTCTGCTTGGTGGTATCATTGCCGACAAGATTGGTTATGGAAAGTGTGTTGTTCTGGGTATCTCAGTTATGTTCTTGGGTTATCTTGGACTGGCCATTCCGACAGGAGCTGACACGATGGGCAAACTGGCTATGTTTGCTGGTCTGGCATTGGTTTCTGTAGGTACAGGTCTGTTTAAAGGAAACTTGCAGGTACTTGTAGGAAATCTTTATGATGATCCTAAGTATGCGGCTCGTCGTGACTCAGCTTTTAGCTTGTTTTACATGGCCATCAATATCGGTGCCATGTTTGCCCCTTCAATGGCGAAGTCTATTACAAATGCCTATCTCGAGAAGTATGGCTTTGTATATGCCACTGATCCTGTTGCCACTTATGGCAATCGTGCCGGCGAGTATCTGTCAACCCTTTCAGGAGCCTACGGACTCTGCTTTGGTGTGGCATGCATCTCTTTGGTTCTCTCTATTATTATCTATTTTGCTTGTCATTCATGGTTCAAGCATGCCGATGTGACCGCAAAGCAGGCAAAACAGACCAATGCTCCCGTGGAAGAACTGACACCGAAGCAGACGAAAGACCGTATTGTAGCTTTGGTCTTGGTGTTTGCTGTTGTGATTTTCTTCTGGATGGCTTTCCATCAGAATGGTTCGGCATTGACGTTCTTTGCAAAGAAATACACAGACCTTACAGTCTATGGTCCGCTCCGCATTGGATTCAACATTTGGAGTCTGTTCTTGATTGCAGTTTCTGTTTACACGGCTTTCAGTGTTTTCCAGACGAAAAGCTCAAAGGTGCGCATGAGTTGTATTGTTGCCACTTTGCTTCTCTGGGCAGGCGCTTTGGGACTCTATCTTGGAATGGATAATCCAGTGATGGCTCAGCCTTCTGATTTCCAGCAGTTCAATCCTTTCTTTGTTGTGGCTCTGACTCCATTTAGTCTGGCTTTGTTTGGCTCTCTTGCCAAGAAAGGCAAAGAACCCACGGCCCCTACGAAGATTGCATTGGGTATGCTTGTCGCTGCCCTCGGATTTGTAGTTATCACTTGTGGCTCATTCGGCTTGATTTCACCAATGGATCTTGGCGATTCAACCCAGAACATCCTTTCACCGAACTGGCTTATCTCCACTTATCTTACGCTTACTTTTGCTGAGTTATTGCTTTCGCCGATGGGTATTTCTTTTGTGTCGAAAGTGGCACCTCCTAAGTATAAAGGCTTGATGATGGGTGGATGGTTTGTGGCTACAGCTATAGGCAATTACCTCAGTTCAATACCTTCAATGCTGTGGAACAAAATTCCTCTTATGGCCAACTGGGGCATTCTTATCACGCTCTGTCTCATTAGTGCAGCTGTCATGTTCGCGCTCTTGAAGAAACTCAATGCGGTGACATCCGACTAACATTTTTTAGATGCTGGCAGCACTTATCTTTTTGTCCTCTTTTCTCACATTGGTCGAGTTGAATTGCGAAAATCTTTTTGATACTCGACATGATGTGGGAAAAGAGGACAGAGATTTTGTAGAAGGTGGTAGCAGACACTGGACCACAGCTCGTTATTGGCAAAAACTGAACAGTATTGGTAAGGAAATCTTGTCGTGTTCTGACGAGTTGCCGGATATGGTTGCTTTGTGTGAAGTGGAAAATGATACTGTGCTCCACGACCTGACACGTCGTTCACTTCTTAGGAATGCAGGCTATGAATATCTTATGACTGAATCGCCCGATATACGTGGCATTGATGTCGCTTTGCTTTACCGTCCGTCCACATTGTCTGTCTTGTGCTACGATTTTCTTTCTGTACCCCCTTGTACCGGCATGAATTCCACTCGTGATATACTGTACGTCAAAGGCTTGACTCTATCACATGACACAATCCATATATTTGTGGTGCATGCTCCCAGCCGTACAAGTGGTGAGTTAGCCACACGTCCTTTTAGAATGACGGTTGCAAACGTCGTATGCGAGGCTATAGAGCAGCTTCATGAAGACGCTAAAATAATCTTAGTCGGTGATTTTAATGACTATGTAAATAGTCCAGCTCTAAAGAGATATGAATCTTTAGGATTGATTAATGTGAGCAAGAATGCCAAAGGCCGACATGGGGTAGGGGGAACCTATCGCTATAAAGGTTACTGGCAATCGTTAGATCATATTTTCATGTCGCCGTCATTATCAGAGCGTGTTGATACTGTCTATATCAACGATGCTGATTTCCTATTAGAAAAGGACGATGACTACGGATGTCATCGCCCTTTTAGAACTTTCAATAATAAACGAACCAAGCGCGGAGGGTTTAGTGATCATCTCCCCCTTGTGGTCAGAATCAGAAAGAAATAGCTTTAAAATTTTGCCATCTTAATTGCAACAACGGCACATTCATCTCCCTTGTTGCCAAGTCTTCCACCAGCCCTGTCTTTGGCTTGTTGCAGATCGTTGGTTGTCAGCAGACCGTAGATGACGGGAATGTTATTCGTTGCATTCATGCGAGCAATTCCTTCCGTGACACCTTGGCAGATGTAATCGAAGTGTGGTGTCTCGCCCCTGATGACACAGCCTAAGATAATGACGGCATCATATCCGTCGTTCAGTGTCATTTGGTGTGCGCCATAGATAAGTTCAAAAGATCCAGGCACGGTCTTCACATGAATATTTTCGGGTAGTGCTCCATGTTTTTCAAGCGTATTGACGCATCCCTCGAGCAGTGCACCTGTTATTTCAGGATTCCATTCAGCCACTACAATGCCAAAAATCATATTCGAAGCATCGGGAACTTTTTTAAAGTCGTATTCAGATAGATTCTTAGTTGCCATATATCAGATAAAATAGTAATTTTAAAAAACAATGAGTAATTATAATTCAGCGTTCAAGCTTTATCATCATAATTACTCATTGCAGATATGTGAAATATTTTATTTACTCAGATACTCGCTCGATAAATTCATCTATTGTCTGGCTCTGAGTTTGCATCGACTTAAAGTACTTTTCTTTAACCTGCTTGTAGAGCTTCAGCGCTTCGGCCTTGTTGCCTTGCTTCTCAAGAATCTGTCCGGCCTGAATCAGCAAAGTAGGAGAAATCGAATTGTTGTTAGCACGCTCAGCAGCTTTTTTCAGTGTGCTTACAGCCTTGTCGGCCTGATTAAGGTGAGCGTACACATTACCGAGTGCTCCCAGAGCAGCAGGTGAAATCATCTGGTCGTCAGCCTCGTCAAACTTTTCAAGATACTTTGCGGCCTCATCCCATTTTTCCAGATTAGCATAGCACAGTCCGGCATAGAGGTTGGCCAGGTTGCCAGCTTTGGTAGAACCGAAATCACTTGCAATCTTCAGGAATCCGGCGGTGTTGGTGCTGTCACCGTTCAAAGCAACTTCAAACAAGCCGTTCTGGAAGTTCTCTTGCGCCTTAGCCATTGCGGTGCTTGCCTCATTTTGCTTGTCGGCAGCGTATGTTCTATACCACATGATGCCAGCAACCACCACGATGAGAACAACGACGCATCCGATGATAGCGTTCTTGTACTTGAGAAAAAATGCCTCGCTTTGATTCAGTGACTCCTCCATTGAGGTGGGAGTTTGAGTGTTTTTTTGTTTTTCCATTATGTTTTATTCTTTATATTTTTCTAATATGATTTCGATGCATAAACTTTTGCGGCGCAAAATTACTGAATTTATCGCATATATTGAAATTTATTTCCAACTTTTTTCGTTTTTCCACGCTAAAAGCTGTAATTTTGCACGAAAAATTTAACCGATGATTCTAAAGAAGCTTTCTCTGTTAAATTATAAGAATATAAAGGAGGCTACGCTTACGCTGTCGCCAAAGTTCAATTGCTTCATTGGTTCGAATGGTGTGGGAAAGACAAATGTGCTCGATTCCATCTATTTTCTTTCATTCTGCCATTCAGCCTATTCTTCCCAGGACTCTCTTGTTATCAGGCACGACGAACCCTTTTTGGTATTGGAGGGTGAGTATGAAGATTTCTCCATCTATTGTGGAATGAAGCGCGGGCAGAAGAAGCACTTCAAGCGCGACAAGAAAGAGTACAAGCGTTTGTCTGAGCATATAGGCCTGATTCCGATAGTGATGGTTGCTCCTGGTGATACCTTGTTGATAGGCGGAGCTTCAGAGGAACGTCGTCGTTTCATGGATTTGGTCATCTCGCAGCTTGACCGTTCTTACATCGCGTCGCTCAACCGTTACAACAAAGCTTTACAGCAGCGCAACGCGCTCTTGAAAAACGAGGACGAACAATTTGACTGGGATGTCATTGCCATCCTTGAAGAGCAGATGGCTGCAGACGGTGAGTATCTCTATCAGCAGCGCAATCAGTTTGTCAGCCGTCTTCTTCCTCTTTTCCAGCAGTTCTATTCTACCATTTCCGGTGAGCACGAGCGAGTAGAACTGCAATACCTGTCTCATTGTCAGCGGGGGCCTTTGTTAGATGTTATACGCAATGGGCGGGCAAAAGATCGAATTATGGGATACTCCTTGCATGGAGTACACCGCGATGATTTGGAAATCCTGATTGATGGTCATCCGATGCGAGTCGAAGGCTCACAAGGTCAGCAAAAGACTTTCGTCATTGCCCTGAAGTTGGCACAGTTCGATTTTCTGAAAGAATCGAATGCCCACACGATGCCGATTTTGCTTCTTGATGACATATTCGACAAACTCGATGCTGCACGTGTAGAGAAAATCGTTCAACTTGTTTCAGGCGATGGCTTCGGGCAAATTTTCATTACCGACACCAATCGTGATCATCTCGACCAGATTCTTCAGATGAGCAATGCCGACTATCGGCTTTTTCTGGTAAACGATGGCGAGATTAGTAGCAAATCATGAGTTTGTCAGTACCTTTATTTTTCTCATTATGTTCAGACGTGACGTAAAAACAATTCGCGAACTGTTGATGCAGAATTTGCGCATCCAAGGTCTTGAGACGCCCCTTTTGCAGAAGCGCCTCATAGAATCTTGGCCATTGATTGCAGGTGAACTGATTGCTCGCTATACCACCAAAGTAAGCCTGTACAATCAGACTCTTTATGTCTATATCAGCATGCCAGCCCTGCGGGCAGACCTTAGCATGCGTCGGCAGGAGTATGTGGCCAAACTCAACAATCATGTTGGCGCACAAATCATTGCCGACATTCGTTTCTTCTGATTTCCTTAGTCGATGAATCTGCGGGTGATATTACCGTAGTTCTCGATTCTTCGGTCACGCAAGAAGGGCCACCATCTGCGCACTTGCTCAGAGTGGTGCATGTCGACAGAGACGATGATGCTTTCCTCATCATCGGTCGATGCCTCATAGTACAGTTCGCCTTGTGGCCCACAGACGAATGACGTTCCCCAGAACTGAATGCCATTGGTCTGGTTACTCGGATCGGGTTCTTGTCCCACACGGTTTACTGCCACGACAGGCAAGCCGTTGGCTACGGCATGACCTCGCATCACCGTTTGCCAAGCCATTCGCTGCCTCTGTTGTTCCTCGGGTGTGTCGCTGCTCTCATAGCCGATGGCGGTAGGGTAGATCAGTATTTCTGCACCTGCAAGAGCCATCAGACGAGCTGCCTCAGGATACCACTGATCCCAGCAAACCATCACCCCCAGAGTGCCTACGCTGGTACGGATAGGGTTGAATCCTAAATCGCCCGGTGTGAAATAGAATTTCTCATAATAGGCCGGATCGTCGGGAATGTGCATCTTGCGATACATGCCTGCAATGGTTCCGTCTTTCTCAAATACCACAGCCGTGTTATGATACAGTCCTGCAGAACGGCGCTCGAAAAGGGATGTGACGAGCACAATGCCCAGTTCCTTGGCCAGATCGCCGTAGAATCTTGTGGATGGTCCGGGGATCGGTTCTGCCAAATCGAAGTTGTCAACACTCTCTGTCTGACAGAAATAGAGTGAGTTGTGCAGTTCTTGTAGCACCACAAGTTCAGCTCCGCGCCGGGCCAAGTCTTTTATGCCTTCAGCCAGTCGGCTTATATTGTTGATGGTACTGGCAACATTATGTTGCTGAAGAAAACCAATTTTGAGTTCTTTCATATTTTAGTTGCGATGATTTGCGATTAACCGATCAAGACTCCTTCAGGAAATTGCATGGTGCAACAATGAAGAGAGCCGTGCTGACGTATGACGGTGCGACAGTCGATGCCGACGATTTCGCGGTTGGGAAACACCTCGGAGATGAGTTTCATGGCCTCGGCATCCTTGTCTGGCTGATGATAGGTAGGACACAGCACAGCATTGTTCATGATGAGGAAGTTGGCATAGGTGGCTGGCAGTCGCTCATGGTCTTCATCATAGATGGCGCGAGGCATTGGCAGTTTGACAAGCGTATAGGGCTTGCCATCGAGTGTCCTGAATGTTTTTAGCTGTACTTCCATCAGGTGCAGATCCTCATACTGCTCGTCATTTTCGTCATCACAGCCTACGTATAGCAGCGTGTCGTTGGGACAGATGCGCACAAGTGTGTCGATATGTCCGTCGGTGTCGTCGCCTGTCAGATGGCCATAGTCAATCCAAACCACTCTCTTGGCGCAAAGATACTGTTTGAGCCGATCTTCAATCTCCTCCTTCTCCAGCGGCTGATTACGATGTGGAGCCAGCAGGCAGCAGCTGGTCGTAAAGATGGTGCCGTTTCCGTCGCTTTCAATACTGCCGCCTTCCAGTACAAAATCCAGATGGTCGACATATTCGCCTGCAAAACGCTTCTCCTCGTAGAGCCGTCGGTTCAGTGCATTGTCAAGATTGTAGCGAAACTTCTCTCCCCATCCGTTGAACTTGAAGTCGAGCAGAAGCGGAGGCTGACCGTTGTCGCCGACAAGCGTGATGAAGCCGTGGTCTCGTGCCCAGGTGTCATTGGATGGCGGGCCGACAATCAGCAGCTTTTCGCGTTTTCTTATCTCCTCGGCCATTTCGCCGTAGGTTTTCTCGATCTTGGCCAGCATACTGACCCAGTCGGTGTTGCTGTGAGGCCACGTGAGTTGCACACCGCTTTGTGGCTCCCATTCAGCCGGTAATCGATAATGATTGTTGTAAAACATGCTGCAAAGGTACGAAATAATTCATAATTGATAATTAGTAATTCATAATTATTTTCTATCTTTGCACTCTAATTTACAATGGTTATGCTGTTGGAACTGAACGAAGTACTGATAGAAGGCGAACGGCAGACATCGTCGATGATGGCATACGCAGGCGAATTGACATGTCTGACGGGTGGAACGGCAACGCGACGAACACGTTGGCTACTGGCCATGCAAGGCTTTATTCCCGTCACTCACGGGTGTATATGCATTGATGGCGAACCACTGACAACCGCTTCTTCGCCTGTCATGCGCAAGCTTATTTCCTATTCACCGTCCCGGCTGTGCGAGTCGGGTGAGGTCACGACCTATAAGCCCCCTACGGTGCAAGATGTCTTCAGTCTCAGGCAGAACCGTGACATTCCTATTTCAAATGGAATCTTGGGCGAAGAAGTGAGGCGCATTGGGGCCGATGCCGATGACCCTCGTGTGCAATTGTTGGCAGTTGCTGTGTTGCTCAACAGGCCGATCGTGATTGTCGATGATCCTCCTGTTGAAGCCGGAGCCTATCTGAAGCAGCTGACTGCCAAAGGCAAACTTGTTGTTGTTGCGACTGGCGACGATCGTTTGCTTGCATTTGCTGATAAAGTCGCAGAATTGTTATGAATTGAATATGCAAATATCAGATATTTCTTTTTGGGGTGTTGGTGTTGCCGTCATGCTGATGGCCGTTATGGTGGGATTGTTCTACGTCATAGACCGTCGGATGCTGTCACGCATCTTTCGTGTGCTTGCCTATGTGGGTGCAAGTCTGGCAGTCACTGCGCTTGTCATGTGGGCTGTCATGAGTCTGGACAGTTGGTGGGCCGATCTGCTGTGGGTCCTTTTCGTTGGCTGCACCGTTTCGTTTCTCATCCTTCGCAAGGCACATCTGTCCATGAAGTCTTTCTACCTTCCTCTGGCTTTGTCAGTCCTTGCAGGGCTGGGCATATCGGTAGGCACGATGTTCCTGCTGACGCCAGTTGCGCATAGTTTGCTCATCCTTTCTGTCATGGGCGTGGTTGCCGGTCAGATGTTCTTTTCAGTCTCGTTGGCACTGAAGACATACGTGTCGAGCCTTCGGCATACGACAGAGCATTATCAGTATATGCTGGCCAACGGTGCATCGCATGTAGAAGCTATCATGCCGAGTGTGCGTCGTTCTTTGCGTGCATCCTTGTTGCCATTATTCCGTAACACGGTCACACCACTGGTGGTGGTTCCCCCCTTGTTCTTCTGTGGTTTGCTGATGGGCAATGTCTCTCCTTTGTCGGCTGCCGTTATCGTGTTTGTCCTGATGATGCTTGTCTGGACGTCATGTGTGGGGGCAACGTTGCTGACCATCATTCTTGCTGATCGTTCCCTTTTCGACGCGTCCGGTCGTTTTGTCTGTTAAGCACAGGTTGCGCCATGCAAATAGAACCGATAGCCTTTTTTCGCTCTCCTCTGAAGTCGAAGTTTGGCATTCCTCGTCAGGGAGGCCTCGCGTCCTCTTTGTCTGGACAGATCGTTTTCGAACCCGTGTACCGCCATGCCGAAGCAGTACGAGGGTTGCAGTCGTTCAGTCATCTGTGGCTGATATGGGGATTTTCTGCCAATAAGCACAAGGCTGTAGGCCTGACGGTCAGACCGCCACGGCTGGGTGGAAACGAACGTGTTGGTGTCTTTGCCTCGCGTTCGCCATTTCGTCCGAACGGGCTTGGCCTCACGTGCGTATATATAAATAAGGTGGAAATAGACGACAAACTTGGGCCAGTGATTCATGTGTCAGGGGCCGACCTAATGGATGGCACTCCCATCTATGACATAAAACCATATATACGCTACGCTGACAGTTACCCTGAAGCCCGTAGCGGATTTGTTGATGCTACGGAATGGGAGCAACTGAAGGTCGAAATACCTGAGCATATTGAGAGCTTGTTTACGAAAGAGGAGTTGAAGGGACTCTATGAGGTGCTTTCCTATGACCCTCGCCCCCAATATCATGACGACCCGACCCGCGTCTATGGCATGCCCTTCTCCAACTACGATGTTCGTTTCTGTGTGCAAGAAGGCACGCTGAGAGTAGTTGAGGCGATTCGGATTGGGTAAAGTGGTTGAAGATGCATTTCGAGGGAGGCATGAAAAAGCCTTTCAAGATCAGTACAAGAACGTACACAAGGAGTGATTGCTTGCACAGAGAATGCCATTCATCACAAATCGCCGCAGAATATCCCAGAAATTTGGAATAATCCACTAGTATCAGTAATTTTGCAGCGTTAAACATAATAAATGAAGATATTCAGGCAAAAGTACTTCATCCCTCGTTCCCGTCATTATTGCTTGGTGCTACTGGCTGAGCGTACTTGTTATATTGCCGACCCAGACGGGAACCTCATAGAGATTGGATCGTTTGTTGAAGGCTAAGTGCCAATGATACATCATAGAGAATGAAACAAGAAATCAATCCCAAGGACACGAACCGGGCG
>Ga0326511_10003557_pt1 | contig 12546 bp, 5 predicted proteins | sample 0_2496_0518_D_FD_203701 | JGI IMG/M metagenome (GOLD analysis project Ga0326511, IMG submission 203701) | Bovine rumen microbial communities from UC Davis, California, United States - 0_2496_0518 | ecosystem: Host-associated > Mammals > Digestive system > Stomach > Rumen | place: USA: California...
CTGCACGGTCTCTGCCAGTTCTTCATCGGTGACTGTCAGCGCCTGTCCTGTTTTCAGCATACTCGAAAGTACACCTCTCCAACCCGTTTGGGCTGGAGAGGATGCAGTGATGAGGAGAGCTATGATAATGAACCAGCACTTTTTCATAGATTTTTACTATGGAGATATGACTTTCACAGAATCCCCTGGAGTTTAGTAGGCAATGTTAGACAGCGACTGCACCCACTGCTGATGAAGTTCTTTTGGAGATTGCTTCTGAACAATGAATACACTGTCTGTCGTATGCGTATAGGCATCTTGGATAAACTTCTTAACCTCGGTCTTTTTCCCTTTCTTTTCAAGGAAGCGGAAGAAAGATTCACCAGCCCAGTAAGAAGCATTTCCTTCATAGGGGAACTCCTGACTGAGCAGACAATTGTTTTCAATAAATTCAATGGAGTCCTGTCCATGAACCTGCCGATGGTCGTGACGGTCACAGAAATATTCAGCAACGCCCTCACTTACCCAAAGATAATGGCTCACATTCTTTGTATAGTCTAATGCAGAGAAAAATACATAATGGCACATCTCATGCTGAAGAATCTTGATGTAGCCGTTTATATCATACGGATCAGTCTCAAAGCATTTCGGATGCAGCACGATACCCTTTGTCATGCAGCCAAGAGGTCCAATATTTGTAATGGTGATACCCAAAGCCCCGGAATTGTCCCCGCGCATTTCACCCATTAAAGAGGAGACTGTTGCAGTATAGATACCTTCACTCTCCGGGAGATAAATGGCCAGTCGACGGCCATTCATGTCTGCGGCATAGAAATAAACGCCAAACAGATCCTTGAGATAGTCGATGTTCTCTCGGGCATGACTAAGGATATCCTGTGCTCGCTTCTGCCATACGGCCTGCTTGTCTCGGTGATAATAGACCACAAAGTTCTCATCACCCTCACGACGCCATTTCTCAGCTCTCTTCTGTCCGAGATCCTTTGTGTTGCTCCAGTCGAAAGGACCTTTGTCTGTGTACAAAATGCCTTGATCCTTGGTGTTCTTTGCAAGAATCCTAATATATTCAATGGTTTCTACCGGAATAAATGCATATTTTAGTGGGGGCCGGTGTATGCCAATATCATAGACCTTGGCAACAATCAGGCCTGTCACCACAAAAATTCCGGCCCATTTAAGGAAAGCTATCTTCGTCTTATTATTCATGCTGGTATCTCAATAATTGTTTCAAAATCTTGTACGGAATCATTTTCTTTAATGTTTCCAATCTTAAAGCCATCACCGGTGGTCTCACAATACAGATAACGCTTGCCATTATGTTCGCGCACCACTTGCTCAGGATTATCAGGCTTTAATGCCTCTAACCATTCATCTTTGCACTCGATACCGATAGCAGCGTGCTGCTTCTTTTGCGAGAGCATGATGACAACATTGTAACCCAGTTCATGGAACAGGGCTACTGCAAGTGAAGATTTACAATCGCAGTCACCTTCTTTATCATAGAGTACCTCGTCGGGGAATCGCATGTATTCATCGGCAAATTCGATTCCTTCACTTTTCCCATCTATGCAATAAGCAATATTCGGCGCTTGAACGAAATCGAGTGCAAATTGGATCAAATCAATCTCAGGATATTGGGCCTCCGAAATGCTTTTTTTCATATAATCGGCGATGGCTCGCACATGCTCCATACGATCAGGATCTTCTAAGAGATAGTCGAAAATACTATGGACACTTGTCTCATAATCTGGGGAACCATTCCCAAAAGTCTTAAAAGGATTCTCATTGCGGAGTTCTTCCATTTCTTCGATTGAGAAGTTCAAGGTGATATTACCATGAAGTTTGTTGCCAAGCACGGAATCCAAATCCCAATTGTAGATAATACTATCTTCGCCTTCTTCGTCACCTGCTTCGTCGGTGTCTTCCGTCAACGGCAGCAGAATTTTCTCTTCAAAATCGTCAATACTCATGCCCTGAATGGTAGAACCGATACTGAAACGATCACCTGTTGTTTCGCAATAGATATATCGTTTCCCATTCATCGTGATCGTAATGTCGTCCAGCTTCTTGTCTGAGCCGTACCAGCCATCGGCAAGGTCCTTCGGATTCACCTCAATGGCAATGGCTGCATGCTGGAAACGGCGCGACATCAAATATAGGACATTATAGCCCATCACATGGAAGAGCATTGCAGCCAGCAGACTCTTGCTCTTACTATCGCCTTCCTTGTCGTAAAGTGTTTCATCGGGATAGCGGATGTAATCTTCATAATAATTAACAACTTTACAATCCTTATTGTTCACAAACTGAATATTGGGCTCCTGAATGAAATCAAGCGTAAACTGGATCTTGTCCAATGGTGTCATGTTTTGTTTCCTTACAGTGTTCTTGATATATTGGGCAATATAACGGACACGTAACAGGAAGACACGATGATCCTTGAGGAATTCAAACATCTCTAAGATATAATCCTTGTCGCTCTTGTCTTTGCGTTGTGCAAAGAACGGATTGCTTTGGCGAAGGTCAGTCATTTCCGTTGCGGTGAAATAAAGCATCAGATCGCCATGAAATTGTCTGGCGCTATAAGTGGCATCCAAATCCCATTCGTAAGATCTGGCGATATCGCCGGGAGGATTCTCAATTTCTGTATCTTCCTGTTCCTCATCCTCTTCCTCATTAGGATCTGTATCATTATAAGAAGAAGAAATAAGCCATCTGCGATTGGCTCCTTTCAAGGTCATATTGACACTCACACCATAACCAATAGCCCACAATAGGGGTAAAAAGTCATAGTCATAATATCCAAAAGTGAAATAGACCGCAATCGATGAAAGGACAATGATAGCTCCATTCATAAAATTATGGCCAAGATTCTTGTTCAGAAGATCCAACCTGGGTTGGAAGGAATTAGAACTCTCTATAAATTCTATTTTGATAAAGCGTATCAGTGCCCACAAGACATAATAGGCAGCAATGAGCAGGAATACGGCTCGCAAGTCATTACCAAGTAGCGGCATCTGTAAGACACCTGTATTAACAATGTATAGTAACAGGAACAAAACACTATATACCAAGGTCGTCAGCAGAGCTGTGTCTCGCCATCCGTAAGGCTTGTCCTTATAGTATTCTGAGTAGTTACGCCGCTGGAAGGATTTTGACAACAAAGCATATGCACATGCTCTTGCCTCAGCAGGTAATGGAGCTTTTTTGGAAGAATGATATCCATAGAACCGACATTTGGCAACAGGCATCTTCTCATTCTCTTTCTTTTCCTTTTTTTCTTTCTTCTGTGGTGGCACAACCTCTGTAGGTGCTTCTGTTCCATCCACTTTTACAGACTCACTTGCATGAGTGGCCTCACTTACCTGAACGGCCTCGGCTGTATCAGCATTTTGTTTCTCATGATCACTCTTGCCATTCTCATCCTTCTGCTTTGGCTTGCCCGCATAAGCATTCAGTTTGCATACCAGCCACAAAGTCTTCCAAGAACGCTCACCAGAGATGGTTGGAGTGTCAGGATCAGATGGTCTTGCACAATAGCCAACCATCTCCTTCTTTTTCTTACCCTTTAAATGTTTGTAGACGTATCCGTATTCATCTACGTTTGTTTCTGTGTCATATAGGAGATAGCCACATTGGAGATAGCGAGGGTTCTCTGTCTCATCCTCGACATCAGTCGTAACAATCTCCACCAAACCGACATTTTGTTTCGATTGGTCGTCGACAATCACTCTGCCTAATGCCGCTCTGGTGCCACTGCCTGGTAGATGTACTTCTCCAGCTGTACCGTCACCATCCAGCACTAGGTAAGCCACGTCTTTCATTGGTTCACCTTTCTTAGGACTCATCTTAATCCATACTCGGATTCTCCAGATCCGCTTAATAGCGAAAACCGAAACGAGTACTCCCAAAGCCAGGAGCCCATAGAGCCATGTAAGCGTATTAAATATCATAGTATCATCAATCGTTTTTATTCAGTTTCTCGCGATAGGTATTGCGGTTGTCTAATGCCTCGCCGAAATTATCTGTTTCGAAGAGTTGTAACCATTCGCTGGAATTGTCATCGGGACAGACAGCCCAAAGAATCAGTGAAGAGATATGAGGGATGTAAGGAGTCTCTGGGGTCTTTTGCTGTGAATCTCCTTCATCCAGTTTCCCAGAGTACAGCTTTTCATTTTTCTTCTTTTTTGCTTCTTTAGCTTTCTGTTCTTCTTTATAGATACGCATCTCACGAATTGACCTGTCAAAATCTTCTTTTGGTAGGATCCGGTTAAATGAGAAATGATCGAAGCCACGCCATCGAGTTACGAAGATGTATTTTTTATACAATTCGTCATGTTTCGATACTTGAGAACGAGTGGTTTTGATAGGAAGATAATTCGTCAATAAATCATCAATCTCCCGATTTACCTTAATATCTGCAAATTCCAAGTCGGCTTCAGAAGTTATTTCACCATTTGACGCCGCATAAGCAATCATGGGTTCCAAAATCGTCAACTTGTCGATTTTCTTTTTATACTGGATGAGTTTATCTCCTACAGTCGGGAATTCACGGGGCACCATCTCTTTCTTGATTCCCTTGAGGAGCTTGTCATAGAATCCTTTCTTCGTGTCTTCCCATCTTGCTTCTTTTTCCTTAGCGAGTTCGTTGCGGCTAATGAAGTCATATCCACCTGTTTCGGCATTAAACCGACGAGAATGATAGTCAACAAGACTCACATCACCAAATAGCATGCTCAATTCGTTTTTAAAGTGATTGATCAACTGGAAATAGTTGGGCTTGGTCAGCATATTGACAAAACGCGGAACGTAATTGACGCGTATGCGACTACCTTCAATTTCTTTTGCAGGAATCAGTACTTGGCCATTGAATTGTCCATCACTCAAAGATTGATTGAACATCGTCACAGGGAACAACAGTGGCAAATCACCCCGAGGCGTAATGACATGTATCTCCCTACGAATTTGCTTACAGCGATTCGTATATTCTCCGCATAAGGCAATCATTTTGTTATAAAACGCCGTCGTCTCAGAGTCTATTCTGTTTGAAATACGTGCATAGGCATCGTGGAGATAATAGGCTTTCAGGATTCTTATTAGTTTGGCTCGTTTCCACATATAAATCAGGAATAGCACAAACTGAATGAGCAAGGGCACAAGGAAAAGACCCCATGCCCACCAGAAGGCGTTATTATAAACATCTCCTAAATCTACCAAAAGCGGGGAGATAAAATCAAGTATCGGCAATATAGCCATCACAGATATCAAACCCAGCAAGAAGCAACGTGCCAAGGCGCTAAGCATAGTGCGTTCCTTGCTCAAATGTCCTTTAAGGTTAGCCAGCGCTTCATCGCGCATGGCCTTACAGCCTGAACCATTATTCTTGCTCTTGACATCACCCTCGTAGGCTTCGTGATAATTTTCAAAAGGACCTTTCATCTTTTCTGGCACAATATTCGTCTCATACATAATCTTATGCCAGAAATTTTCCTCTATGGCTTGTGGTAATTTACCTTTCTCTTTCGAAAGACGCTCTTCCAGTTCCTTAAATTTATTTTCTATGAATGGGAGCGCGCCGTCATGCTCATTCACCTTGGAGATAATACGGGTAATAGCTGGTAGGATGGCCAATTCCATCTCTTTAAACACCTCATTCCTTTTAGCAGAAATATCATCCAAGCGTTCACTGGTATTTTCCTCAATTCTTTTCAGAATGTCGCGCAACAGTTCTGCGGGGAAATAGCGCAGGCGATAGAGATAATACCTCTTCTTTAAATACCTGTAAAAGAAATCATGAATGGGATGAGGTCTCATTTCTGGTCTATGGTCAGCATCCAAGTCGAGGCGTTCGGGATTGATGACTTTTACGAATTGGTCAACTGAAAAGGCCTTATCTTCCACCAACTTAAGGTCTTGTTTCAGTTTGTCATTATCTCCTTCTTCTTTAAACTTATCGATGATCTCTCTGGCCACTTTGTCAGCATCATTCTCATCCTCGATGGTCATATCGAAGAAGATGGAGGTGGCTCCCATAGAAAAATAGAATGTGTCCTCTGAACCAGTGCCACTCAACAGTGGATGATGAATATCGCAGGCAAGGAACAGGTGTACGAGGCACTGTAGTAAATATTGGCCCTGTTGCTTGTCAGAGAGCATCGGGTATGTGCATTCTGTTCGGTTCTGGACATTCTGGTACAACATCATGTGGTCATAACCACGTATGCCCGTAATGCTGTGCTGTACCTCTATCTCTTTCAGAAGACGGAGAAACTTTGCGCGTTCTTCGACTTTATAAGAATTGATGTCACAGGGGACGTACAGCATGCCCATAATCGACATACCCTGATGAATATGAGCCGTCAGGAATCTGCCTTTCTCTTTTCTAAGAATGGCAGCAATCGAGGGAAACATTATCTGGGAGAATTCTTCAGTGACATCCCCAAGCACCACAATGTTAATAGGCTGATAGGGTTTAGCATTCGAATTCCTTAATGTCATGATGAAGTCTTTGCCTTCTGCGACTATTCTTTCTTGGAAATCAGCAAGTTTTATGGCAAGTTCTTCATGCTTGATTTCTTTTGGTTTACTGAAGTCCAAGCCGCCCCAGATAGTATCGTAGTCAAAGATGCTATAATACCAATAATCACCTTGGATAACGGCATCACGAGCAGCTTTTTCACGCTCTTCCTCGTCAATTTTTTCCTCTAGGGATTTCGACTCTTTTGAATCCTCGGTACGCTCTTCATCATCCTCTGTATTTTTGAAATCTGACGGAGTTGATGATGAAGCGTTGGTCTTAAGATCAGTCTTTGATTCATTCTTGTCACCATCCTGTTCGGCCTCAGAAGGTTCTGAAGCATTTGGCTGAGGTTCTGTCTGGCGCATGTCATGAATGTAGACATGCTCCATCTTCCTGACAAGATGCAGTAGCTCATCTTGCCGGGAAGACTTCTTTGTTATGTCAATTATCCAAAGAGGAAGCATTTAATCAGAAATTAGTTATCCTTAATAAACTTTTGTACGGTGTCGAACTCATCACGAACAATGTTGAAAAGCACGTTATAGAGGCGTTGTTCAACAGGAGTAGCCTTCTTTTTCTTGTCACTCAGTTCTTGTAGCAAGGCTTTTCGCTTTTCCGTAAAGCCTTCCTTGAAAATTTTATCGCCTTCCTTTTTCTCATCGCCAACTGTATGTTTCTGACGCAGGATGGCCTGCAGAATCGCATCGGTAGTTTCACCAAAACGATAGTTGTAATACAGGTTGCAATAATTCTCAAATTGCTTGGCCTTGTCTGTTCCTTCTATTACCTTGTAGAGCTCTCGTTCATTATCTCTTGTCTGCAGAACAATTTTACCTTCTTTTGGATGGATATAGAAAGCCTCTGGTTGTGCAATCTTGAATGATGTATCCGAGTCGGGCAGTTTCATGCTGTCAGTATAAACATCAGGATCATAGTCATCGCTATAGAAGAAGGGCTTTGTATCTTCACGGAACTTCTCCAACAAAAGCATCTTAGCGAAGGCGCGATGCTGAGGCAACACCTCCACGGGCAGGTTATCAAGCGTAATCTTATCAAGATACTGCGAGAAGGCATGATGGAAATGGTATTTTTCGCGGAACGTAGCCTTGTCATAAACCATCTTGATGGAATCGTAAATGCGGTAGTCGGCCAGCGACAGGCCATACTTAGATTTGAGCACCAGAGCAGTGTTCTCGTCATCAGCCGGCACAAAGCGGTGTTTTGGGTTGCCCTTTTGGTAACCCAGCATCTCTTCTGCAAGATCTTCCGTACCAGCCACGAATACGACATGTTCCTCTTTCTTCATGACATCAATTCGGTTGGCATTGTAACTGAAAAAGAGAGCCGGATTCAGGCTGCGACGGACATCGTCTTTGTCCTCGTTGGTGAGGTCCGCGAAGAAGGCAGAAATCTTCTTATTGTCCCATTTCTCCTGGATATCTTTGCTTTCACGCATCTTCTTCTCTAGCACTGTGACAGCCAGTGACAGGAAATCCTTAATTACCTTTTCATCAGGACGTTCCAATTTGGGATTGCAGAAATAGCGCGTTTCCGATGTTTTATCTTCTTTCTTGGTCTTTTTATCAATCTTGGTAAAGAACATCTGATACTGCCCAGTCTTAATTGCCTGAACAATATCTTCATTAACAGCATTATAGATGTTGTCTTCCACAAACTTCTGCAACTCCTTGCGTTCTGGAGTTTCAGCCTCGTCCTCCTGGGCATTGATGATGGTACGATAAAGACGACTGAAAATATTGTCACTAATCCATCCATTGCCATCGGCAATCTTCTTCAACTGAGGAAGATAGACAGTTGTCACGTCTAAAGCTGTCTCACCCATATCCGTAGCAAGTTTATCATATTGCTTAACGGCTTCCTTGTTCATTTCGGCAACTTTGTCCCTGAAACTGGCCAAATGCTTCTTCAGTTTCGAAAGCTCATCATTCTTCTCATCAGTACAAAAATCCTTCCTCAGATCATGTGACCATTCGGCTAAAGCATTTTTAATGACTTTCTCTTCGTAGGCCTGCAAAGCGTTGATATAATTGTTAATATCGTCCTTGTTTGATTTCCAATGTGCCTTTTCTTTAAAATCAGGTTTTTTTGACTTATCAAACAACTTCTTTAATGAATCGTATAAAGCATCTAAGTCATTGTCTTCATTACTTTTTTTACTTTCTTCATCATTAAATCTGCCTTCCATGTACTTTCTCACTTCGTCAACTGCATTGTAAGCATATGTTAGACCACGCGAGCGTACCCATCTTTCAGCATTTGACCAGATATCTTGTATGATCTTCTGTTTATATTCATCACGCTTATCTGTGGATTTTCTTTCTTTCTCAATATTATTCTTAACACTATCAATCGCTTCCAAAATAACAGGAAGATATAATCCAGGGGCCAATTCGTCAGAGTCCGGATTCTGAAGTGTCGTAAGAGATTCAAGATCTTGTAACTCAGCATTCGTCTCAACTCCTAAAACTTTACTAGCAATTGTTCCAGATGATTTCTCATCCAACTCGTGGAATAACTCTTTATAAAGCTTTTCTATTGAACTCTCTTCAACTACAGCCTCTTTACCAGAATCGCACAACAACCAACTGCGAAGGATATCCCTTTTCAGGCGGAAGCGCATATATTTATTAAACTGTTCGTTAGGCTTCTGCAGAGACACATAACCCATGGGAACTAGGAATTCCTTGTGATTGCGCTCCATGATGTCATTCATATAGTTGTCAATATCCGAACGGAAAGTGGCGCCAGCCTTACTATAATGTAGATGATAGAGCATCTCAGCAGTGTTTCGATACATCGTGCGAGGCGCTCCGAGACTTGTGCCTTTATCTGTCTGAATATCAACAGGAATCAGATAATAGAACGGATTGTAGCGACGCTGCGAGTCAATGAGCGTATAGTCGTTCTGGAATGCCAAACGATGCATGATGGTGTTCTGTTTCTCGTTATAACTCATGGCCTTGAACGCAGTGAGCTCTGAAAACACACCAAATGCGTTCAACGTATATTTATCTTCCGTCGAATTACTGTCGATATAGACCTTGGGCATATACATTGTCAACACCAGCTGAGGATTGCCATTACCCACCACCTGATGATGAATCTGGTTGAGATGATACAGCACATCATTAAAGATGCCTGACCCCGTACCTCCAAGCGTAGAACCTACCACCCAGTAATAGATAATACAGTCTTCACCACCAACAGTCTTCACATCATTAAGCGACGAGATAGCTGCCTGAACCTTGCTTTGGAAATCTGTCAAAGAATGGGCAAAAGCAATACGGCTCTTCATACGGAAAGCTCCTGCGCCGAATGAGAGAGGCTGGTCAGGAATCTTCGCAGCCAATTCAGAAGAGCAAGCCTCTAGAATGCGCTTGTTGATAAGCGTGTTAGGATCTTGTGTCGCCTCATAATAGATGGCATAAGGATTGGCACGTCCCAGGTTGATAAGGTCTGTCTGCGGACTGATAAATGGAACTTTTCCCTCTTCGAAGGTGGCACGATTGCGCTTGTTGGCAATATCAATGTCACGTTGGTCTGTGTCAATGAAGAGAAAGCGATAACTGTCATTCATTGCCTGAAGACGTGTTTTTGTAGCTGTAGCCTTATCAAAGCGCTTCTCATACACCTTCTCCTTGATCTGTGATACGGTCTCGCAACCTGAGCCGCCAATACCGATAAAGATATGTTTCTCGTTAGCCATAATAATTAATTTTATTTGTTATTGATATTTATTTGTTTAAGTCAACTGAACTTTTACAGAGTGAGTTAAATCATTACGTGATGATCCACATTTTGCGCGCATTATCGTATTATTGGGATAACTTAGTTTCCCTGAAGTTAATCTATTCGATTCCACATAATCTTTTGTACGACTCCAAACAAAGTATGGCTTTGCAAAAACAAGGAAGGGGTTACTTTTCTTCTTCTCTACAACAAATTGCCATTCTGCGTCTTCAACCTTACAACGCGGTGACCCACCTTTACCTATAATTAGTTTTGTCATATTTGATATACGAGCTACGTTTGTTTCATTGTTCTGATCTGTGATTGTTACACTACCATTGAAACTAAAATTGTTATTTCGGGCTATAGCCTTTATTACACCTATTATATATAATATCAGGAGAATCAATAAGACAAGCGTGAGCCAGAAGGGCATAAAGAATGTAAACATCCAGCGGTCCTCGGCTTTCTTGGTATTTGGCAAGGGCTTACGGATGCCAAGGCTGGCCAACTCGTCATCATAAGGTGTCGGCAGATTTAAGCCGAGGTTGATACTATCCTGCAGATGATGGAAGCCGTATCCCTTGTTCTTTATCTGACCAAGATCCAGATTCAGCACGCTATCACGCGTCTGGGTAAAGTTTTCTTTATTATTCTCAAATACGAAATCATTCCCATCCATGAAGGTGGAGTCAATCTGCATCGTGGGATAAAGCTTACTGGGTGTCCAATGTACCTCAGCCTCTACGTCTCCATCAATATCAGTGGTGGTCTTCAGGGTGATGGGATTCAGACGATTGGCATTGTCGATGACTGCCTTCATCTTGGTGACCATGATGTCGCGCTTCAGCTGCTCAAACCACTGGCCAATCATGGCATCTGGATTAGTGAGGGGTACAATCTCCATACCTCCGTTTTCAGTGGGGAACACTTCTTCCTTGAGCTGTGACAGACAATAGCCGGGCATATTCTTGTTGACAGGCAACTCCAAGGCGATACTACGCGTATATATATTATTGGTGGCAGCTCCGATAGCCGTGTTCAGATCTTCAATCTCCTGAGCACTCAGCTTTCGCTCTGAAGGCTTATCGCCCTGCACGTCGTTACGGAAGTCTGTCAACAATACAATCACGTTCACCTTATAATCGCGGTTGTTTTGTATTACCTTTGAAATGGCTTTCACTGCCTTGGGAATGTCAGTGTATCCCTTAAAATCCTTCTGGTAGGAAGGATCAGAATAGAGATTACCGATATTCTGACCAAGGGCTGACTTAACAGCGGGAGTTATGACACCACAATAACTCAGCATATTGGGCAAAGCCTCTGTGCCGAATGGAATAACATCCACACGGTCATTGTCGGGAAGCGCCTGGAAGAAGGGACGCAAGGCTTGTGTTACAAAGCCGCTGTATTGGTTCATTGTTCCTGAAACATCAACGGCAAAAATATAATGAGCAGGATATTTAACCAGTTCTTCCCGATAAAGATCCGTCAACTGTGGATAGGTTTTCTCCAAATAAGCCAACGGATTCGATGTCACAGACTGGTTCTGTGCAGACATACTCAGTGGAAAGAACGTCATCAAAACCACATAAATAACAAAAGCAATATTTCTCATCATGCCATAAAATTAATGCAACAGCCCCTATTGCGTTTCTCCCTTTTTATCGTTTTAGCACAATCAATAACGTGAAGCTGTGCCTACAGATTCATATCTGTTAGGCAACGCCAATCATGTACTCTATAAGCCTCTTTATGATAGGTTAATATCTAAATTACAGCTTTAAGTCAATTTGCATTTGCAAAGATAGACAAAGTTTTTCAATTATCCAAATTTTTAGGTGTTTTTTTTATACTTTGCTTTGCTTTTCCCACAAAAAACTGTATCTTTGCAACCAGAAATTGAATTCTACATCCTAAAACAAGCAGAAGATAGACAATGAGCAATTTATTCAAACAATTCACCTTATTAGGTTTTGACCGCTCCTTTTCAAAAGGTTTGGGAAGCCAGATTAAATGGCTGGCCGGTATCATGTGCGTGGTTTATATTGTGCTAACGGCTATCAGCTATTTAGGAGAATTGTATGTTGGAAAGGGAAGCGAAGACAATAGGCTTCTGGATATTCTCCTCGTACTGATTGACCCAGGCTCAGGGAGCGAGTCCATGTCTTCAACCCTTACCATTGTATGTGCTATATTAGGCCTTATTATCTTCAGTGGCATGTTGATATCCGTCATCAGCAATGTTCTGGAACGACGAGTAGAGAGTTACACGAAGG
>Ga0326511_10003558_pt1 | contig 12544 bp, 12 predicted proteins | sample 0_2496_0518_D_FD_203701 | JGI IMG/M metagenome (GOLD analysis project Ga0326511, IMG submission 203701) | Bovine rumen microbial communities from UC Davis, California, United States - 0_2496_0518 | ecosystem: Host-associated > Mammals > Digestive system > Stomach > Rumen | place: USA...
ACGCTGCTTTGCAGGCCAAGGCGAACTGGTCTGCTTGTCTGAACGCCGGTGCCACTGTTGGTTCGGTGCAGTTGACCCCCGAAGTGAAGGGTTGGGAACAGAGCGGTGGCGATGCCGTGACTTGGGGCGAAGACGTTGACCCCGACGGTATGCCGATGAAGGTACGCGACAATCCCGTACAGGTCAACATCACCTTCCGTGGTGCGAAGGCCGCCGTGAATGCTCAGTTGGATGCCCTGCGTTGCCTGGCACAGAACAAAGACCTGCGTCTGTTCCTGTTCAACACCGCCGGAGAAGTCATCGGTCAGGGCAGCTCCATGAAGGGCTTTGCCGTTGACTACCTCAACGTGGCTCCCCGTTCCATCGGTATGCGTGACGAACCCGACAGCGACGTGTTGACGGTGTACATCCCCGCCGACGAATGGCGTGCCATGAAGAAAGTGGCCTGTGCTTACAGCACCGGTACGACCGAAGGCCCGTGGAAGGGTATCGACCTTCTCGCCATCTCCTAATCGTGAAAGGAGGACGATATGGCAGACAACAACATGGTCAAACTGGCTGCGGGCGACGATGTACGCGAGTTCACCATTGAACACGCCGAAGGACTGCTCACCATGAACCTGCGCGGCGGCAGCGGATGGACGCTCGCCGACGACGGCTACGAGATGGTGGACGGCAGACTGACCCGCAAGGCCAAGAAAGAAACCAAGAAGGATAAAGAGTAACAATCCATGAACACGAACAACGTACAGACGGCACGGCGCGGCACGGAACTCGCCCTGATGCGCAGACACCAGGAGTGGGTGAAGATGCACTGCGACACCGACTTCGACCGCCAAGGCTCGCAGGCCATCGTCGATTTCGACAACATGGTCAAGGGTATGCTGCCGAAGGACAAGTACGAGATGTTCCGTTCCCTCATGCGGTGGCCGTTGGTGACCAACGAAGTGACAGACGTTATCTTCGACCGTTTGAGCAGGGTCTTCGAGGGCAGAAACCCCGTGTTCGACTACCAGTTCCACGACAGCAAGATGGCCGACGACTGGAAATGGTATCGCCACGAAAGGCTCCACGAACCCGACCTCTGGCGCACCACCGCATGGCGTTACTTCCGCACCGAACCCAACAGCATCATCGTCGTCGATATGCCCACCACGAGGGAGAAAGGGGACAAGTACCCGCAACCCTACGCCTACTGGGTGACGCTTGACGACATCGTAGACTACGGCACCGACGGACGGGGACACCTGATGTGGGTGCTGTTCAAGAACGACGACCGCCACCAAGCCTACTATATCGACGACGAGGTGTACAGGGTGTGGAACTACCCAGACGTGAACGGCCAGCCGAACATAGGGGGTATCATCAACGGCAAGTACGACGAGAGAGGCCGCTTCATCGCCGACACCAAGCCCGACATCGAGAACCCCCACACGCTGGGGTACATACCCGCCAAGTGGTTTATCGACGAGCCGGTGAGCCTCAAGACCCCCGACGTGAAGCTGTCGCCCGTCACCAAGGCGTTGAACAACCTCGACTGGTATATCTTCATCAATACCTCGAAACGCCACCTCGACACCTACGGCGCATATCCTATATACACCTCCATCGAGCAGGACTGCTCCTATGAGGAGGAGTTGAAGGAAGGGGAACACTCGACGTTCCTGCACTGCGAACACGGCGTGATGGTGGACGACAGCGGCAAGGTGCAGATGACCGTCAATGGCGAGCCTCGGAAATGCCCCAAGTGCAGCGGACACCCGCTCACAGGCCCCGGCACCATGCTCACACGTCCTATGCCGAACACCAACGACGGTGTTCCCGACATTCGACAAGTGGTGCAGATGCTCTCCGTAGATAGAGAGGCGTTGGACTACAACACCGACAACGTGGAGGGGTTGAAGAAGCATATCATCAGCCAGTGCGTAGGCATAGACAACGACATGATTAGCGACTTCTCGGCCTCCGACGCGCAGATTTCGGCCAACTACGAGAGTCAGGGCACGATACTCATACGCATCAAGGACGTGTTCGAGAAGGCGCAGATGTTCGTAGATACCACTTGCATAGACCTCCGATACGGCAAGGACCAGACGGAGAGCGTGACGGTAAACTACGGCACGGAGTTCTACACCTTGAACACCGAGCAGCTGCGCAAACGCTACAAGGAGGCCAAGGACAGCGGGGCGAGCGAGAGCGACCTCATGGCTCTACGGAAGCAGATCATCGAGACCGAGTACCGCAACAACCCCACGGAACAGCAGCGCATGTTCATCTTGACCGACGTGGAGCCGCTGGCGAGTATGAGCGTCAACGAGGCTATCAGCCGTTGGAACCAAGGATTGGTAGACAATACCGACATGATGGTTAAGTCGAACTTCGCGGGACTGATACGCCGCTTCGAGCGGGAGAACGGAAACATCATCTTCTTCGGCGACGAGTTGCCGTACAAAGAGAAAATCAACAAAATCAAACTAACACTTGAAGAATATGTTAAAGGAATTAAACCTCGAACAAGTGACCCCGCAGCAGTACAGGGAAATGCTGCTCTCGGAGGTCAAGGCGGGCAGACTGCCGAAGAGTGAGCTGACGTGCTACCATGTCGTGTATGAAGACCGCATCTTCAACGCCAAGGGCGAGAAACTGTCGCACCCGGTGTTGCAGAAGTACGACATCCGCGAATGGGGCAGCCAGCCGAATGAAAAAGTGTGGGACTACCTCGAAAGCCTCCGCACAAGCAGCGACGACCGCTTCACCTACACCGTCCTCTTCGACCCCAAGGCCAAGAACGAGCCTGTGAAGGTTGAGAAAGAGGAGGAGAGAGAGTCCGACGGCAGCGACACCGCCGAGACGGAGAAGAAAGCCCCCAAGGGCAGGAAAAAGAACGAGGATAAAATCAACCTCGGCTGAAACAAGTAACAAAAACCTCAAACTATGGCTTTAACAGAAGAATTACTGAAAAAGAGCGAGGCTTTGCAGGGATTAACAGAGCCTCAGATAGCCGCCATCGTAACCCTCTCGAAGAACGACGAGGACACCGTGGTAGGCAACAAGTTCGCAACGATGCTTAACGAGTTCGACACCGCCATCAAGGAGGCTACCGGCGTTGACAAGACCACCAACGAGAAGACCACGACCTATATGAAGCGTGTCTTCGGCGAGTGGAAGTCCGAGAAGGACGGCTTGACGACCAAGGTGGGCGACTTGGAGAAGGCGAAGACCGAACTCGAAGGCAAGATTGCGGCAGGCAGCGGCGACAAGGAACTCATCGAGAGTCAGAAAGCCACCATCGCCGACCTTACGGGCAAGTACAACACCCTGAAAGGTGAGAAAGACAAGATGGAGGCCGACCACAAGGCCGCGTTGCTCGACATGCGTATAGGCACCGAGCTTAACGCAGCCCTCGGCGAGATAGCCTTCAAAGCCGATGCCAACCCCGACATCCTTACGGTGTTGAAACAGCAGGCCGTGGCCGCTGTCAAAGGGATGCGTCCCACCTATATCAGCGACGATAAAGGCGCGGAGCATCTTATCTTCAAGGATGCCAACGGCGCGGAGATGCGCAACCCCGACAACCAACTGAACCACTACACGGCCAAAGAGTTATTGGTCAAGGAACTCTGCAGATACGGCATTGTCGATGACGGCAAGCCCGCCGGTGGTGCAGGCGGCAGCGGTGGCGGGGCCAAGCCCAAGACCACCGTCAGCGGTGCGCGTAGCAAGGTGGAGTTCGACGAGATAGCAGGCAACATAGCCAACCAGAAAGGCTATACCTACGGCTCGTCGGAATACATCGACGAAGTGAGCCGCATCCGCGAGGACAACAAGGCAGTTTTCGACGCACTGCCCTTCAACTAAACAGCAAGCGTCGAAGTGCGGCAGGGTTAGCTACACTACGAACAAAGAAAGACAAAAAATTAAGTTTAACAAATCAAAAAGTAAAAGACTATGAGTATTGTAGCAACAAGAATGCTTGAAATCCGCAAGCAGAGCGAGGCAATGTATCAGCACAACTTTGCCGCAAAAGAGTATGGTGCTATGGAGTTCTACCTTCAGCAGAACTCCAAGCCGAACAGCGTGGCCAGCATGGCTCTCCAGCAGGAGTACAACACCTCGATGGGTAAGACTATCAAGGTTCCCGTGCTTGAGCGCAACACCAGCGCAACGGTGGGCACCAGCCGCTCTTGCACCATCACCAACAACGAGACCTCTTCGGCACTGGTGAGCCTCACCGACCAGACCATCACCGACGGCTTCATCATGTACCCCGAGCGTTACGCCAACAACGACATCACCTATCAGCAGCACTGGAACGCCAACTTCCAGGACATGCTGCTCCGTCTGTGGCAGAAGATGGACGAGAAGTGCGTCGCCGACCTCGGCACCTACAAGAGTGCCATCATCAACGACCACCTCAACTACACCTTCGCCTCCAGCACCGTGAGCGCCGGTTGGAACGACCGCGAGAACATCATCGGCGACATGAAGGTGTTTCAGCGTAGCAACAACTATCGCGGCCACTTGAACCTCATCGGTAACTTCGGCCTCATCAGCCTCGCCAACCGCATCAACCGCTACGGCGTGTACAACGAGAAGAACTTGAACTACGAGTTCGAGGACATGAGCGGTTACATCACCGGCAACATCAGCAACGGCGACAACCAGTTCACCACCCTGTACTGCGTTCCCGACGGTCAGGTTGCCATCATCTCGAAACTCAACCGCGAGGCCGCTGCCCGTGCCAAGGCCGCTCTCCACGAGTGGGATTGGGTCACTATGCCTGGCTTCGGCAACCTCAAGTGGGGTACCCACTACTACGAGGCTGTCGGTGACTTCCACGTTGCCACTGGCGAGGATGACATGATTTGCAGCCGCGCTCAGTATTTCGGTTGGGAACTTAACTTCGGCTTTGTCCACGCCTACAACCCCGACACCACCACCATCCCGCAGCCTGTCATCAAGGCTCAGTTGGCCAGCGGCAGCAACGGTCGTATCGAGGTCGATGTGATGTCGATGCCCTCGTAAACCAAAATCTCAACAAAGGACTCTTCGGAGTTGAGTAATTCTTTTTGCATAGTGCCTGGGCGGTGCCTATCCGCCCGCCCAGGTTTTTTAATGAGAAACGAATAACGGAATACGATATATGGCAGATTACACCAACCTTAAACAACAGATTGCCGCCGCAATACGCGCCAACGGCGAAGGGGCGATCACAGGCCCGCTGTTGCAGGAACAGCTGCTCGACATCGTGGATGCTATGGAGGTTGACACATGGGGCGGTCTCATTACCGAAGACACCGTGCCACCTACCGACATTGACAAGCCGCATGTGTTTCTCGCCGTGACCGAAGGCACATACGAAGCCTTTGACCTCACCGTAGAGGAGGGTGATGTGTGGCTTGTATACCGCGATGCGGGCGATGTGGAGGTGGTTGACTCGGAAACGGAGGAAGTTACCGTGGTGCCGACATGGACGAAGGTGAACCTCACGGCAGACATCAAAGACCGCATAGAGGCTCTTGAAGAGGGTACACAAGCGGCTCTCACCCCAGGCGATGGTATAGACATCGACGAACAGGGCAATATCAGTGTCAAGACTGGCAACGGCCTTGTGGTGAACGATGAGGGAGAAATAGAGGTGGAGACCACGGATGAACCGCAGACCTACCCGACATTGCCTGTCAGCGGAAAGGGCGTGACGGACTACATAGACACCGAGAAAGGTCTTACCCTCGCCGAACTTGACGCAGAAGGCAAGGTAAAAGCCGAGCAGATGCCTGACGATATTGCCTATTTTGCAGAGGAGAGCATAGACCCAGACGACCCCGAATATCACGACGAGTACGAGCGTGTGCTTGCGAAGATGTATCAAGACCTTGACAACTGGGATGCGATGAGCAGCCAGATACGTCAGGCCACCACAAGGGCTAATACCGCAGCAGAAAACGCGGAAGCAAAGGGAAACCAAGCCCTGTCAGCCGCAGAAAGTGCAGCATACTACGCAACGCGAGCAGGAAATATGGCAAACGCGGCGGAAGTGGCGAAAAACAACGCCAATGCTTCGGCGGCAAACGCCGACCGAGCGGCAGAGAGTGTCGCCACGGTCATAGAAGAGGCAAACGAAGCGACTGCTCTCGCCAACAGCGCGGCAGAAGCGGCTTCGACCGCAGCAACCGAGGCACAGTCGGCCAAGACAGCGGCCAATTCGGCAGCAACCGCCGCAAATACAGCCGCTACAAACGCTGAAAACAATGGAGATTACGCAAAGAACCAAGGAGATGCGGCAAAGGTGATTGTGGAAGGCAGTAAAGGCGACTACCAAAGCCTTAACGACCGCCTCAACGCCATCGAAGATGAGGCTTTCAACGGTCTCACCTATGAGGAAGGCATAGACTTTAATCTGATTTTCAGATAATAAAAAATGTAAGAAATATGAGCGCAAAAAATGTAACCTTAAAGGAAAAAGTAAACGGTGCATCGGGCAACGTATTATTCCCCGCGACCACTACGCCCAATGTGTACGACTCGGCTAAAAGCCAAGCGTTGAGCCAAACGCTGGTCGATACGCCCGCCTATGAGGCTTTGGGTTTTGCCAAGTTCAGCACGGCTACGGCCTACTACACTGGTGACAAGGTGTATAAGGACAATGAGATTTACCGCTTCATTGTCGACAAGACCGCTGGCGAATGGGACGTTGCGAAGGTTGAGCCATGGAGCATCGAGCAGGAGATTGAGGAGGTGGACGACGCTATCCGCTCGCTCATCCCCGCACAGGCTTCGGCAGACAACAAACTGGCCGACAAAGCCTATGTGAACGACAAGGTTTCGACCGACACGGCAACCTTCCGTGGCTCGTTCAACCTCGTTACCGACCTCGAACTGACTACCGAGGCAACGCAAGGACAGATAGCAACGGCTCTCGGCACCGCTATCAGCGGCGAGGATAAGAACGACTACGCCTTTGTGCAAATTCCGACCTCGGACGCTACGCCGACGGAGATTGCCCGCATCGACCGATACAAATATACCGGCTTGCAGTGGGCGTTTGAGTACAGCCTTAACAACAGCGGCTTCACCGCCGAGCAGTGGGCGGCTATCAACAGCGGCATCACGTCGAGTCTCGTCACCGCTTTCAATGCCAAGTACGACAAGCCCGCTGGCGGTATTCCCGCGTCTGATATGAACACAAGCACCTTCGACGATGAACCTACTGCTGGAAGTGATAATTTGGTTAAAAGTGGGGGAGTACAGAATGAACTTGTATTAGGTGCTGTGTATGATGTGTCAGCAAAGAATCCTACAGCAGGACCTAATAATGATGGTAAATGGGAATCTCTTTCTGTATTATTGTCAGATGCTAATCTTAGTACTCTTATTCCTGTTGCAGTTAGAAAAGGTGGCATGAGCATCAAGTTTGTACAGAGTTCTGACAACAAGTATGTGCAGTATATATATCTTGGCACAAGCATAGCGAATGCTGATTTCACTAATGTGAATAATTGGCAAAAGTTAAATTTGGAGGAAGAGGTAGATGGCATTCAACAAAACATTAAAAGAACCGTTGGTCAGTTTGAGATTGGCTCAATAAACTATTTGAACGGTTATGATGTAAGTGGTACAACTTCAATTAGGACGGGACATATTGCAATAGAAGATAACGTATCATTTGTCATTAAGACTCACGGGGTGGCTCTATCGCTGAATGGATATTTAATTAAATATCTTAACGGCGTTTATGTCGGTTATGAATCCGCAATTGTAACGGCTGCAAATCCCGATGTTGTTATAAAAAATGTGGTAAAAGACAATACCTTTGATTCCGTCCGATTTAGATTTAGCAAATCAACAGATTGGACCGATGAAGAAGTTGAGCAATGCGAATGTTTTGGTGTTGTTCCAAATAGTGTATTAGACAATACGAATAAAAATACCGATAAAATAAATTCCATAATTGGATATGACGTTGAGTTGGAACATGGAGGAATAGATTATTTGAAAGGGAACTATATTTCTGATACAAACTCAATAAGAACAAAAGAATATATCAAGATTAACGTACCAAAAGTATATTTAATTGTCGATAATCGCAACCTGTCAGTAAATTTTGATGTTTATATTATTAAATACAACAATTATGAGTATGTGGGTTATGGCACAAATTCAGTTGTAAGAGGGAAAAATGGTATTTTGATAGAGAATGATGGTACGTTTAATCAATTCGCTATCCGTTTTTCACGTTCCCAAGAAATAACTGATGCACAATTAAATAATGTAAGTTTGTCGGTTACAACTGTTGATGAATACGCAAAATATATTACAGACATATTAGACAAACGTGATTATATCCAACCAAAATTGTATCCTGGACATTATGTACATAAAGACGATGGTAAATTGAGATCTTTTGAGGGGTGGTATTATTCGGACTTCGTTGAGGTTGTGCCCGGAGAATCGTTCTATTATGCGTTTTGGGGTGCACAAAGCGCATCTTTATGCGCTTATGATGCAAATATGAATTTTATCCAACCTCTTGTTTATGGCATTGGTGAACATATCGGAGAAATATTGGTAGAAAATCCCAAAATTAAATATGTTCGTGGATGCACAAATAATAATTCGTATTTCGTCATTCGTGCGTTGAAACCATATATTTCCGCACAAAATTATGTTGTCGGTTCTCAATCTATTTATTTACAAGGTCAAGAACGTAGGTTGGAAAAATTCCTAAATGTCGAAACAAGGCAAGTAAATACGCCTTGGATAAAACTTGAAGAAAATCACGCATTGCCATCGGATGGCATATATATCGGGAGGATTGGCGACGATGTGGTTTTGTCAATAAATGGTGTTATTAAAATAATAAGTTAAAAAGTTTTATATTATGGTAGAAATTCTCGTAAATGCAATGAACCGAGGAGTAAAGGTTCTTGATTGGACGCCACAACCGGAAAAATATAAGAACGATAATGTTCATCCGTGTGTTAGAAATATCCCAAATTTTGCCGGGCACGATTGGTGGATGGTAACCACCCCATACCCGTCGGGAGATAGTTCCGTTGAAAATCCGATATTATATTATGGTGATTCTGGTGATAATGGAGTGCCTCCGTCTTCTTGGCAAGGTGGTGTTGTTGTGGAAGATACACCAGCAGCAGGATATAATAGTGATGGTAACTTATATTTTGATGGCACAAAACTATGGGTATTTTGGCGGGAAAATGGAACACCGGATTGTGTCGAACATAATGTAAGTCGGGGGGTATTTGGAAGGTATACAACGGACGGCATAGTTTTCTCGGAAAAATATTATTTCTGTGGGAATGATTTTTCCATAGTTGGGTTGACGGGTGACACGGAAATGTGTCCTTGTGTCATAAATGTCGGCAATTCCTTGAAAATGCTTGCTACATATTACGAATTTACACCAAATCGCCGTTCTTATGGTTTAAGTATTTGGGCGGGAAATCTTGAGCAACACGAATTCACACATGAAATCAATGTTGGAATTTTAAGAAATGAGAACTTTGATTTTTGGCACTTTGATATTTTTGTGCACGATAATAAATACTATTGCGTTGCAACTGCCGAAAACCCAAATGCAGTATATTTAGGGGTGTCCGACGATGGCATTAATTATACATTTTGGGGAACGCCACTTATAAGCACAACCTTATATGGCGATTACTATTATTACAAACCAACGGCATTAGTAAAAGATGGTATCCTATATCTTTGGCATCCTGTTAAGGCGAATGGCATATCTACTATATGGATGGATAGCCGTAATTTCAATGAGGTGCTTGAAATTCTTAATAATGGGACATCCAAAATTACTGGTGCGAACAATATTTGATACTGATATTTAGCACATTATGGCGAATTAACCCCATAACTGACTGAGTTATTGTAATAAGTAGGTACATAAGACAGTCACTTCAGTGACTGTCTTATCAAAAAAATCAATGTGAATTTTCAATAGATATAGCAATTTTGTCTTGTAAGATGTGTACTTTTGCATCCTGAAAGAAGTAAGTAATAATGGCAAAAGGTATCTTTATAGGAATACTGTAATATCAAGGACTACATCACTAAAAGGTGTAGTCCTTTATATGTCTTGGGAGGTTTTCGGCTTACCATGTGCCGGTGAACGGGTCGCCCCAAGTGTCGTTCAATGTCAAAGTCGATGTCCCGCCAGAGGTGAATAGGTTGCCTGAATATTCGGTGGAGTGGTTGCGCTGTATCGGCACATTGTTGATGGCCACCGACGAGATGGTACTGGTGCCGTTGCTGGCCGCGAGCGTCACGTTGGTGTTCCACTGTGCGGACGAGGAGAAGGTGAAGACGGTTAGGAATTTTCCGCTCTCGCCGACATAATTCGAGGGGCATGAGATGGTGATGGTTTGGTTGGAGGCCGAGGAGGTGGGGCTGCCGTCGGTGTAGTCCATGCCGTAGTACCATGTGGCGGGAGTGACGATGAATTGCGTTGTGCCGGTGGCAATCGCGTCGTTGATAGTCATCTTGAGTTTGGCGACGACGCGCTCAAGGGTGACGGCTTGCGATCCAGTGTTTGCATCCACGGTGATGGAGAGCGTCTTTTGGAAGGTGTCGTATGGCTTGACCCAAGTGATGGTGTGGGCGGTAGTGTTGACGGTGGGCGTGAGGCCGCGCGATGCGACGAAGTAGAGGGTGTGGGTGCCAAAGGAGAGGTCGAGGGACGGCGAGCCGAAATCGGCTGCCGTGTTGTCGTCCTGGTGGATGGTCTGCACGAGGTCGTTTCCAACATAGTCAAACACCCACACGTCTGTCATGCTGCTGCCGTTGGCGGTGAGGTCTTTAGTGTTTTGCACCCAGTCTCCGAAGCAGTTAAACGTGATGGATTTGGTGGGCGTTTCTGTTGTGTCCTTGCAGCAAGCCGCGAACAATAACGCTCCAGCAGCCAAAATCAAGATTTGCTTTTTCATTGTGTGAGGGTTTTAAATTTGGGTGCAAAGATACGAATAATTTTTGATGTGGCGAAAAAGATATAAAAAAGGCCACCCCAACCCGTGAGGCGGCCCTTGACAAAAGGTAAAGTACGTTTTTCTATTGCTTGTATTCCCCCTGTTCGACCTTGCGGTTGTACTGCGCGATGCTCTCCAGTATCTGCTCGTCGCAGGCGGATTTCAGTATCTCATAGATGTCTATAAACTGCCGCTGCGCCATAGGCTCGCCGTGGAAATACTGCATCATGCGCTCGTGGTAGGCATCGAAGCGTTTGATTGCCGCCTCGCACTCGCCTTTGGTGTCGAACTCATAGACGGCGTACTGCTGGAGTATGTCTTTGGCTTCTTCGAGGTAGGCGTTGGCTATCGACATGGTGAGGTACATCATGGTGACGAGTGCCGAGCAACGCTTCTCGTCGTCGCTGCCGGGGAATGCCGACCGCAGCTTCTTACGGTCGTACTTGCTTTGGTGCTTGTATGTCTGTATCATAGGTTCATTCGTTTGGCGTAGAGTGCGATGAGGAGCGCGTCGCATTTGCCGTCGTGGGGGTTGCGGGCTCGGTCGCTCTTGCGCAGGTCGGTGGTGGGGAAGAGACGTGTGGCGGCGTTGATGGAGGTGGGCTTGGGTGCCACCTGTCGTTTGTCCTCGCCGTGCTTGTCCTTGCGGACGGTGTAGACCATATCGTCGCTAATCCACATGGCCTTCTGCCATTTCTGCGGTGCGACAAGCGTATAGGGTATCTGGAAGGCTGCAAGCATGCCGTGGAGAAAGCCTACGTTCTGCCCGAAAGCGAAAGTGGTTGAAACGCCCTGTCCTGGCATCGAGTGTACCTTCTCCATAGCGGCTACGCATTTCGTTTCTCCCAACGTGTGAAAGAGACGGGCGATGTCTTGGTCGGTGCTGTCCTCTATTGCGAGGTCGGTAACAAGCTCGCCATTCTCGTCCAGCACGACAATATAGCCGTGCGAGCCTGGGTCTATTCCGATGTAGTGTTTCATGGCTTAAAAGATGTCTTCGTTGTCGTCGGGCATTTTGTTCTTGCTTTCCTTCTTGGTGCCGCCGTTGCCGCCGAGGAAATTCAAAGTCTGCACGTTGAAGTAATAAATAATCCCATCGTCACCGTTCTTTTCCTCGGTCGTGCCGGTAACAAGCACTTGCACACCTTTCTTCAAATACTCGGCAAGTTTCGCGCCTCCGTCGCCGTAGACGTTCTGAACGCAGTTGTACCACTTCGTGCGTTTCTCGCCGTTGCTTTTCTTCCTCTCGTTAGCCAGTGAGAAAGAGAGATACTTTGTCCCGTTGTCGCGTGTTTTCAGTTCGGCATCTTTACCGAGGCGACCTGTTTTAATTGTAATGTCAATGTCCATTGTGTTGATGTTTTATTGTTGGTAAATTATTTGCTTTTTGAGGCGGAGAGCCCATCGGTGCTCTATCTGTGCGCCACGGCTCTGCCGCCAGTCGCGGAGCATGTAGACGTACTTGCAGCGCGAGAGGTGCCACAGGCATTTGAGCATGGTGTGCCAGTAGGGTCGGCCTTCGAGGTCGAAGTCCACGGGGTTCA
>Ga0326511_10003560_pt1 | contig 12543 bp, 12 predicted proteins | sample 0_2496_0518_D_FD_203701 | JGI IMG/M metagenome (GOLD analysis project Ga0326511, IMG submission 203701) | Bovine rumen microbial communities from UC Davis, California, United States - 0_2496_0518 | ecosystem: Host-associated > Mammals > Digestive system > Stomach > Rumen | place: USA...
TTGAAGAAGCAAACGATTTAAGGAATGAACTTGTTGCACTCGGAAGACAGAACCCCGAAGCACAAGGACAGATCAATAACCTTTGGCAGAATGTTGTAAATACTGTTAGAGGTAATCAGACCGCACAGCCTTCTCAAAACCAGGGAATACAAGTTTATCGTGGTTCCAACAGAAGTACAAATCCTTTGGAGTCTAACCTTGTAAGGGAGAAAAATGTTTCGGATTTTATTTCTAATTTAAAAGAAAACACCCCCGACCTATTACCTCTTTCTTATTACACGGAAAGTCAGGATGTTGCGAGAGATTATGCAAAGCAAGACCTTGATTATTATAATCTTGTTGGCCCCGAAGCATATAGAACCCTTACGGGGAGAGAAGACATTCCGGTTGAAGGGGAAGTAAAACAATACTCTATCAACCCTCAAAACGTCTTTGACATAACGGAGTTAGGCGAGAAGGTAGATTCCGACACTTTATATGATTATTTAAGAACTAAATTAGGCCCAGAATTTGAAAAAGCGTTTCCTTCTACAGATTATTTCAACCCTAACGTTGATACTGCAGATGAAGGCTCTATGTATGCTTATCAGCTATTAAGAAATAGTGGTGCAACAAACACCGGAGATACCGGAACACGTTTTTATAATCTGTTAAGAAAACTGGGTTATGATGCCGTTCGCTATGCAGAGCAGGGAACAAATCAGTATGCGGTTTTTCCTAATGAGTCCGAACAGCAGACCACACCTTTACAGACAGAAAAGGACTCTGAACTTGATGAAAACATAGCTGATATCAAGACGTTGGAAGATGCAGAAAATGTCATTATGCCGGAAGTGGAGAAAATTGATAAACTCCTTCGCTATGATATCCAATTTTTGAGTGGTGAAAATGAAGAAGAAAGTATCCCCACTTTAAAGGATAATGGTATTCATACCGGAATATACAAGACTTCTGACTTTGCTACTAATACATTTCCCCGTAGTCAGACAATGACGGAAGAAGAGTATAAGAGTGTTATTCCTGAAGATATTAGAAAGACCGAAAGAGTAACACACGAAGCAACTCTAAACAAAGCAGAAGAGAATGTTAAGAGAAATGGCTATAGCGGAGAGTATGACAGACTTCTCAAAGATGATAATTGGGATGCTGTAGATGTTGATACCGCAATGCTTTGTGCCATGAGGAACGCAGAGAGCGCAAGAAGTGCCGAAGCAGCAGGTGTTGATCCCACCGAAGCATGGAACAGAGAAGTTGAACTTTTTAAGAAGATTAGAAGTCAGGCTACCGCAGGTGGTCAGATGATCGAAGCTTTTAAAAAGTGGTCAGCTATGACTCCCGAAGGAAAACTCGGTCAGGCTATTGCTTTCATCAATGAGACAGTAACCGAAGACAAGAATGATCTCCGGTTAAAGAAGGAAGCACAGACCGCAGCCGATAGACTTCTTTCAGATGAGTTTATGGCAGAGTTCTTAAAGAAAGCTCATCAGTATGATGGACAAGACGTATCAGCCGCAAAACAAGCAAGACTTGAAATAGAACTTGCACACATGGTAAATGAGCAGATACCCGTTAAGTTCCGTCAGAAGTTTACATCCCTTTGGATGGATAACCTTCTTGCATCTTTCCGTACCCTTATATCAAGAAACTTTGGTGGTAACATCGGTAAAGCTGCACTTGACCAGACTTTGGTTAAGGCAATTTCAAAACCCATTGATAAGTTTATCGCAAGATATACGGGTACAAGAACCACAACCGGACTTACCAAAGAAGGATTAAAGACCTATGCTAAAGGTTTCAAAAAGGGTGCAAAGCAGACTTTAAGGGATTATTGGAATCCGAATTATGATCCTGATACCGATGCAAAACTCAAAGACCTTGCAAAAGAGATAGAAGTATTTGCAGATGCTAACGTAACTAATCGTGCGGGAGTTGATGAAAACAACTTCAAAGAAACCATCAAAAATAACCGCACTACCTTTAAGAACAAAGCTCTTAAACTCTATGACAAGTGTATTAAGTTCGGACTTGCTTTTGGTGATAACCCCTTCTACCAGGGGGCTTATGACCAAACCTTATATGAATTAAACACCTTGCATGAAGAAGGAAAACTCAAACTTCCCGAAGATATAACTGATACAGAGTTTGAAACGTGGGCTAAAACAGTTGCAACCGCACAAGGACTTGAAGCGGTATATCAGGATAATTCCCAACTCGCAGAAGGTGCTATGGACGTTAAGAAGGGTCTTGCCAAAATGTCCAAAGGATATGTTGGTGTAGATATTCTTTCCGGTGCATCAATGCCTTTTGTCCGTACCCCTATGAACGTTGTCAAGTCAAACCTTGAATTAAGTCCTCTGGGCGTTGTAAAGAACGCACTTACCACAATTCAGGAAATCAGAAGTAACCTTGAATCAGGAAGAAGTGCTTTTGACTCTGAATCTTTTGACCAAAGAAGATTTGTCCGTGAGACTTCAAGAAACGCTGTTGGAACACTTATGTTCATAGTAGGCCTTATGTTGAAGAATGCAGGACTTCTTACGGGTGGATATTCAGATGATCCCAGAGAAAAGCAGGCACAGAAAGATGCGGGTATGCAGGAATATGCACTTGTTAGCCCCTTTACTGGAAATCAGTGGTCTATCAACTGGATACCTGGAATTGGTTCAGCATTTACATCAGCATCAGCTTTTGACGATGCCTATAGAAAGCCCGACCAGGATACAATAGATGCTATTGCAAATGGTGTTAAAGCGGGTTCACAGAGTATGTTCGAGCAGGCTGCACTGCAAGGCTTACAGCGACTAACCGGAAGTGCTAACTACAGTTCAGATAATAAACTTGTGGATAACGTAGCGGAAACTATAGCAAACACCGCTTCAAGTGCTATACTTCCTTCCTTTGTACGTCAGACCGCAGCAGCATTAGACCCCTATAAGAGAAATACTTATGGTATGGGCGGCAAAGAAAGTGTAATGAACAACGCTATTGCGGGTATTCCTTTCTTGCGTCAGCAACTTCTCGAACCTCGTATAGGTCTGAATGGACAGCCTATGGAACAGAACGCAGGACGTAACGGACTTGAAAAGTGGTTTGATAATCTTGTTAACCCCGCTATGGTTACAGTTCCTTCTGCTTTGGAAGACCCCGTTAGGGATGAAGCAACCAGACTTTATGAAGCAACAAAAGATACAAAAGCATATCAGCCCAAAATAGGTTTGGATTATCTCAATGTGGACGGGCATCAAGCTACCACGGAAGAGTACACAGAGTTTTTACAGATTGCAGATTCCGCTATGAACCAGATAGCAAGTGACTTTATTCAGAGTAACTTCTATTCTGGACTTACGGATGAGCAGAAAGTAAACGCTTTAGATACTATCTATGGTGCTGTTCAGAGAGTTGAGAGAGCAAAATATCTCGGACTGGACAAAGATTTTGATAGTGAAGATAAGGCTTATGCAGAAGGCGGGGCAGAAGGACTCATTGACTTTATCACCGCACAGAACGCTTTAGCTAATTTGGGAATTACTAATAACGAAGAGAACCGCAACGCTGTTCTCCAGACCTTAAATGCTAATGGTGGTGATCTATCTGCATTAACAAGCCAATATCAAGGTGCTGTAGGACGTACAAATACTGGCCTTGACGATATCATGAACAATGAATATCGAGATATGCTTTTAATGTTGTCTAATGAGAACATGACCGATTTGAGATTTGATCTTAACTCGGTTGTCAACGGGGTTGAGTTCAATTCAATGACCGGACTCGAAAAGGATTATCAGGGTGCAAAGAAAGCGTATGACAATGGTGGTGTCAATGGTCTTGCGGAGTATATGTTCCCTGCTGCTGTTCTTAATCAGTATGGAATGGATAACAGTGAGAAGAACCGCCAGACTGTAATGGATGCCTATAATGAAGGCGGGGCAACCGCTGTTAGAACGCAGTTAAATGCTATGCAGACCTTTGCTAATACCGATTATGGTGAAGGACTTATTACCAAATATAACCATGCTACACAGTATCTTCCTACTCTTAATCCACAGCAGTTTACAAACCTTTTTGATGATATAAACCAACAATCGAAGGGTGAGACTGGATTTAACAACATCACACAGCAGGAGATTATTGATTATCTGAATCTTGACCCTGGTGCTTACAACAACGAAACCGCGCTACAGTATTGGAACGCTTTCGACCAGAACGCAGGCACAGACGATCAATGGAAGAAAGTTCCGGTTCTTGTGAATGGAACGTGGGTATTGAAGAAAGAAGATAGGCCCGTAACAATACCGACAGTTCAGCCTTCCACTTCAACTACTGCCACAAGTTCATCATCAAGGATAACCCCGAACAGCATAGGCCAGTACGGAATGGGTAACATAGACCTTTATAATCGCCCACAGTACAGACAACCCGATGGTTCAGTATCCACAGTAAACAGCATGAGTTTTAATGAGAATGGCAAGGAAATATTAGTTCCCACTATAGCTTATGACCGAAGTGGAAAGCCTTATCAGATGACAGATGATGAAGCAATAGACAGATACCATCAGACGGGAGAGTATTTAGGAAAGTTCGATACTGTAGAAGAAGCGGATGCTTACGCACAAGCCCTTCACTTACAGCAGGAAATGCTTTACAGATAACAACGCAAAAGGCCCCCGATTGTCGAGGGCCTTTGCTGACGAGGATAAACAAATGTAAGAGTGGAGTGTTTCCGAGTTACATAATACAACTACTAACAGATTATGTCAACCAAAGGAGACACTATGAAGCTATCAGAATTTATTTCAAAGTTACGATTAGCCCATGACGTACCCAACTATTATAATAATCACTTCCCTTATAACTGTGGTTATTATGATGGTACAAAGTTCAGTTTTGATTGTTGGAATCTTGTTAAGGCTATTCTCGGTGGATGGACGGACAATTACACTAAAGGATATTATGTCAGCCCTAAAGACTTCCCTACGGGAGATTGTGACGGATACCACCTTTTGATGCAGTGTACTAACAGATCAAAAGACTTCACCCTTCTTAAACAGCCTGGCACATACCTTTATATGTCTACTTCCCCGCACGCGGGAGTTTATATCGGTGACTTTGTTCAGGATGGTTATGTCTTTAATGTCGTAGAATGTACGGGTGCATGGGAACACAAGGTACAGTACACCTATGTTGATGAATCCGGTGCAAGGTTTTTATACAAAGGTGGCCCCCGTAATTCAAGATGGACGGACTATGGCTTATTGCCCTGGGTAGACTATGAAGAGAATCCCACTCCCGTTACACAGACTTTGGGAATAGATATATCCAGATGGCAGAAGGGCTTTGACCTGAATAACGCAAAGGCAGAAGGATTTACTTATACCATTATCAAGGCGGGCGGTGCAGATGCCGGATACTACAAGGATGCAAGTTTCGATGACTTCTATATCCAGGCAAAGCAGGATAAAATGTATATCGGTGCTTACTACTTTGGAAGGGCCTTTTCAATCGAAGATGCACAGAACGAAGCGAATCACTTTATATCACTTCTAAAGGGTAAGGATATCGTTCATGTATACTATGACGTAGAAGGAAAGATGTTAAATCAGGGATATACCCATCTTACCGATATCATAAGAACCTTCTGCCAGACCCTTATAAACGCGGGATACGCTTGTGGAATTTACACATCGGAGAGTCAGTTCAATTCAAGATTTAACGATGCACAGCTTATCATGTATCCACATTGGGTAGCAAAGTACAGTAAGAATCCCCCGAAGTTAAAGTCCATTGCACTCGTTGAGATATGGCAGTATGGTGGTTCAACAAACTACGTCAGAAGTCCGAAGATCGCGGGTACTACTGTAGACCAAGACTTAATCAATATTCCCTGGGTGGACGATGGTTCAATCCCTAAAGATGTTGCAATCACAGAACCCGTGGAATATAAGAAGTCAGTAGATCAGTTAGCCAATGAAGTCCTTGCCGGAGTATGGGGTTCAGGAGTAATGCGGAAATTGAAATTAACCGCTGCCGGATATTCCTATAATGAAGTTCAGACCAGGGTAAATGAAATAGTGGCATCCCGTAAGAAAACAAAGAAGACCTACATAGTGGCAAAAGGAGATACACTTTCAAGCATTGCAAAGAGATATAATACTACTGTGGATCAGTTGGTTAATGCAAATGGTATCCCCGATAAGAACAAAATCTATTGCGGGCAGGAGTTGATTATTGTTTAATCTCAAACTTGACCTATTATAATCACACAAAGTTAGTAGGTAATAGAGAGTAGGTTAAGCAAAAAGTTAAGCAAAGACTTCCTTAATAAATAGGGGTGCTTCAAAAAAAGTGCTTGATTTTTAGACGTTCATAGACTATCATAGACCGAGTGAGACTTACGACAATATCCGTCGGAGTCACTTAACACGCAGTATTCATGCGGATTACAAGCCATCACTTAAGCAAAAACTTAAGCAGATGGCTTGTTTTTTAGCAAAAATTGAGAAGTTTTTGGGCTAAAAAGAACATACATTCGATAACGGATGGTAATATCGTAGGTTGATTTTATTTAATCAGATACGAAAAAACCCCCTGCAACTTGCAAGGGGTTCATTCGGAGGTCTACCATGAGTATTCAAATCGCATCGCCTTTCGAGATTATGTTAACCAATTAAACTAATTCCGTCAAGAAGTTTGTTTTCTTTTTCTTTCATTTCCTGGGTACGATGGAAGTAAATGTCTTTCGTGATCTTACTGTCACTATGTCCTAACCTATTAGCTATTGTGTCGAGTGGTACTCCGGCTGCTGCCAGGAATGACGTGTGAGTATGTCTGAATATATGCGGAGTGCAACGTCTATTCAGTACACGTTCAGATACTTCACGGAGATACTTTGAATAACTTGCATAGGGGAGATAATCACCATTGAAGTCAGGGAAGAAAAGGTCTGAATCAAAACCACACTTCTCTTTCATATCCTTTACATATCTGTCAATGTCCTCAATACATTCTCTTAACTCTGGCTGAACGTGGATATCACGCTTACTGTCAAAGGATTTAGGCGGTGTCACTACATGGTTGTTAGAGTCGTAAGTCTTGTTTATCTTTATTACTGATCCCCATACGTCACATCTTTCAAGGGCAATCAATTCACCTATTCTGCATCCTGATAATACAAGGAAACGGCTAACAAGTTTCCATCTTTCATCCATGTTATCAAGCAGTTTCTTTAATTCCCATGATTCAAGGTACTTATCTTGTATGCGTTCCTTTTCGGGGGTGTCCTGGAAGTTAACAAGTTTATCCATGACTTCACGGCCTTTTACAATGTCGGTACGATAGGCCCACATCCAAAAGGTCTTAAAGACTTTCAGATACCCATTAAGGGTTCTGTTAGAACGTCCACTATCCATAAGTGCCTTGCGAACATATCCGGCTGTCAGATGATCTAAATAACATTCGCCCACTACATCATAAAATGACTTCAACTCAAAGCGATATCTTCTGGCGGTGGAAGCCTTTTTAGTCTTTTCACATTCCCTGATAAACATATCTATTGCTTCGGATAACTTAATACGCTTGTCAGATAAATGCGCTATCTTCTCTTCAAGACGTTTAGTTGCTTCTTGTTCGGCTTTTAATCCACTGCCCTTAACCTTAACCGATACTATCTTTGTAAGCCCCGTGTCGGGCATAATAACACGTTCCTGCATTAGTCCATTATCAGTGATCCACATGGCTATCTCCTTTCATAATCTTGTCTATCATCTCGTTTATTTTGGCATCTTTTATTTGAAGTGAGTCTAACAGTATGTCTATTCTCCGGTCTTTAAGTGCAACTTGCTTTTTTAGAAACTCGATACTGTTGTTATATCGTTCACGTTCTACATCTAACTTCTCATGGTATCTTAACTTCTCTTTATCTAATTGAGATTCAAGCTCTTCAATTCTCTTATTCTTGTATTGCAATAAGGTTTTCATAGCCTGGATATCCATATTGTCGCTGTCTTCTATGGTATCAATGTCAAGTAATGCGTTGGCTATGGGCCTTATTGTCTCTTCATACCTAAAGGAAACATCTTCTGAACCATCGGTGAACACCCTTTGAACGGAAGAACGGGAGATATAATCGCCATTCTTTTCAACAAGATCAACTATCTCATTAAGGGATAATCCCCTTTGCTCTTTAACTTCTTTCAGTTTCAGGATAACTTCTTTCGTCTTATTCATATCATTCTCCTTGTATCAGCTATGTACCAGAAGTGGGTTAAAGTGGAACTTCCGTATCAGTAGTTATACAGTTACGATTTAGTTAGATAGATATACAAACATACGTTCGTGAATGTGTAAAATTTTACACATGGTATTTTCTATGATTTTTCTGACAGCAGGAAATCAATATACTTCATAACATTGTCTTGCTGTTTAGGGGATAACATAGAAAACTTTTTCATTAAAAGACTTTCAATGTCGGAAGGGATAGGATCATGTGGTACGCCTTCAATGAAATACATGGGTGAACATTCAAGGACTTCTGCAAATTTCTTTAGTTTAGTTTGGCTTACGTCATTGATACCCATTTCGATTTTGTTGATAGTAGATTTAGACTTATAACCCATCTTATGTGCAAGTTCTTCCTGGGTCATATCAAGTTCTAATCTCCGCCTTTTGATTTTGTATCCAATCATTGTAGTTGCCCCTTTCGTTTATCCTTGTAAAACAAATTATAAATAATAGTTGACAAAAAATCAACCACTTGATATAGTGTGAGAGTAGATTTTTAATCTACAAGTACAAGTGGAAAGGAGAGGATGCAATGACAAACGTTGCAATGCTAAAGGAAGTCATAGAGAAATCCGGACTTAAAAAGACTTTCATTGCTGAAAGAATAGGCCGTTCCTACTATGGATATCTGAAAAAGGAAAACGGGCAGAGTGATTTTACAGCAAAGGAAATCGCAATCATGAAGGATCTACTCGGACTTACCAACAAGCAGGTATCAGAGATTTTCTTGTCGTAACACGTTTTTTTATGCTCTAAAAGTAGATAAATAATCTACAGAAAGGATAGGCCATGAAAAAGTGGTTATCACCGGAAGACGTTGCAGAGCTTTTACAAGTCAGCAGAGCAACCGCCTACAAGATCGTAAAAGCCTACATCGAATCAGGCGGTAACTGTTGGCAACCTACCAAAAGAATCACAAGAGTAAACCCCGAAGATTTTGAAAGGTATCTCAATGAAAAACACACTTAATATCATCGTTCTAATTTTTCTCGGTGCCGTGTTTGGCATAGCGGTATACGGATCATATCAGGCTCACACAAGAAACTACCACATGAGTACAGAGAATCCCGAACCGACCATCGAATACATCTATATCGAATCAGAACCCGAAGTTGTAACTGAATACGTTTACATCGAAAAGGAACCCACCTTCTACAGAGAGCTAACAGAAGACGATGCTTACTACTACAGCGATATGGCTATGAGAGAAGCAGAGGGTGAAGGGATAACCGGAATGTTGTGGGTTATGTACTGCATGGAATGTAGATGCGAAGCATACGGACTTACACCAAAGGAAGTATGGGAGTCAGATGCGTTTTCAAGTTCATGGAACCGAAGAGGAATAGAACCAAACGATGATTGCAAAGAAGCATTATCCCTTTTTGAAGAAGGATGGCTGCCTAAACCATTGTGGTTCAGAAGAGATACTTACCACACATTCGGAACGCCCTTGTGTCAAGTTGGCAAACATTGTTTCTCAATGAAATGAAAGGAAAAGAAATGACAGATAAAGAGTTTATAGAAACACTTTCAGAAGAAGGCAAGATTTTAAAACCTATGACCCCTGCACCGAAGATCATCGGTAACAAGAGTGATGGATTTAATTACCACTATGCAAGTCTGGCAGATATCGCAAGGGCCGGAGTGGAAATTCCCCCTATGAGAGTAGCAACACTTGTAGATGGAGAGCAGAACCCCATTGTTGTGAACGGACAGCCTATTGAATATATCGAAGCGTTTGTAAACAACAAGTGGGAACGTGGTGCAAGAATCGTAATTCCAAAGATGAATAAATCAAATGAAGCCCAGGAATACGGATCAGCACTTACTTATGCAAGGAGATATACAGTTTTATCTCTTCTCGGAATTGCTTGTGATGATGATGACAAAATTGAATCCCACAGCAAAGAAGATATTGAAGCAAATATAAAAGCCCATAAAGAAGCAGAAGCAGAACTTAAAGCAGAGTTAAAAAGCCTTTGGGATAAGGCAGGCGGTAAGGAAGGCTTTGAAGACTGGCTGAAAAAGAATACCGAAAAGAACAGCCTTGAAGTTATGTATCACGAATTGAAGACAGCACTTCTAAAGAAGATCACAGATAAAGCAGAAGGAGAGAAGAAATGAAAGCATACGGGATCGGACGTATATGCAGAGATATGGAACTGAAATCATCCACAAGCGGTACTTCATATCTGGCTAATTCAATAGCTTGTGATCGTAAGTATTCAAAAGAGAAAGTTACAGACTTCTTTAATATCAAGGCTTTCGGAAAAGTCGCGGAGAGTATGGATAAGTGGCTTCACAAAGGATCAAAAATCCTTGTCGAAGGAGATATCCAGGTTGACGAGTACACCGACAAGAACGGAGTTAAGAAGTCCACTACAAGTATTGTCGTTTTATCCTGGGAGTTTGCAGAAGGCAAGGGAGATACAGCACCGGAGAAGAAAGAAACAGACTTCCTTGACGTACCTGCATCAATTATTGAGGAACTTCCATTTTCATAAGGAGATAACGCTATGGAGAAAAGAAGATACGGCACTAATCCTATGGCAGAAACAAGAAGAGAAGCACATGACACTGTTGATAAGGCAAAGAGATACCGCCAGATAAAGTCAATTCTTAAACCTTGTAAAAGAGGACTTACTGCAAAAGAAATTGCGGTTCGTATGTACAAGAGAGGATATACCCCTACTGACGAAAGAAATTTTGCTTCCCCACGTTTGACAGAGCTTTGCGAAAAAGGAGTTGTTGAACCCATAGGCAAGACTATCTGTGAGTACACCGGAAAGAAAGTAACTGTTTATAAGGTGAGAGAAGCATGAACGGAACTAATCTCGAATGTATAGCGTGGCTTTCCCAACAGAAAGACGGAACCTACACTGTTGAACCTTACGAAGAGAAGAGAAGTCTATCCGCGAATAGTCTTTATAGAAAGATGGCAGGACAGATGGCAAAGGCAATGTGTATCTCAAATGCAAGAATCCACAATCAGCTTTTAAGAAAGTACGGATCAATGGCAATTATTGACGGAGAAGAAGTTTGGATAGCATTGCCTGATACACCCGAAACCGAACGTGCCGTAGAAGAAGACGAATACAACCACTTCCAACCGACAGTAAAAACAACCGGAAGTAAGCGTTGGTACAAACTGTTAAAACCATCCCATGAATTTACTGTTAGTGAAATGTCAAGGCTGATAGACGGAACCGCGGAAGAAATGCGACAGATGGGATTAGTACCGCCTACTGATGAAGAGCTGCAGAAGTCACTTGAACGATATGAAAGGACACACCATGTACCCTGAAGATTATGAATGTTTAGGACAGATGAACTTCATGGATTATCTTGCACAGCCTTGTAAGGTGGATAAGCCTATCAGACTTATAGAGTTATTTGCCGGATACGGAAGTCAGGCAATGGCATTAAGAAATTTAGGCTGTGAGTTCACCCATCATAGAGTTGTGGAATTTGATAAGTATGCGGTTGCATCATATAACGCAGTTCATCATACCGACTTCCCCACAATGGATGTAAGAGAAGTAACCGGAGAGTCTTTAGGAATCACCGAAAAAGAAAAGTATTGCTACATATTAGTTTATTCATTCCCATGCACCGATATTTCTGTGGCGGGCCGTCAAGCTGGCTTTGAAGAAGGTTCAGGCACAAGATCATCACTTCTTTGGGAAGTAAAGAGAATCCTGAACGAACTGAAAACAAGTGACTCTTTACCGCAGATATTACTAATGGAGAACGTCACAGCAATACACAGTAAAGCTAATCAGCAACACTTTGCTAAATGGCTGAACTTCCTTGAAGACCTGGGATATTCCACATTCGTACAAGACCTAAATGCAAGTGATTATGGAGTCGCACAGAACAGAGACAGAACCTTTGCATTATCCATTTTAGGAAGTAGCTCATACACATTCCCCGTACCCATAGAACTTACCCGTTGCATTGAAGATTATTTTGAAGACTTATCTGACGAAGATGCTTTAAGGCTAATCGTTAAATCTGAAAAAGCAAAGGACTTACTCATAGAGTTAGATGAAAAAGGAACCCTTGAATAGGATCAAAGTAGTCGGATGGATAAGTAATCATCAATGGGGCAAGGTGGCAGATGGGGGGGTATCACACCCACACTTACTGCAAGTGATTGGAGATATCCGGTCATAGTGGTTAAGAAATGGAAAAAATCAAAGTAAGTGGATAGAAAATGTTCGCAGTTAAACAAGCTACAAGCAAAGGTTATATCGAGTTAAACAT
>Ga0326511_10003561_pt1 | contig 12537 bp, 11 predicted proteins | sample 0_2496_0518_D_FD_203701 | JGI IMG/M metagenome (GOLD analysis project Ga0326511, IMG submission 203701) | Bovine rumen microbial communities from UC Davis, California, United States - 0_2496_0518 | ecosystem: Host-associated > Mammals > Digestive system > Stomach > Rumen | place: USA...
AACTGAGGTTCCAGCATCAGATCGGCATTCCCGTTGGCGGTCAGTGCCTCCTGGATAGCAGCCTTCTTGCAGTTGACTATGCCACCCCTGCGGATTTCCTTAGACGGTGTCATCGTGTAGGTGATACGTTGGGGAGCCACATCCAGGTCTGCCACCGTAGCGTTGTACATCGAGTAAGGCACGCTTTCGGTACGGGCAGTCTTGGTAGTAGTGGTGCACGAAGCAGTAAATAATGCTACTCCGAGCATAATCATATACTTCTTCATGGTAATCTCCTTTTTTACTTCTTCATAGGACATTCAGGACGGTCGCCGATGTAGAATGTGGCATTCTTAACACCACGGAATACGGGATCTGTCCAAACCTTGTCACCCAAAGAGTGAATGTTGACATACTTGGCGGGACGGCCGGTTACCGTAACGCTGGTCACCTTGCTGCCGAAGAAACCGCGACGTACAGATACCACGAACTGAGGTTCAACCAACAGGTCTGCGTTGCCGTTCTGTGCCAGTGCTTCGCTGATTGCAGCTTTCTTGCAGTTGGGGAGGCCGGCTCGTCTGATTTCCTTGGATGGACTGTACGTGTAAGAGATACGGTCACCTACTTGCAGGTCAGCGACATTGGCATTGTACATAGAGTAGGGGATAGCCTCGGTACGAGCCGTCTTAGTAGTTGTCGTACATGATGCTGCCAACAGAGCAGCGGCCAGAATGAAATAATACTTCTTCATGGTGTTTTGTTTTTGTGCCCGCAGATACCCGGTAAGGCTGGTTAATAGGAAAGTTTTCGTTTGGTTTTAGATTTACTTCATTATGCAAAAACGTGGGTATCCACTTTTGTCTCTCCGTTGTTTGCGGTCTTAGAAATCCTACGTTGAAAAACGCGGGTGCCCCAATTAACAGGAACAGAGCATCTGTGACGCCTTTTACATAATGTAGTGTCGCTCCCCATTCCCTGTCTGACCACTGCCAGAAATTCTCCATCTTTGTCCTTGTATGCTTTTTCTCTGATACATTGGCATGATGGGCACAACGAGAAGTTAACACTGCAAAATTACATTTTTTTACTTATGTTGCAAACATTTTTACGGGAAAATACGCTTTCTATGTAATAAATTTCTTTTCATTTATCAATTTCTACCTTAATAATTATTAATATGGTCTCTATGGATGCGTTTAATCAGGTTCTTTCTTCTATTAATTTGTACAATCTCACTTAATCGTACCTTTGAGACTGTTGTCTCTAAAGTCCTCCCGTTCGGATTTCCTCAAATAAATTTGGAAAATCTCTCACTTAATCGTACCTTTGTGACAAAGAAACGAATAACATGAAAATCTACAGACATCTGATTCTCCTTGTGACTATGTTCTGCTGCATCTGCAGTTCATGGGCAGACATTCCACAGGATTATTATAAGAATGTGAACGGAAAGAAGAAGGCCGAACTGAAGAGCGCCTTCCGCAATGTCATAAAGACCGCTACGGTACTTGATTACGGAGGCGGAGCAGGAAAGACCTGGTCCGGTTTTTATGTAACGGACCGTTACAACGGAAATCAGGTGCGTGACAGATACAGTTATGAAGTGTTTTATTTCCCCTCAGGGTCCTCGGCGCAGAATACCAGTGCGGCTAACGGTATGAATATAGAACATTCCTTTCCCAAAAGCTGGTGGGGCGGCACAGAGAATCAGGCATATAAGGATCTTTTTAATCTGATGCCTTGTGAGAAAAACATAAATTCCGCTAAGAGTAATTATGCCATGGGTGTTGTGTCTAACGTCAGAACCAATAATGGCTGCACTAAGGTGGGGACAGGCAGCGCCGGGAGCAAGTCCTGCAATCTGTGGGAACCTGCTGACGAGTGGAAAGGTGACTTTGCCCGCAACTACTTTTACATGGTGACTACATACAGTAACCTTACATGGAAAGGTGAGGGACTGAATATGCTGCAGAATGACGAATGGCCTACGCTGCAGCCCTGGGCATACCAGTTGTTCCTGAAGTGGAACCGTCAGGACCCGGTAGATGCCATTGAGAAGGAACGCAATGAAGCCGTATATGGCATTCAGGGTAACCGTAATCCGTTTATAGACTTCCCTAATCTTGCCGAATATATCTGGGGTGACAGTACCGATGTGGCATTTAACCTCTCAACTGCTTCCACGGATATTCCTGACGACGAGTATGACTTTACCGCTTATCCGGCCGCTGAGATTGTCAGTTCCATCTACTCCAAGCGCTTTGACGCCAGCTGGAGTAAGTATCAGGACGGCTGCGAATACACACTGGATGTATATGAGAAGGATTCTAATGGCCGGAAGACATCACTGAACGGCTATCCCGTTACCACATCCGGTAATACCTACAGGGTAACCGGTGTGAATACCGAGACCACCTATTATTATAAGGTATATGTATATAACGGCACACAGGTAGTGGCTCAGAGTAACGAGGTCCGGGTTGACTTCCCCGCCCTGACTCCTGTATTCAGTGTTTCGCCCGGCAGGATTACCTTTGCAACCACTCCCGGTGTAGCCAGCGAAGCCGTGGCAGTTACCGTTAACATGTACGCTACAGCAGAGAAGAAGTTTACTGCAGTTGTTCAGGATCCTTATGAGGTATCAGATGACCCGGATGCAGATGATGAGGACTGGTCTAAGATGATAACCCTGATAGGGTCATCAACAGGCACGTCATTCTATGTCCGTCTTTCTGCTCAGGACGAAGGTGAGTACACCGGGGTCATGACGCTGAGTACAAAGGGTGTAGATGATTGTGTGGTAGCCCTTCTGGGTAGTGTGGATGAGCAGAAGCCTTTCTTTGAGGACTTCGAAACCGGAAGCAAGGGCGGCTATGCCGCAGCTGAAGTGAAATGCGCCGCAGCAACGTGGTGGATGAGCGATGCCCTCCTGGGTAAGGATGCCAATAATAATATAGCCACGTCATTGCGTATAAAATCCACTGGTGTGGTAGAAATGCGGAATGACAAGACCGGCGGCTGTGACTCCCTGTGGTTCTACGCCGGCAACTATAATAATGATTCAGGTGCTACGCTGACGGTAAGCTACTCGCTGGACAGCGGCCAGACATGGACTGAACTGACCACCCTACAGACGTTTGAAGGCTGGAAGCGTTATGGATTCGCCATTCAGCAGCCCGGCAATATACGTCTTCAGTTCAGGGGCGGCGGGGCATCCGGCAAACGTCTGAACATAGATGATATACAGATGAGCAATTATGATGAGGAGACCGGCTTCTCCGGACCCACCCCCAACCCCTCCCGTAATGGAGGGGAGGTATATGACCTCTCTGGCCGTAGGGTAACTGCTCCGCATAAGCCTGGCATCTATATCAGGAATGGAAAAAAGATTTTTGTCAGATAACTTTTAGTATGCGATATTTTATAACATTGTCGTATGATGGAACCCGCTATCACGGGTGGCAGATACAACCTAATGGAATCAGTGTACAGGAAACCCTGCAGCAGGCATTGTCAACCCTCCTGCGTCAACCTGCAGAGATAGTGGGGGCCGGGCGGACTGATGCCGGAGTGCATGCCCGTATGATGGTAGCACACTTTGATACCGATGCATCTGTTGACTGCCCCCAGCTGGCATACCGGCTGAATAAGATTCTTCCGCAGGATATAGCTGTGCAGCGGGTAGAGCCAGTGGCGGACGATATGCATGCCCGCTTCTCGGCTACCAGCCGGACCTATCATTATTTTGTACATACACAGAAGAATCCTTTCTGCCGCCATTACAGTTGGCTGCTGCATGGGAAGATTGACTTTGCCGCTATGAACGAGGCTGCTAAAATGCTATTGCAGTATCAGGATTTTACCAGTTTCTCTAAGGTCAATACAGATACCAAGACCAACCTGTGCACCATTACCGAGGCCTACTGGCAGGAGACGGCTCCCGGGCAATGGCGCTTTACCATTACCGCCAACCGTTTCCTCCGTAATATGGTACGTGCCATTGTGGGAACACTCCTTGAGGTGGGCAGGGGCAGAATGACGAAAGAGGATTTCTGTAAGGTGATAGAACAGAAGAACCGTTGCTCAGCCGGTGAAAGTGTGCCGGGCAACGCCTTGTTCTTAGTAAAGATAGAGTATTAGGACCCCACCCCGACCCTCCCGAGGGAGGGGGATTTTTATGAATAAAAAAAATGTGGATAATATATGCTTTTCTTTCGGCTGCCCTGTTGGGATGCTATGATGTATGCAAGAAGCACTCACTCAGAGATAATGCCGTAATACCTGTTCTGTTCCTGAACACCCTGTTATGCTCCATCATCTTCCTGCCCATGGCTATCAGTGCGCCATTTGGCGGCTGGGAGGTACAACGCTACATTATACTGAAAGCCTGCATGGTGCTCAGCAGCTGGATATTAGGCTACTTCGGGATGAAACATCTGCCCCTTACCTTGGTAGGTCCTATCAATGCTACCCGTCCTGTAATGGTGCTGTTAGGAGCCCTTTTGCTGTTTGGCGAACGGCTGAACCTATACCAGTGGTTGGGTGTTGGCTTGGCCATCCTCAGTTTCTTCCTGCTGAGCAGAAGTGGCAAAAAAGAAGGTATTGATTTCCGTCATAACCGCTGGATATTTTGCATCATAGGTGCGGCTATTCTAGGTGCCCTTTGCGGCTTGTATGATAAGTACCTCCTGGCTTCACCGCAGGACGGTGGCGTGGGCCTGAACAAACATACGGTTCAGAGTTATTACAACTTCTACCAGTGTCTGATGATGGGATTGGTACTGCTGACGCTTTGGTATCCCCGCAGGCAGAAGAGTACGCCTTTCCATTGGTCGTGGGGTATTCCTTTGATCAGTATCTTCCTGAGCATAGCCGACTATGTTTATTTCTGCTCATTGCACGAGCCCGGGGCTTTGGTAAGCGTAGTCAGTATGGTGCGCCGCGGAAGTGTTGTCGTCAGCTTTATGATTGGTGCCTTCCTCTTTCACGAGAAGAATCTCAAAAGTAAAGCCCTTGACCTTTTTCTCGTTCTCTTAGGAATGGTATTCCTCTACTTAGGAACCCGCTAAACTTTCTCCCTCCCTGACGGGAGGGATGGGGTGGGGCCTCTACAGCTTAATGGCAATAGAGGTGAGGGAATGCTCAATGGTCCTCTGCTGCGTCTCTGTCAGTTCCGTTATCTGCAGTTCCCATGTCAGCGTAGTATCGTCACGGCTGAGACGAGCCTTTATGAGGGGCAGCTGGCGCAGTAAGCCGCAAACCTCCCCGTCAGCATCCGGCAGAAAGAAGTCGTCAGCCTTGGGGCGCTCCAGGTTATAGCTTACAGGCTGCCATGCCGTATTATAGAAGAACACCTGACTGTCTGCTCCCGGACCGTAATAGGTTCTGACCATGCAGATAAGTGAGTCATTCACAAGTTTCATCTCCACGGAACTCTTGTCTGAAGCCTGAAGCTGCAGATAGTTATCCGTAAGGACCTTCAGTTCAGAATAGGTGTCAAACCTGTTCTTTACCCTTGCCCTCATGCTGTTCTCGATAAAGTCAATGCAGTCCAGTCTGTTATTCTTCGTCATCAGCGGAAATATGCTGTCGGGTGCCTGTGCAAATACATCCCGCATCTTCACCTGCTGTGCCGAAACATTACAGCAGCCAAGCAGTAAAAAAAATATAATCGGAAATCTGTTCATGGTTCACTGTTTATTGTTTAACCCCTCTCCAACTCCCCCGAGGGGGAGAGGTATGTTTTTTGTTAATAGTAGGCTCTTCCCCTCGGGGAAGCGGGGAAAGGGGTTTGATTCTTCATTCTTCATTATAATGTTTTACCATTCCCATTCATTCAGATTCCTGCTTGCCTCCACCATAGCTTCGGTATCGTCAGGCAGGTTCGGGAAGAAGTCAATGCCCGTTCTGGCTTCCAGCTCATCAATGCTGATGGTGTAGTTCTTGATATCCGTGGCAGCATTCGCCTTGTGCTCGGCCCAGAAGGCAATGGAATGATACTGATTGTTGTTGTCCTGTCGCAGAATAGCCATCCAGAAATAACGCGGTACCTTGAGACTTGTTCTGCCCCCGAATTCTTCTGCCGGCTTCAGCGGATTGGGGACGCTTGCCGTAGGGGTGGAAGTGCCGCCCTTGGCTATGTACAGTGCCTTGCGTTTGGTCTTGTTGAATCCCAAACGGTGCACCCAGTTTTCCATATTCAGCCAGATGCCGGCATTGAAGTCGTAAATCTGCGGCTGTATGTTGGACAGGTAGTACGTCTGCCCGTTGGCATTCTGTGACATCAGGCGATCCTGTGAGTTTACGATATGTCCGCGTGTGAACCCGCTGCTACGGTAATCGCTCAGATGAGTGCGGTACTGAGCGGGTAATATAGGGTCTTCCTGAAAGGGATCGCCGTTATAGGTAACACCCTGCCATGTCGCGCCTTCCCAGTTCTTACGGTTCCAGTTTGCAACGGCATTCAGGTCCGTAATGCTGTAGGCCGCCCATCGCTGCATCTTAAGCTCTTTTTCCCATTCTAGCGTATAGGTAACACCGTACTTGGCAGTACTGTGTACAATAAACATACTCTGGTCCTTAACGGCAGGAACCTCCATACGCTGCTGGTATGCTTCGGCATCCCGGCCTATCAGGGACACAAGTTTATCCTCGGAGCCGGAAGGCGTGTTTCCGTCATCTTCCTTGTTACAGGCAGCCATACAGATGGCCGTGCATAATAATATAAGGTAATAATAGCTTCTTCTCATTGCTTGGGGATGGAGTAGGGGGAGTGCTGGAAAAGAAAAAGAGGTGCAGACGTTTTGGTTCATCTACACCTCTTCTCCTGTATTTTTCTTGTTCTGAGGCCTGCTCTGAATTACTTCTTCATGCGAGCGTAGCGGCTCATGAACTTATCAACACGACCGGCTGTGTCAACCAGCTTGCTCTTACCAGTATAGAAGGGGTGAGAGGTGTTACTGATTTCCAACTTGATCAGGGGGTAAGTTTCGCCCTCGAATTCAATTGTGTCATTGCTCTTAGCAGTAGAGCGGCTCAGGAACATATCGCCGTTGCTCATGTCCTTGAACACTACGGGGCGATAGTTTTCGGGATGGATACCTTGTTTCATTTTTCTTTTGTTTTGTGCTCCCGATTTTCCTTTCCGGGAAATAGATAAGGAGCTGTTATTAATGATTTTGCGTGCAAAGGTATGGCTTTTTTCTGTTACCACCAAGTTTTCCTTGAAATATTTTCCGATGCGTAGCTTTTTGACATTATAAAAGGGGCTAGATTCTGAAATCCGCCCCTTATTATTTAACTAAAGTCTAACGTTTAGAACATGTAAGACAGACCTACGTAGAGGTTTCTGTTCTTGCAACCACCAGTATATATGTTTGTAAGACCCAGCTCATAGCCTAGGCGAACCTGGAATTTAGAAATTTCAACACCAGCAGCAAAACCGAGACCAAAGTCAACTCTCTTTGGCTCTACACCAGGACCGAAGAGAGTAGCTGCCATTACTTTACCTTCATCACCAAAGAACTTAGTTGACTCATATCCCTCAGCCTTGTACTTACCAGCAATACCGAAGCCAATGTATGGACCTACTTCACCAAATACAGAAACCTTGTCATTGAAGTTATAACGATAGCCAGCGTTGATAGGAATCTCAATGTAATAAGGATTAGTCTTCAGGTTAGCACCGTTGGGCATTATACCCTTCCACTTATAACCCTTCTGTGTAAACAACAGACCAGCGCCCAAGTAGAAGTTGTCAGAGAAGTTGTACTCAGCACGAGCACCTACATTAAAGCCAATTGTCATAGAAGCATCAAGGCTGGTAGCCTTAGCTACGTTCAAACCGGCTGTGGGACCGAAACGGAATTTCTTGAAGTCCTGTGCGTTCATTGTAAATGTTGCCAAAGCAAGAAGAGCAACTGCGAAAATCTTTTTCATGATGTTAATAGTTTTAGTTAATAATTACAATTATATAACACTTGTTTAGTTTATTCTTTTTGCAAATATAAGCGGTTTTACAATAATCTCCAAACAAAATTTAACTTTTTTGTAAAAAATCCCCAATAAAACATAAAAAATATGTACTCTTCGGCATTTTCTGAAGAAACAGGCCCGGAGTCAGATGATTCCGGGCCTGTTAAGCTGAATGATATATAGCTCTTTACTTAATGCCGAAGAAGATGACACGCTTGTCTGATGTAACAGTAATGGTGCAGGCTTCGCTGACCTCGAACTCGTACTTGTCATCTTCAGTCACGGTAATGGTGTAGGGCGAATTGCTGGTTGCACCGTCATTGGGCTGAACGGTAACAGTCTCAAGGACCTCATCTCCGTTTTTCAGTACTACATCAGCAGCATCCCCCCCCTTCCAGGTGATGGCATAGAAACTGTGCTTACCGGCAGGAACATTCACGGTGAAGTCACCGGCCGCCTTTGAGGTGCCAATCTTCAGCACCTTGCAGTCAGCTACGTCATTGATAGTGGCTATACCATTGTCATAGAAGTTGGTTCCGCCGGTATAGGAGAGGCTGATGCTATACTCGGAGGTATCGCCGCCTTCTCCGCCTTCTCCGCCTTCTCCGCCTTCACCGGCTTCGATGATAACCACAGTGGCATTCTTGATCTCAGGTGTAACCTTACCGTCCTTGACATACTTAATCAGCTGGCCGGTAATCTTTACCTTGGAGCCGACTGTAAAGGCGCTGACGCCCTCTGGCAGGTTGGCCCAGTAAGCCTCAAATACCTGACCGCCGTCCTTGGTGTCGGCCATCCAGAAACTCTGCTGGTTCCTGCTGACATTGCCGAATACCTCTGTGATATAGCCGGTAACGGTGTACGTTGCTTCTGAGGTGGCACCGTCCGCCAGTGCATTGGTCAGTTCTACGGCCTGTGCACAGGTTACTTCAGTACCTTCACCCTGGCCGCCTTCTCCGCCTTCACCGCCATCACCGGCTTCGATGATGACCACGGTGGCATTCTTGATCTCAGGTGTAACCTTACCGTCCTTGACATACTTAATCAGCTGGCCGGTAATCTTCACCTTGGAGCCGACTGTAAAGGCGCTGACGCCCTCTGGCAGGTTGGCCCAGTAAGCCTCAAATACCTGTCCGCCGTCCTTGGTGTCGGCCATCCAGAAACTCTGCTGGTTCCTGCTGACATTACCGAATACCTCTGTGATATAACCGGTAACGGTGTAGGTCTCGGCAGAGGTGGCGCCGTCCGCCAGTGCATTGGTCAGTTCTACAGCCTGTGCACAGGTTACTTCAGTGCCTTCGCCCTGGCCGCCTTCGCCGCCTTCCGAGGCGGGTGTGCCGGCTACGGCCTTGAATTCCTTAATCTCAAAGGTGACGGATTTGGTGTCATTGGGGGTGGTGAAGTAGAAGGCAATGTTTACCCTCTCCTTGTTAACGAACTCTGCGGGAAGAACAACATTGGTGGTGGCCAGTTCCCAGTTGGTGCTGGTGTGAGTAGCCTTCCAGTCAAGCTGTGTCCACTTCTCTGCCACAAAGCCGTCAGCGGGGGCGTACTGTGTAGAGGCGTAGAGTTTGATGTGGTCAGCAAACTGGGCATCGTTGCTGGCGTAGCCCACGCAGTACTGGAAGGTGATGTAGGCAGCGCCCTTGTCTGTAACGGTTGAGAATCCCGGTGAAATCAGGTAGCCGTCTGCCATGCGGTTGCTCTTGGCAGCTGCACCGTCCCACTTCTGGTATCCGGTAGCCTGTGTATAGCTGCTTCCCTGACTCCAGGGGTTGTTGCCTGAAGCGGCAGCCAGCATAGACCAGTCAGCGCAGCTGGTGCTGGAGTAGAATGATGATTCCTGCGGTTTGTCCCCTGTACCGGGTAGCTGATACGGTGCGGGAACGTCCTCGCAGCAAGTGAAGGCGAATACGCCTAATGTGGCGAGGAGGATGCTTTTAAAAGTTGTTTTCATTGTTATATAGTTTTTTTTGTTTTAATAATCAATAGTTGATATCGCTCATGGTGCGCATACCCAGCTGCCATCCGTCAGTGTATCTGCTCAGCACACCATAGATGGTGTACACATGATCCTTCTCGATGGGGTAGTTGGCAAAGTCAGCGTATGTACTGGTACGTATGTCCAGTGTGCCGCCGCCCTGTACGTTAATGGTGTTGGTAACACCGTTACCTGCATCAGCGTCCTGGGGGGCAGCCAGTACCCAGCGCTCTGTGCTCTTGGGGGTGATGGTTCCCTTTACGCGAACGATGCATCCTGCCCACTGGTCTTTGTCCAGGTTCTTGACGTCGGCAAAGTCCAGGGTGTCGATGCGTGAGGCATCTGGCGCGCCCAGGAACTTGACGCGGTTCCAGAAGTCCTGTGAACTCATGCGTCCGATACGCTCAACGCCGGCAGCATTCTTGCTGGGATAGCCCAACTGAGCATTTTTCCCGTATCCACCAATAAAGACCCCCTTCAGATTAAACAGAATATCCTGACCAGGCTGGATAAAGTTATAGAGTGCGTCTTGGTTCACACCGATAACCAGAAAGCCAGGGTTTTGCTTTGTGCCGTCACGCAGTATTATCTGCTGGGTCAGGTTTCCGCCGTCATCCGTACAGATGACTGTTCCGCGCAGCATACTGTCGTTAGTAACCTGGGCAAACTGGTTCTGGTTGCTGATGTAGCTGCTGAATTCTGCTTTCAGTTCCTGGATGGAGATTACATTATGCTCCTGGAGCTCTTTGTTCCAGATGGTATAGCCCGTGTATTGCTCTGCATCCCAGCCAGTATCCTGGCAGGCAGAAAACGTAAGGCCTAATGCCAAGGTGAGCAGTATATATGTCTTTTTCATGTCTCTGTTGTTTATATATAATAATGTATAGGGGTTTAGAAGCGATAGTTGACGTTCAGCATGAAGTTGAAACCCTGTGCATAGAACTTCTTGGGGTTGTTGCGGAAGTCATAGATACGTTCGTTGCCCTGAGTTCCGTTCTTGTTAGTGCTGTAGTTGCTACGGCTCTGCTCGTAACCACCGGTGCAGATGCTGCGGTTATTCAGGATGTTGGTAAGGGTCAGGTTGATGCTCATGGGATGATGAGCCACATATATCTGCTTACCGATGCTGGCATCCAGCATGAATCCGCCCTTGCCCCGGCTTTGCTCGGGAACGTTATAGGCCGTAATCATGTTACCGGTAACGGGGTCCTCAACCACGGACCTTACATTCTCGTCGTAACGCAGACAGGGACTGTAGGAGAGGTAGATACGGTCATAGTAGTTGCCTATGAGCGAGAGGTACCATCTGTTGATGCGGTAATTGACTGCCAGGCTATAGGCAGACAGGGGAGTGCCGCTTTCGCGCATGCCGTCGTTATGGCAGATTGTGTTGTTCTCAGTGCCGTGTGTGCTGAGCATATATACGCAGCGTGAGTCATTGGTGTACAGATTGTCGCTCCATGTGGTCATGGCAGTGATGTCCAGACTGCTGTTGATCTTGAATTTGGCTCCTACCTCTACACCATAGAAGTTCTTGCTGACATCCGTCAGGGAAACGTAGGTGAAGCTGTTTACGTCATCAAAGTAGAAATTCTGCCACTCTGTGCCGTCGAAGGTACGTGAGAAGTAGCCCGTAACGTTCAGCTGCAGCCAGTTGTTGTTAAGGCGATAGCCCAGTTCGGCAGAGGCTACCTTCTCGTTATAGAGATTCTTGACAAAGTTGTTATTCATCTCGGGGCTTACGAAGGCGGTGTTGGCATAGGGCGCACGTGTCTCAAAACCGGCACCAAGGGCAATGCCGTGTCCCTTGCCCAGATTGAGGGTGGCACCGGCCTTCACGCCACCGTCCAGGAAACCGGCTGTCCGGCTTCTGCCGTAGGAGAACTTGACCTCGCGTCCGTTCTCATCGGCATAATTGGGGCAGATACCGTTGTTCATGTGACCGTAGCGGTACATCTGTGTGCCGCCCATCTTGGCGGATACAAAGTAATGGCCGATTCCCCTGTTCCATGAAAGTGCGGTCCAGGCCTTGAAATCCCGTACGGTAATGTCATAGTCATAGCCGTAGGTGTCACCTTCGCCAATCATGCGGTTGCCGCCGTACAGCCTGTCATACAGGTTGTAGTAGCTCTGGTCAGAGCCGGGCAGATAAGTGCCGATGGCATAGTTGTTGACGTTATGCAGGTATCTGGCTCCCAGCATATCGTTGATAGTCTGATAGTGCATACCCTTGTTGGTGCCTAACTGCAGTCCCACGCGCCACTTTGTGTTCTGAGTGATGCTATAGTCAAAGGTGCTTCCCAGGCGCAGGTTCAGGTGGTCATTATGCTTGGCGGTAATGAAGTAGGCCGCATCCTTGCCCAGGGCATTGTTGGTGCGGTTGGCCGCATACAGCTGGTCAAAGTTAATCTGGCGGTTGGCATCGCTGCGTGTCCAGTAGTCATAGCTGCTCTGCCAGGCGTCCATTGCGTAATCCCAGTTCTGCACATTCTCAATGTCCCATACGTCATACTGGCTGCTGGGGAAGTTCTTCCAGTAGTCAGGCGCCGGGTTCCTGGAGTCATTGTACTGCAGGCGGGTAGCGCTATACATTACATATTTAC
>Ga0326511_10003563_pt1 | contig 12533 bp, 17 predicted proteins | sample 0_2496_0518_D_FD_203701 | JGI IMG/M metagenome (GOLD analysis project Ga0326511, IMG submission 203701) | Bovine rumen microbial communities from UC Davis, California, United States - 0_2496_0518 | ecosystem: Host-associated > Mammals > Digestive system > Stomach > Rumen | place: USA...
ATTGTGTAGAACATCACTATAGTCGGCCTTGCGTTCTGTGCATCTATTCTGTACAGAATCAAAAATTTTGTTGATTTTGTCTTTGCTTTCCTGCTTTACAACGATATTTATTTCTGGTTTTGCTTTTTCACGTTTTTCGTATACTTCAATTTCGTGTTCGCTGATTTCGTACGCGTCAAGAGTAGCAAGGTTATATTTTTTCATAAATCCGTTGTGATATACATCAACGCAAAGATATAACACGCCGTCGTGAATCTCCGTTTCAGTTTCTGGACTATATATTTTAATAAAATCCAATACTTTCATTGTTTTATCTCCTCTCCATTCTTTTATTTTTTTGCCCGGATCAAAAGTTATAATTTATAGCCGTTTCCGGCGTTGTTTGTGAAAGTGCTAAAACCGATATAATCGGTGGTTACTTCCGGCAGCGTGTGCCGCCGGAAAAATCGGAAAATCCTTTTCATTCTGTTTCGCCTTCCTCTTCGCCATAAATATCAAAAAAACCTTCGCAATCAAGTTTTTTATAAGCTTCCTCTATGGCTTCGTCCAATACGTAACAACGCGCGGTCACGTCGAAATATTCGTAGTCACCATCAAGGAAGCGGCGGCCGATTTCGTCGGCTTCAATACAGAAGTCTTTTAATGCTTCTACTACGGTGTCGCGGTCGGCTTCTACGGCTTCGCGGCTTTCCGTTGCGCTAAAATAATGACTTCCGGACCCGTTACCCGTCACAGCATCGTCAATCCATGCATCGTCATGGATTTTTTCTTTTACGGCGTCGGGTGTCATTCCGTCAAAATCCGCAGCGGTATAACTATCTTTTACCATTTCAATAACGTTTTCAACTGTTTCTGTTAAATAGCTCATGTTTTTATCTCCTTTACTGTATAGTTTACTTGCTATGCTCTTCGCTATGTAATAACCGGAAGTCGCGCGCCGGAATCGGCGGAAGTGAATTTTTGCGGTGGTTATTGAGATATCAAAGGTGTGTTCCCTTGACAATTATTATATTACACCATAATAGACTTTTTTGCAATAGTTTTTTTTAATTTAATGATAATTTTTTTCATCTTTCCGGTTGTAATCCGCCGCCTGGAATATATCCACATTTTGCTTGATCTGGAGTAATAAATTTTATACAATTGACTTTTGAGCGATAAAATGTTATATAATAAAATTGTAATTGATATGACTGTATTCTGTATAATTGTATGAGGTTTAATAATATGCAAAATGAAGTAGTGTTAGTCAGTAAAGACGATATAGAGATATATGACTCTGATATAGAAATAGCCTGTGATAATTATATGGCAAAATTAAAAGAACCAGAATTACTATACAAATCTTCAAATACCTTTATAGGCTTATTATCATATATCAGAATGACAGTATTGAAACCAATATTAACTTTTACAAGATATGACAAAAATAAATACGATTATTCTTTATTAGATAATATATATAATAATGTATATGTTAAATTATGTAGTGACTATGATAAAACACCTATTATAATTACATTCTGTGAATATTTGGTAGATATTGACAGTGAGTATATATGTGATATTCATACTGGCAGACAGAAGGCAAGCTCCGCAGCGGTGGCGTTCGTAAAAAAGTGGTATTCCAATTCTAAAGGTGCTAACTTGTCCAAAGTTGTTGATAATAACTCTATCGGCGCAATGTTTAATTTGAAAGCTAATCACGGCATGAGTGATCAAAAACCACAAGCCGTTATCGTGTCGACTACTCCGTCGGCATGTCTGTCTGCAGATGTTTTATCATCACTTTTGCCGGATTCTGGAGAAGAAAAAGCCGATATATAAGGCATTTTCCGACGTTTCCAGATATTCCGGCTGCATTGTTTGATCTGGTGCGATATTTATTACTATATATTGTGTTGTTACGTTCTATTCAGTACCATATATTGTGTATATGTTTAACTATTCGGTAAACAATGGTTTCGCGAATAGTTGGATTTGTTCCGGCTTTCGTTGTTTGGCGTATCCGGCAGCTTGTCCGGCCTTGCAGCATCAGAAGGGGGTAGGGGTTGAGCGTTACGCCGAAGGCGGCCGGGGTTATGCCATTTTTCACTCGCGAAATAAAAAAGACTATAACTACATATAACTACATACATATAACAACACCACAACACAAAAGACATATATAATATATATTACATATTACAGAAAGGAATATAGATGAAACAAATACCACGGAAAGATTTAATAAAGATACTAAAGCATGATAAAGGGACAGAGTTAATAAGTCCGGCAGTTATGGAAGTACTGTTTTCAATTTACGGGGATGAGTGGGGACGGAATCATAATGGGGAGTGGGTAAAGCTGACACATTCGAGTGCAAGGAAGACGTTTCTCGAAAAAATTTCAAAAAAGAAAAAAGGACAAAAGAAAGAAGTATGATAGGAAATATTAAGTTTTCCACGGATGAAGACTACAGAACTAAGGTTTCATTGAATGGTGAGGAGCTATCTGGAGTTATCAGTGCAAAGTTTGACGTTGCAGAAGAGTCGTTTCCTAGTGTGCGGCTGCACATGGTGCTAAAGCCGGAGTATGAAGGTAAGGCTGATATTTCTGCTTACATTGATTCTGAGAGCGTCGAGGATGCTGAAAAATTGATCCGATTCACGGCTAACCTGGATGATAACTACAGAAACAGGCTGATCGCATCCGTAGCAGGCGTTTTAAGCGACGTTCTGGAAGAAGACGGGCATCAGTTCTATACAGAAAGAGAAATTGCTGAGAAAGTCGTACAGCGTCTCACAGAGGTTAAATAAAAATTTTCAAAAAAATCAAAAAAGGTATTTACAAAAGTGTTTTTGTGTGCTAATCTAATTACAGATTCAAGTTGACGAGTCAGTTCTTGAATCGTTCTTGCCTTGTCATTGGCATTTTACCTCCACCCTAGTAGGAATGAATGATTCCTGTTAAGATGGTTCGCTACCGTCGCTAGGGTATTGTGAAAATCAAGTAGGTTTCCTGTTTTCCCCTTCCGTTATAGCCGGAATGTTTGATCTCCTTTTTTTAAATAATGTGGTTCGGCCTTGTGGATTGAGAAACAGTCAGTTCGCAAGGTTGTGGGAAATTCCGCAGAGGGCGGCTTTAGGTCGGTTCGATTCCGACACTTCCCTTCCTTGTCCGTGAAGATACGGACTGCCTATAACAGATTTCCCCTCATTGTTTGCGGTAGGGCATGGACGTAATTATGTGGGTTCGAGTCCCACGACTACCGTTTCACTCACAGAGAGCCGGACTATCAATCGACCAAATTGATGCGCTTTTCTCAATAGCTCTGAGAGCCTTGTCTGTGCGAAGACCTGTGAGTTCCCGTTTCATAGCCTAAACAACACTTCGAGTTCCCTTCTCGCCGTAGTGGAATTAAGTGGAAAGGCAATGAAACGGGTTTTGTATTCAATGTTAGCATTACGCACGGCTGTATTATTGAAGCCACTTTGTTTTTGCGAGAAACAAAGTGGTGGTTGTTATGATGTACTATCTTGTCCGACAGGTGACGATAAAACTGCCCACAATATGAATGTGAGCGCGTGCCACCAATATAGTCCCTTCGCCAAATGGTAAGGCACAGCACTTTGACTGCTGTTATTGTTGGTTCGAGTCCAACAGGGGCTGTCGAAATTCATAATGTTTTTCATCTTTTCTCATTTTTCTTGTGTAGGGCAGTTATGTTGTACAGCTGTCCTGCACACTTTTTACATCAGAAAGGGTTTTGCAATGAAAAAAATCGGATGTTTTGGAATTTTTTTTATTCTTATGTTGGCTTTAGTATTCGCAATTAACTTCGGTGTTAGTTTTGTGGTTACATGGCTATTTTGCAAGGCCGCCGGAATTGCATTCAAGTGGCTGTTTGTATGGCTAGTATTTTTCGTGAACATGATTCTGAGTGGAATTTTCGAATGGAGAAGCAAATGATTGATGAACTTTTGACAGAAGTATTCGCAATCCTAGGAACGTTCACAATGGTTACGCTAATGACGTTCCTTGTGTGCTATGGATTCAATATTCAGTTTTCATGGCAACTTGCAATCGGAGTTTTCGGAGCAAGGTGTCTGCTGAAAGATATTTTCAATGCTGATCCAAAAGTTGTTGCAAAGGAAGACAATGGAAGAAGCAATCAAGAAGTTTGATTATAAGCAAGAAGTTGAGTGGGTATGCTGCCCGTATTGTGGCAAGAAGATGTTTCCACTTCGCAAAGACACAGAAATCAAGAATCTTGTGTTGAAGTGCAAGAATAATCGTTGCCATAAGAAGATGATCATAAATGTTTGAGCCTATTGAGCCTGTCCGTAATGGACGGGCTTTTTTGTTTACAGAATATGAGTGAAATTACAAGAGAACAAAGTAAACGCTATATTGATCAGCTGTTACGTGATCCGCTGAAAGAAGATCAAATGCAGAGGGCAATGCTTTCTGCACTATACTATAGCCGTGACTACATAGAAGAGAATAAGGACTACTACTACAATGCATCACTGTATTTGAAGCGCAGAATCGTTGCTACTACGAAAAATGCAGAACTGTATTGGGAGACGGTCAAGTTCGAAGCGCACTATTGGTTCGAGTCCTATATGTTCTACATGGAGAAGAACAGACCACGGAACAAACAATTCTATTACCCACGACGGAAACAACTCCGGCAAGTGGTACAAGAACTGCAAAACCTGGAAGATGGCAAGTATGATTTCCTTGGAATCTCAATGCCACCACGAACAGGCAAATCGACCGTGTGCATCTTTTTCATGACGTGGGTTATGGGAAGAAGGCCGAACAGTCATAACGCTATGTCTGGGCACTCTGGAATCCTTGCTGACGGTTTCTACGGTGAAGCAATCAACCTTATTTCATCAGAAGAGTACACGTTCCGTGAAATCTTTCCAGAATCAAAAATTCAGAGAACCTATGCAGAAAAGAAGGAAGTAAATCTTGACAAGCCGGATCGTTTCTCGACTCTGACGTGTCGTGGTATTGATGGTACGTGGACAGGTGCGGTTGATATTTCGTCTGACGGATATCTGTATGTAGATGATCTTGTCCGTGACAGAATGGAGTCATTATCTCCGACACGACTCGAAAAGCGATATCAAGATTATTTGAACGTTCTCGTTGACCGTAAGAACGATGGTTCGAAGGAACTTATGGTTGGTACACGGTGGAACGTTCTTGATCCGCTAGGCAAGGTTGAGCAGAAATTCAAAAACAATCCACGGTATCGTTTTTTAAAAGTTCCGGCATTGAATTCTGCCGGAGAATCAAACTTTGATTATGAGTATGGAGTTGGATTCTCTACGAAATACTACGTTGATATGCGCGAAAGACTTGACGCAAATGAGTGGCAAGCTAAATATCAACAGAGACCGTTTGTCCGTGAAGGACTTCTGTTTCCACCAGATGAATTGCAATACTATAACGGAGTACTGCCGGACGGAGATTCGAGGATTGTTTCTGCTTGCGATATTGCGTGGGGCGGTGGAGATAGCCTTTCAATGCCTATTGGACGCGAATACGAAAACGGCATGGTTTATGTATTTGATTGGGTGTTCAACAAAGGAAAGAAGGAAACAACACTTCCGCTAGTGACAGGAAAGATCATCGGAAACGAGATCAGACAAATTTGCTTCGAGGGTAATGTTGGTGGAGACTTGTATTCTCAATACGTTGACGAACGGTTGCGTGATAAAGGTTATAAATGCTCGTGTACGTCACGGAAAGCACCAACGACGATGGCAAAAATGGAAAAGATCATTGCTTATTCCGGCGATATCAAACGAAAGTATGTATTTCTGGATGAAGAACACAGAACACAAGAATATCAAGATGCTATGGACGAGTTGTGCATGACTGTTTCCATTGGTAAGAATGAGCATGATGATGCTGCTGACGGTCTCACGCAGCTTGAAATGTTTGTTGAAGGTGGAAACACAAAACCTACTACAATTTTACAGAGTCCGTTTTAAGAGGGTTTTATGAACGCAAGAGAGTATTTGTCGCAAGTTGCTTTATATAGGGCTAAAATCGTCGCTGAGCGCAGTGTAGGGGCAATTGAGGACGTTGCCTACAATACAGAAGGCAGTAATGATGATATTGTTGAGAGATATATGGATATGATCAATGAGATTGCACAACAGATCAAAGACCTGGACAAGCCTACACACATTGAAGTCCTGACGAGAAGATATATCGACGGTCAGAAGTTGCAAGACGCTGCTGACGAAATGTGCTATAGCTATGACAGAATCCGTCATATTCACAAAGATGCACTCGATGAATTCCAGAAAAAATATATCGACACACAATAGCCTTTGCAATTGTGCTAAAGTGGTGGTGACGATAGAGGTTTGTGAAAGGATTTTGTATGATTTCTGAAAATTTTAGACCACAACTGAATGGACGTGTTCGGATCATTGCTGACGTTTCAGAGATTACGCCGGACAACGTAATTAAAGTTTTGCAGGATGCGTACAATATTCATCTGGCAAACAGGGCGCACATCGAGTATTTACTCAAATACGAAAAAGGTGAGCAGCCGTTGAAGCGGAAGAAGACGATCCGCAAAGATATCGACGTGAACGTTGTTGATAACCTTGCAAACGAGATTACAAACTTCCGTGTATCGTACAAGTGGGGCAACAAAATTACGTTTGGTCAACGATCCAACAAGTCCGGCAATTCTGCTGATACAGACAATGATGCGATCAGTCAATTTAACGAAATGCTTGAATCTGAACACTTTGCATCGAAAATCGTTGAAGCGCTTACTCCAATGGAGATTGCCGGAATCGGCTTTATGCTAGTTGATATCAAACGTGACTATGAAGAGGGCGGTTCAGTATTTGATATCGTTCCGCTCGATCCGCTGACAACGTTTGTTGTTTACGACAACACTGTTTATCACAGACCGTTGATGGGTGTTATCTACTCTGAGCATGACAACGGAGACGTTGTTTACACGGCCTTCACAAAAGACCGCAGATATGAAATCCTCAATCTTACTCAATTCACAGAAAAGGGTAAAGAGAAAAGGGAACGCAGATGGACGGAAGGTGATAGAAGTGGCGAACTCAACCCGATGAAAGCCGTGAATATCATTGAGTTCTCACGTTCTTATGACAGAACAGGTTGTTTTGAAAGACAAATTCCGGCAATGGATGCAATCAACATCCTGGAATCTGATCTTGTCAACGACGTTGCGCAGAACACGCAAGCAATCTGGTGGATGAATGATGCGGATTTTCCTACTGACGAAAAAGGAAACGTCATTAAACCGAAGTCTGGACAATGGATTCAGACGTATACGGGCAAAGGCGAAAACAAAAAACCTTTGATTCAACCGTTGGTTATCACCACAGATTACGAAGGTATTCTGAATGATATAAAATTCCAAAGAGATATTGTTAAACAGAAAGCAAACTGTCCTGTTGCAATGACCACAGGTGGTGGTTCGACAGGTACGGCAACATCAATGTCTAATGGATGGGAGGCAGCTGAGACTTCTGCCGCTATGGAGACGGAAGTGGTCAAGGCTAAATTGCTTGACGTAGCGAAACTTGCTATTACGGCTGTCAAAGAGTCCACGGACACTCCGAAGGGATGCATTATCAGAAAACTTTCTCCGGCTGACGTACAAGTCAATGTCATGAGAAAGAAAAATTATGATCTTGCTACGAAAGCAAATACTTTTGCAACTCTCATTTCTCACGGAGTACACCCGCGACACGCACTAATTGCCATTGAAGCGTTTCCGGACACAACACTTGTGTACAACGATTCAAAGGAAAATATTGACAAATATCTCAAAGCACTTTGGGAGAAGAACGAAAACACTTCTGATACGTCAGAAGGCGGTGAGAACGCCGTAAAAGACGTTGAAAACAGTGCTAATCAGGATTCTTCCATGCAATCAACAAACTCGCCTATAATCGGCGGTAGCGACACTTCTACGGGTGGTAATAATGGCACAAATAAGAAGTGATCTGGATTTTGACGAACTGAACAAACTTGTCGGGTATAAACGGTCACTGCCAATAGAGCAATACTTCGGTGAAATGGGAATATCAACGAAACAAAAACGCCGGAGAATTGCTATGGCTAGTGATTTGGAAGACGAGATCGTGTATGTTCTTGCATTTCTGTTCGAAAACAGAGAAAAAATCTCTGAATACGCAATTGCAGAATTTGAGAATGCCATAAAAAGAGTATTCGCAAGGCACAATGTATATGTTTCTGCAAATTCTTCACAGAATAGTGCAGATGAAGACGAACTTGTGAAACAAACCGTTTCATATGGAAATGCCGTTGCACACAAGATTGCGACGGAACTAGCTGATTCAACGTTCCGGCATCAGAATGAAATGTACTTCTTTTCAAAGGATCGTGCACGTTATATCGCAGAAGAGGAAACAAATTCTGCATGGAATGAAGCTGATTTCGCAGAAGAAAAGGAAAATGGATCACAATTCAAAACGTGGGCAACGATAGGTGATAATAAGGTTAGGGAATCTCATAGGGAAGTAGATGGTCTTACAATTCCTATTGATCAACCGTTTGAACTCGAAGGTGGTTTAATGATGTATCCACGTGATGATTCATTGGGTGCATCAGATGAAGAAATCAACGGCTGCCGTTGTTGGTTAGAGTTTTCATAAAAACAATTGCCACAAGGCTTTAAAATAATGAGTGGTAGAGAAATCACCATAAACAATTCACAGAACAAATAATTCTGACAGAGAAGTCGTTAAAACACATGATATGACAGAGAAGTCTATAAACACGAAAGGAAAATTTGAATATGGCTGACGTAAATGAGAATGTAGTCACTGATACAACAAATGTCAATGCGGATAGCAATGTTAAATCTACAGAGGGGGAAGAGAACAAAGTACCTACTGTTGAGGAACTTTCACTCGAACTTGCGAAAACAAAAGCAATTGCCGCAAAGTATAAAAATTCCATTGATAATCTGACACATAGCAATGCAGAACTTACGAAATGGAAACGTGAGAGAATGACCGCACAGGAACAACAGGATGAAGCGGCGAAAGAAGCTGCGGAGAGACAAGCGGCACATATCAAAGAACTTGAGGACTACAAAGCAATCAACGAGTCATCTAAACGCTATATTCAAATGGGAATGAGTGTTGACCTTGCACTTGAGACTGCTAAAGCAGAGGTTAGCGGAGATATGGATAGCGTAATGAAGAATATCCAGGATGCTACAGAAGCTAAACTCGAAGCTGCAAAGGCAGAGTGGTTGAAGTCAAGGCCGGATATCAAGCAAGGAACTGCAAAGCAATCAGAGGATGATCTTCTGAAAAGTGCTTTTATGGCAGAATTCAAATAATAATAATATCGGCACAACATTATAAGAGTTGTGTCGTTGACCGCATATAATTAGCGGTAGAAAGGATAAAAGATGGCAGATAATCAACCTACAGTGAACTACGCGTCGAAGTTTTCTCCACTTGTCGATGAAGCGTTTGCACTTGCATCACTGACACAAGGCCTTTTCAATAACAACTATGATTTCGAAGGCGTAAGTTCCGTAAACATCTATTCTATTCCGACAGCAGCACTTGGCAATTACACTGCGTCCGGTACAAACCGTTATGGTACACCAGATGAACTGACAAACGAAGTCCAGACTCTGACCATGACACAAGATAAGGCGTTCACATTCACAATTGACCGCAAGAACGAGCAGGACACTCTCGGTGTTATGCAAGCAGCATCTGCACTTGCGCGTGAGGTTCGTGAGGTTGTGATCCCGACGCTTGATCAGTACCGTCTTGCAACAATCGTTGGTGCCGCTCCGCAAGGACACACAATTACGGTAGCTGTTACATCTTCTAATGCATATTCAGAGTTCCTCGATGCACAAGAGATTCTGGACGAAGCAAAAGCCCCAACAGGTGGTCGTATCGCACTTGTTACTCCGAAGTATTACAATCTGATCAAGAAAGATGATTCTTTCACAAAACGTGGTGACGAAGCTACAAAGATTTCTCTCAACGGCTATGTCGGTACAATTGATGGTGTTCCGGTAGTTAAAGTTCCGGCATCTTATTTTCCGGCGAACGTTGACTTCGTGATCACAAACCCGATTGCGGCAATTGCTCCGGTTAAACTCCAGGATTACAAGATTCACGTTGATCCGCCTGGGGTAAACGGCTATCTGATTGAGGGACGTATTCGCCACGACTGCTTCGCACTCAATAAGAAGAAGGATGCAATCGTCGTTCACAAGCATCCGGCTGCACAGCAGAGCAATCCTGGATGATAGAGGTGATATAGTTTGACTGTAATGACGAAAGACGGTCAAACGCTCGAATGTCTGAATCAAACGCAAGTTGATGCTCTTAAAAATGTTGGTTGGGTGGTCAAACAGGCCACTCAACTTGACAAAAATGTTGAGCCAACACCAACTGCCGATGATTTATCACAGAAGCGTGGTAGACCGAAAAAGGGTTAACAAATGACACGGAATGATATTGTGAACAAGATAATTGAGTATGCCGGAGACGATTATGAGGAAGGCGATACTAGACAGTTATCTCTGATCCGCAGTTACGTTGACGATGCTGTTGAAGAGGTACGTAATACAATGTGCCCGTTCTGCATCCCCGACGATAAGTTAGATTTCTACACAGAAATGGCATTGAAGCGTTACGGCAATGTTATTAAGCGGATCGCACAATTCCATTTCGATAAGCAAGGGAAAGAAGGCGTTGTCGCATTCACAGAAGCCGGACAAAAAACGACGTACGAGAAGGGTGGCACACCAATTCAATACCTAGAACAAATAGTTCCGATGTGCGGAATTGTTTGATATAGCAACACAAAGAGGATCGTGCTATATGTTGCCCTCGCATATAGTGCCGGGGGATATCAGAATGGTGGTGGGGCGATATCCATTATATAAGAGGTTTATATGAGAAATAGCGCACGTAGAAAACAAGACGTATGGTTTGTTTCAAGAACAAAAGACGATAGCGGAATTGAGCCGACGTATGAATATGGACGGGTACAAAAGTATCGAATGTCTGTATCGCCGGATTCTGGTAGCGTTGATTCTGTTTCCGTTGGTCTCATCCCTAAATACGAACGCTACATCGTCTCATATAAGCACAATATAGATATAACAGAGGGAATGTTCGTCTATGTAGACAGAACACCTGAAATCGACGCTAACGAGTATCTTGTGAAGGATGAGAATGACCTTCCTACAGTCTTTCCAGATTATATCGTTGATACGATAGGGCGTACTCAAAAAGGTGTAGTAGTCAAAATCAATATCAAGAAAGCGAACGGCGATAATGAAGACGATAACATTCAAACTATCTGAACACTCTATTGAGAACGCAATCAAGCAAGTTGAGCAATATAAAAATTCTCTTATACACAGAAAGAATAAACAATTTCTCGAATTGCTTGTAAAAGAAGGACTTGAAGTTATCGAGTCCACAATGTCAAACGTCGAAGGTGATTCTGATACTACACACTCCGTAAAGGTTCGGTACACGGCAGACGGAAACGCCCGTGAATGCAAAATCACTCTGACGGGCAAAGACGTGGCGTTCATCGAGTTCGGTGCAGGAGTGCATTATAACACGCCTGTTGGTTCAAGTCCAAATCCGCATGGTGAAAAGCTAGGCTTTACTATTGGATCATATGGTTTTGGAAACGGAAAACGTGATTCATGGCTTTACTACGACGAGAACAAAGTACTACATCGTTCGTATGGTACAAAGGCCGCAATGCCTATGTATAAAGCCGAAATGGAAATGTTGAAGAAGATAAACAAGGTAGCAAGGGAAGTATACGGATGATTGTAAGAGTTGACCTAGATGCTCTATATAGGGCGTGGAGACAATATCTCATAAACAATTCTGTTTGCAGAAACTTTGCTGCATTCAATGACAATTCTGTTGCGAAGTTTCCGGCAGCAAGTTTAGAACTTGTCGGAACGCCTACAATGGAAACTGACCTGGTTAATAACGAAAACACAATTAACCTTACGGTAAAGACGAGCGTCGCAATTAACAGCGATAAAATTCTACAGCTACAGCAGATGAATGATGCGTGTAGAGAATTTTTCAATTCTTTGGGTTTCCAACAATTTGGAGACTCTCTTCCACAAACTATCAACAAAAATGTGCATCAAATTTCATCGAGATTCGTTCTCAGAAACTTCAATGGACAATTTTTGATAGACCTAGAAAATGAAAGTCAGTCAAATGATTGACAGAAAGGATAGAAGATGGCAAATCTTACTTCTTTGGGCGTAACCGTCGGTTACGGAACAGGAACTCTTTCCACCAAACCGGACACAATGAAGGTTCTTGACGGATGCAAGAGTATTCCTGGACTTAAACTTGACACGGAGAAGATTGACGTATCGACACTTGCCGATACCGTGAAGCAGTATGCTGCCGGACAACAGGACACAGGTGGTAGTTTTGAGCCTGTTTTTGCGTTTGATCCGACAAAAACAATTCCGC
>Ga0326511_10003564_pt1 | contig 12532 bp, 9 predicted proteins | sample 0_2496_0518_D_FD_203701 | JGI IMG/M metagenome (GOLD analysis project Ga0326511, IMG submission 203701) | Bovine rumen microbial communities from UC Davis, California, United States - 0_2496_0518 | ecosystem: Host-associated > Mammals > Digestive system > Stomach > Rumen | place: USA: California...
GACATCAAGCCTTTCTCGGCGCTGATATTCAAGATTGAACTGATAGAGGTGAATCCGAAGAAATGATGAAGAGACTGATGATAGTGGCACTCGTCCTCGTGGCGGGTGCTTCTTTGTGTCATATAGATGCCAAGGGAAGGAAAAGGACGGTAAAGGCGACTCAGCAGGAGAGGGTGGTGCCTCGCGTGAGGCTGGCTACGAGCAGCGACTCGGTGAGCTATGCTGGGGGAATGGTGATGACCAACGGGCTCGTGGCCTTCCTCACGCAGCAGCAGGGAGTGGACACGGCCTATATGGCCGACTTCGTGAAGGGCTTTGAGGAGGTGGTGAGGGCTGGAAGCGACCCAAGGGCGAAGGCCCGCGTGGCCGGCATGGAGATAGCCGGGCAGCTGAGAGACAGGATGCTGCCGGGGATGGTGAGGGAGTTTACGGATTCGCCCGACTCTATCATCAGCGGGCTGTTCTACCGTGGGTTTACGGACGCGCTGATGAAGGACTCCACGCTGCTGACGCTTCGGGCTGCCGAGACTTACTTCAAGGAGAAACAGGCTGCCGACAAGGCTGCCAAGGAGGAGAAGCTCTACGGGCCTAACCGCGATGCCGGGCGCAGGTTCCTGGAGGAGAATGCCAGACAGGAGGGGGTGGTGGTGCTGCCCAGCGGATTGCAGTATAAGGTGCTGGTGAAGGGCGAGGGCGAGATACCCCGGAAGGACCAGAAGGTGATGGTGAACTATGAGGGACGGCTGATAGACGGGACGGTGTTTGATGCTTCGAAGCGGCATGGCGACAAGCCATCGGAATTTCGTCCCTCTCAGGTGATCAAGGGCTGGATGGAGGCCTTGACGATGATGCCGGTGGGCAGCAAGTGGCAGCTCTATATCCCCTACGAACTTGCATACGGAGACCGGGAGGCAGGCGAGATAAAGCCCTATAGCACCCTTATCTTCGATCTCGAGCTGGTGGGAATCGACAAGCCTAAGCCTGTTGAGCCAGAATCGGCAGGGCAGAAATCTCAAAAGCGCAAGAAGTAGAAATATTAATAAAGGTGTGTCACGAATGTGGCACACTTTTTTTCATTTTTTCGATGAAAAAGTTGCATTATTCAATATAAATGCTTACTTTTGCTGACAAATTGTAACTATATCATTGAATAATGGAGAAAATAGACCAACTTGACAAGAAAATCCTGAGTATTCTGTCGAAGAATGCACGCATACCCTTCAAGGATGTCGCGGCAGAGTGCAACGTGTCGCGTGCGGCCATCCATCAGCGCGTGCAGCACCTGATAGAGGCTGAGGTGATCACGGGCAGCGGGTTTGACGTGAATCCCAAGAGCCTTGGCTACAGCACCTGTACCTATGTGGGCATCACGCTGGAGAAGGGCTCGATGTATAAGAACGTGGTGGAACGGCTGCTGCATATCCCGGAGGTGGTGGAGTGTCACTTCACGACGGGTCCTTACACGATGCTGGTGAAGCTCTATGCCCGCGACAACGAGCAGCTGATGGAGCTTCTCAATGGCAAGCTGCAGGGCATACCGGGCGTGGTGGCTACTGAGACGCTCATATCGCTGGAGCAGAGCATCAAAAGGGAAATACCGGTTACTTTTTAGAAATTAGAGATTATGATTACCAGACAAGCAGGGAAATTAGAAATTATGATTACCAGACAAGCAGTAAGGTTGGGTACGCTCGGTCGGATTTGCAATCCGACCGTACCGAATATGAGCATTTATAATGCGAAAAAAGAGATTTATCGGATTAGAAATCCTTATACTCACAGCGGTCGGATTGCAAATCCGACCGAGCAGGAGTGCATCTGGAAGCGCAGATGCTGCCTATAGAAGTAATCATAATTTCTAATTCCTAATTTCTAATTTCTAATTTAAAAAGGTAATCATCATTTATCATTTATCATTCAGCGAAGCGCAATGTGTTTTGATTTAGAGTCTTATTTAGACAGGATATATAGGAGATACCCGGAGGCGGGTAGGAAGCCGGTGATAGGTATCACGGGCAACTATGATGAGCGGAGCTGCAAGCTCGGCGAGGGCTACTATAAGCAGGTGGTAAGGGCAGGGGGAGTGCCGATGGTGATTCCCCCGGTGGGGGATGAGGAGGTGATCGTGAACACGCTCGACAGGATAGACGGACTCATACTTAGTGGCGGGGGGGATATCAACCCGCTCTTCAGCGGCCTGGAGCCTTCGCCACGACTGCACGGCATCAACGGGGAGAGAGACCTGCCGGAGCTGCTGATGACCAGGCTGGCCTACAACAGGCAGATACCGATGCTGGGCATCTGCAGGGGCATACAGACGCTGGCGGTGGCCCTGGGCGGCAAGGTGGCGCAGGACATCAGCGCAACGGCGAGCCTGAAGCACGCGCAGGAGGCCGACCGGGGGGTTGCGACTCACTCGGTGAAGATAGAGGGCGACTCGGCCTTATATGATATATATAAGCAGGAACGGCTATACGTGAACTCCTTTCACCACCAGGCGGTGAAGGATCCGGGCGAGAGGTTCCGCGTGACGGCAAGGGCCACCGACGGCACGATAGAGGCGATGGAGAGCACGGAGATGAAGCCGATCATGGGCGTGCAGTGGCATCCGGAATGCCTGGACGAGGGTGGGGGGCTGTTTGGCTGGATAGTGGAGCAGGCAAGGGCCTACAGGGAGGCCCACGAGCTGCACGACCGGGTGCTGACGATTGACTCCCACTGCGACACGCCGATGTTCTTCGCGGAGGGCATACGCCTGGACCATCGCGACGAGCGGATAAGGGTGGACCTGCACAAGATGGCGGAGGGACGTCAGGACGCCACGGTGATGGTGGCCTATCTGCCGCAGCCGGCCCTGGGGGAGACGTTCTCGGAGAAGGTGGCCTTCGATGTGAGCACGCCCAGGGACTATGCCGACCTGATATTCGACAAGATAGAGGGCATGGTGGGGCAGAACAGGGCCTGGCTGAGCATAGCCCGCCGTCCGGCCGACCTCTATGAGGACAAGCGGAAGGGGCGCAAGTCGATCATGCTGGGCATAGAGAACGGGCTGGCGCTCAACGGGCAGCTGCAGTCGCTGCAGCACTTCAGCCAGCGGGGAGTGGTGTATATCACGCTGTGCCACAACGGCGACAACGACATCTGCGACTCGGCACGGGGCTGCAACACGCACGGGGGGGTGAGCCAGTTTGGCGAGCAGGTGATCAGGGAGATGAACCGCCTGGGCATCATGGTGGACATGAGCCATGCCTCGGAGAAGAGCTTCTATGACGCGCTGGAGATAAGCAGTGTGCCCATCGTGTGCAGCCACTCGAGCTGCAGGGCGCTGTGCAACCATCCGCGCAACCTGACGGATGATCAGATGCGGGCGCTGGCCTCAAGGGGCGGCGTGGCGCAGATCACGATCTATCAGGGATTCCTGCGTGAGGAGGGCGAGGCGAGCATCCTCGATGTGATGGCCCACCTGGAGCATGCCATCAGGGTGATGGGCATCGACCATGTGGGGATAGGCACCGACTTCGACGGCGACGGCGGGGTGAGGGGGCTGGGCTGCAGTTCGGAGCTGATCTGCCTGACAAGGCAGCTGCTGGCCCGCCGCTACAGTGAGCGCGACATCCAGAAGATATGGGGCGGCAACTTCCTGAGGGTGATGGGAGTGGCGCAGAATAATTAGTAATGAGTAATTAGTAATGAGTAATTAGTAATGAGTAATTATGATTACCTCATGAGCTTCTTGAACGCTTAGACTCTGACGCTCGGTCGGATTTTGCAGCTCGGTCGGATTTGCAATCCGACCGCATCGGATATCAGCATTTATAATGCGAAAAAAGATATAATTGCGGATTGCAAATCCTTATATTCGCAGCGGACGGATTGCAAATCCGTCCGAGCGGGGGGCGCTTCGCTGAATGAGAAATTAGAAATTATGATTACAACATGAGTTTGACAATGAGATTGACAATGAGATTGAAGATGAACTTGACGATGGGATTGAGGATGGGATTGAGGAAGGCGCAGAGTATTCTCTTACCTCTTACCTCTTACCTCTTACCTCTCACTATGCTTCTGCTTTGCAGCTGTGGCAATCTGAGGAAACAGGCGGCGGCGGAGCAGGTGGCGACGGTGCAACAGGCCGTGGGGCTGGCTTTTGATGCTGACAGTGCCTATCAGTTCTGTCGGGAGCAGTGTGACTTTGGGCCACGCGTGATGAACAGCAAGGCGCATGACGATTGCGAGCAGTGGATTGTGGGGAAGTTTCGACAGTATGGCATGGAGGTGACGACCCAGAAGGCTATTCTAAAGGGCTATGACGGCACGGGCCTGAAGAGCACTAACATCATAGCCAGCTATCGGCCTGAGCTGAAGGAGAGGATCCTGCTCTGTGCCCACTGGGACAGCAGGCCCTGGGCTGACAACGACCCTGACGAGGCCAACTGGCGGAAGCCAGTGATGGCGGCCAACGACGGGGCATCGGGGGTGGCGGTGATGATTGAAGTGGCGCGGCTACTGCACGGCTCGGCCCTGGACGGAGCTTTAGGAGTGGACTTCATCTGCTTTGATGCCGAGGACTATGGATTTCCGCAGTGGGCGACTGGCGAGGATCCGGGCGACACGTGGGCCTTGGGGGCGCAGTATTGGGCAGGCCATCTGCATAAGGAGGGCTATACGGCCCGGTTTGGCATCCTGCTGGATATGGTGGGCGGCCAGGGTGCCAGGTTCTACCAAGAGGGCATGTCGCTGCAGTATGCTGGCAAGACGGTGGAGAAGGTGTGGCGGGCGGCAGCCGTAGTGGGCTATGGCAGCTATTTCCCGATGAAGCAGGGCGGCTATATCACGGATGACCACATCCCAGTGAATACGGTAGCCAAAATACCCTGTGTGGATATCATCCCCTACTATCCGGACTGTGAGGCGAGCAGCTTCGGTCCGACATGGCACACCGTAGCCGATGACATGGCGCACATCGACAAGCAGACGCTGAAAGCCGTTGGGCAGACGGTGGTGCAAGTGCTTTTTAATGAGGAATGAGGAATTCAAGTTTCCCACCTTTTATATTTTCTAAAACAACGAATTAAAACGGATTTCACGAATTTTACGAATTATTTTTAATTTCACAAACTGTTCGCCGCAGGCGGCGATTGCTCGTGCGCAACAAATTTGTGAAATTCGTAAAACATCCTGTTTCATTAGTGCCATTCGTTTAATTCGTTTTAATTCGTTGTTCTTATAAAAGGTGGGAAAGTTCAGTTAGTAATTAGTAATTATGATTACTTCATGCGCTTCGCTGAATGGGAAATTAGAAATTAGAAATGAGAAATTATGATTACTAGACAAGCGCATCAGCAAGTGCTGCTCGGCGCTGCTCGGTCTGATTTGCAAGTGCTGCTCGGTCAGATTTGCAATCCGACCGCTGTGAGTATAAGGATTTCTAATCCGATAAATCTCCTTTTTCGCATTATAAATGCTCATATTCGGTGCGGTCGGATTGCAAATCCGACTGAGCGTACCCAACCTTACAGCTTGTCTGGTAATCATAATTTCTAATTTCTAATTCCTAATTTTTCATTTAAATCTGTCCCGCTTCCACCATTAGGACAACGCGCTCGGTGAGGCGGTCTACGCCTTCGGGGTCGTAGCCCTTCTTCAGGCTGGCACCAAAGCTCCAGGCGAATATCTGCCAGAAACCGGCACGGAAGGGACCCAGGAAGGCCTGGATCATCTCGTAGGAGGAACTGTGACACTCACGGTCGATGAGCTTTATCAGAAGCTTGCCCTGAGAATAGGTGAGCTTCTTCATCCTGGGCTTGTAGGTCTTGAAGATTTCGCTCTCCACACGCTTCATGTGGGCATTGCGCTCCTCCTTGGTGGGAAGGGTCTCCAGCACTTCGGAGGTCTCTATCAGCAGCTGGCGGGCTTCCTTGGCCAGCGGCAGCACCTTTTTGACGTTGGTCACCAGGCGCATGAACGACTTGGCCTGGCGCTTGTTCTTGAAGGTGATCTGGGGATAGACGTAGACGTTGTTCATCTCCATATACTGGATGCTGTCGCCCTCATGGAGCACTTTGCCTACCTTCACCGTGGGGACGAAAGAGGGCGAGGAGATGTCGGCCATGACCTGGTCGGATGTGAGCGGCTTGTCCTCTTGGGCCTGTATGTTAAGGAAGAGGCAGAGCAGGGCGATGGTTGTGATGTTGCGTTGCATGTGTTAAATAATTAGTAATTAGTAATTAGTAATTAGTAATTATGATTACTTCTATAGGCAGCATCTGCGCTCCCTGATACACTCCTGTCTGCGCTTGTCTGGTAATCATAATTACTCATTACTCATTACTAATTACTCATTTATACAAGGTAATCAAAATTACTAATTTCTAATTACTAATTACTAATTAATTTTGTCTTCAGCCATAGCATCTGGCGGTAGTTGGTGTCGGGAGAGGTCCAGTGCTCATTGATGGGCGTGATGAGGGCTTCCTTGGGCGAGGTGATGAGATTGTAGACGATATAGCTCGTGGTGGGTGGACACACATCGTCGTTATAGCCCCAAGTGAGGAAGACTGGGCATCGGATGCGGCGGGCAAAGTTGACAACATCGTAGTATTGCAGGGTGAGGACCTTCTGAGGCATGAGCATCTGGTTCTCGCGGATGAGGTGGGGCCATCCCCCGGCGCGGTGGTCGAGATAGCCGGCCATATCGCTCAGAGCCGGATGATTGGCCACACAGGCCGACACGCGCTGATCGAGGGCGGCGGTGATGAGGGAGAGCGCTCCGCCCTGGCTACCGCCCTGGACGAAGACGTTGCGCCCGTCCCATTCGGGGAGCGAGCAGAGATAGTCGATGGCCCGCAGACAGCCGATGTAGACATGCTTCATGTAGTAATTGTCGCGGTTGTCGAGCGAATTTTCCACATAGCCGTTCTCAGCAGAGAATGCTGCGGCTATCTCCTTGAACTGCTCATCGCTCATTTCGGGATTGAGTCCGTGGATCTCCATTTCCAGGCGTATGAAGCCGTTTTGGGCATAATAGTGGTTGCGCATGGGCTCCTTGATGGTCTTGATGCCTGCACCCGGGGGACAGAGCACCACGGGATGTTGGCCGATGGCGGCGGTCTTGGGCTTGGTGAGGTAGCCGTAAATGCTGTGGCGGCTGTCTGTGCGGATCTTCAGCAGATAGCAGTCCACTTTATCAGTGGTATACTTTTCGGATTTCTTGCAGCTGACGCTGAGAGGGGTCTTGCGAGCCTCCTGGATGCAGGACTGCCAGAAAGCATCGAAGTCGGCGGGGTCCTTTGTATAAGGCTTCAGCTGTTCGGGCGAAAAACCCACTTTGACATGATGCTTGTAGGTCTTGTCGCCTACCTCCGTCTTGAGGCGCAGGTCGAGGAAGCCCGGCTGCTGCATGGTGCCTATGGGGATGGTGGCGCGGCCCTGGCGAAGCTTTACTCTGCCGGAGGAGGTGGCCGGCATCTCGTCGGGGCCAATCTCATAGCTGACCTCCACATCCTGCGGGATGCCGTAGAGGAGGAAGGTGACCTCCACGCTGGCTTTCTCACCCGTCTTGTAGAGCCAGTCGGCATGGTCGGGAATGGTGAGCCACAGGTAGTCGCTGCGATAGGGATAGTTCTCGGCGCTTGCCGGCGGCACGCCTATCAGGCAGACTGCGAGCAGGCAGAGCAGTGAGAGCTGCTTCTTCAGCTGCTGTAGCTGGGCCTGGACGCTGAGCAGGGTGGTGAGCACCTCGGCTCGCTTGTCGGCACCCTTGGGATTCTGATTGAGAATCTTCTTGGCGGCAGCTATCTTGAAGCCGCGCACCTTGATGAGGTTGTGGATGACGCGTATCTGCTCAATGTCCTTCTCCTGGTACTGGCGGATCTTGGCCGGGCCGCTGGTCTTGGGCTTGATGTAGGGAAACTCCTGCTCCCAATAGCGGAGCGTGCTCTCGTTGACATCAAACATACGGGCCACCTCGCCGATGTTGTAGTATAACTTGAGGTTCTTGTTCTGATTGAGTGCCATAAACTTGTAGATTTTGCTGCAAAATTACATAAATTCTGTGAAAAAGCCGCATGGTTCCCGATTAAATTTAATAACTTTGCAGCCGAAAATGAGAATACAGAGAAAAAGAGCGGTTATAGCCTGGTGGCTGTTGTCGGTATTTGTATCGATGACACTGACTGCCTCACTCCATCATCACCAGTCGGCGGCAAGTCTCTCAATCGACTGTTCGGAGTGTGAGCACAATGTACACCATTCGGGCCATTTTACCACGGGTGTAGGCAATCTTCATCAGTGTGTGCTCTGTCAGTTTCTCTCGATGCCCTTTTTTCCGGCAGTGATACTGGCTGTATTCTTATCGGCATGTCTTATTGGTGTTGCTCTCACGGGGAGACACTTCTTTGTCTGCTATGATGTAGGAAATACCCAGTCGTGCAGGGCTCCTCCCTATTATATCTGAAAAGCAAGAGAGACTGGAATTAGCATTTTTGGAATATAATAATTAAGGTAAAAAACAGAATGAAAAAGATAAGTTTCGTCCTGTTGTTGTCATGTATCTCGATGGTAGTGACGGCACAGGACTCCACAGACGTATTCTATCGTCATCTCAAGTTGAACGAATTGGTGGTGACAGGCGTGACGGGTGACACCAAGCTGAAGAATTCCACAGCTCCTGTTAGCCTGATCAGTGGCAGAGAGCTGCGCCAGACTGTCGCGACGAATGTCATCGACGCCATAGCCAAGCAGCCGGGTGTGTCGCAGATTACCACCGGCAGTGGTATCTCAAAGCCCATCATCCGCGGATTGGGCTACAATCGTATTATTGTGATGAATGAAGGTGTAAGACAGGAAGGCCAGCAGTGGGGTGACGAGCACGGCATAGAGACCGACCCTCTGGCGGTGGGCTCTGTGGAAATTCTGAAAGGGCCGGCCTCGCTGATGTATGGCAGCGATGCGATGGCGGGTGTGGTGATCCTGCGCCCTCACGCCCTGCCTGCGGAGGGGGAATTGAGAGGTAGCGTATCCACGGAATACCAGACCAACAACGGCCTCTTCGACTATTCGCTCAACATGGGCGGCAATCATAAAGGCTTTGTGTGGGATGCCCGGTTTACGGACCGGATGGCGCATGCCTACAAGAACAAGTGGGACGGTTATGTGCCGGGGTCGCAGTTCTGCGAGCGTGCCGGACGGCTGATGCTCGGGCTGAACAAGCACTGGGGACACACACGGCTGACCTGGACGGCCTTCCACCAAACACCCAGTATTGTGGAAGGAGAACGGGATAGGACAACGGGAGAACTGGAATGTCATACGGACAATATCAAGACCTACTCCAAGGCACTCCCTTTCCAGCAGATTAAGCACTACCGGGCCGTCGTAGACAACTCCATCAACCTCCCGAAAGGCTGGCTGAAGGCTATCGTGGGCTATCAGCAGAACCAGAGGCAGGAGTATGAAAACTCGGAGGATGACTATGAGCTATATTTCAGGCTGCACACCGTGACCTACGACGTGAGGTACCTGACACAGGAAACAGACGGCTGGAAGCTGTCTGCCGGTGTGGGCGGCATGTGGCAACAGTCGCAGAATCTCGGCGAGGAGTCGCTGATTCCCGAATACAAGCTCTTCGACATCGGCGGTTTCGCTACAGCCAGCAAGGGCTTTGGGCAGTGGACGCTGAGCGGTGGAATCAGGTATGACCATCGACACCTGAAGCCGGCGGAGGGGCAGAGGGATTTCGCCGGACTGACGGGGAGTATAGGAGCTGTGTGGAATGCCACGGAGCATCTGAATGTAAGGCTGAATCTGGCCCGTGGGTTTAGGGCCCCAAACATGAGCGAGCTTGGCAGTGACGGTGTGCATGAGGGAACGCTCCGCTATGAGATTGGCAATCCCAACCTTAAGCCGGAATACAGTTGGCAGGCCGACTTGGGCCTTGACTTCACTTCGAAGTACGTGTCTGCCCAGGTGGCACTCTTCGCCAGTCGTATCAACAACTATATCTTAGCCGAACGTATCGGACAGACGGTAGAGGAAGGCTACCGTACCTTCCGGTATGCGCAGGGGGATGCCCGGTTGCTTGGATTCGAGGCAGGCATCGACCTGCATCCCATCCACAGTGTCCACTTCGAAAATGCCTTCTCATTGGTGGATGCCCGCCAACTGCATGCCCCAGAGGGAGCGGAATACCTGCCGATGACACCGGCCCCGCGTTGGACATCGGAACTGAAATACGAGATTACGCACGAGGGAAATGCCACGCTGAATAACGCTTTCGTGGCTGTGGGGCTGGAGTGCAACCTGGCCCAGAACCACTACTATAAGGTGGACGATACGGAAACCCCTACGCCCAGCTACACATTAGTGTCCCTACAGTTGGGCAGTGACCTGAACATTGGGAAGAAAAAGGTGGCAGAGCTTTATATCACGGTGGACAACCTGCTGAACCGTGCCTATCAGCACCACCTGAGCCGGCTGAAGTATTGTGATGTCAATGCCATCACTGGGCGTAGGGGCGTGTTCAACATGGGGCGCAACGTGGTGTTTAAGTTTGTTGTGCCAATTTCATTTTAGTGATTAGTGTTTTGCTGGAGATAGCGGGCGAAGATGCGGGCGGCACTCTCCACTTTGGCGGCGCAGGGGCGCTTCTTGTAGTACTCTGCCGTTCGGGGTGATGCTACGTAGCTGGAATGGGCCTTCTCGTAGCCCTTCAGGCCAAGGATTTCGGCACAGATGAGACTGCCGTTTTCTGCCTCCGACTGGGCAAGGAGTTCCTGTACGACCTTGTAGCAGGCCGACTTGCCGTCGCGGTCGCTGCCCTCCGTCTGTCCACAATCCAGACCGACCAGCATGACAATGCCCGACACGGCACCGCACATCATGCGCAGTCTGCCTACTCCGCCGCCAAAGCCGGCGGCAATCTTCTTGGCCAGCATGTCGTCGAGACTATAGAGGTCGGCAAAGGCTGCTACCACACTCTGGCAGCAGCCATAACCGGCCATGAAGTTATCGACGGCACGGGTCACTCTCGTTTCTAATTCCTGTTCGCTCATTACTATTCGCTCTTCATTCTTCATTCTTCACTTCATTATAACGCATGAGGTAGGTGTCATATTGTGTGACGAAGGGCTTAAATGGTGCCGGAATGGTGCGCGGGTGGTCGAAGAGGTCGTGTATGAGCTGCGGAATACTGTTTGTATCGACCCGGTACAGATAGAAGTCGCCTGATACTGTCCCTATCTCCTTGGCGATGACGGGGAAGGCTGTCTGACGGAACTTCGGCCCCTGGCCTGAGACAGCGGCATTATAGGTCAGCACGATGCCACGGTCGGTCTGCTCGAAGCTGATGTTGCCGTTTTGGCAGAAGAGGAGTAGGCCACTGCCGTCCTTGTCGGTCAGTAGGGCGGCATCCACGCCCCGGCGGTTGCCCTCGAAGTAGAGGTCGCACTGCTGCATGGCCCAGAAACCGTATCGTCCGGCCCGGTAGCGTCCGGGGTAGGTGGGCAGCGGCCCGTTGCCTATCCACTGCACGCGGTCGATGCGCTTATCGAGCAGGAAGGCGATGCCGAGTTCTGTGAGGATGGTGTCTGTCGTGTCGGGAGTCAGCGAGAAGGTGTAGTGCGTGGCATTGCCTGATGGTTCTGCCTTGATGTCGGTGGCGATGGGGCCTGCCTTGGTGCCGTCAGCTGAAAGCGGCAGGAGATAGCGTTCCAGTCGCTTGTCGGCAATCTTGACCATCTCGCCGAGGGTGGCCTTTCGGCCTGCACGTACGAGGATGCCGTCCTGCACAAGTGCCAGCGGGTCGCCCGTTTTGGCCGTCAGGCCGGCTAAGAGACGGGGAGTGAGGGCAACGGGGTTGATGGGAATTGATTGGCGGAGGAAGGTGTTGCCCTGGGCATCGGTGATGGTGAGGTGGAGCAGGCAGAGGCGGGAGGGGTTGGGGGACGTTGGTAGTGCCAACGTATACGGGACGGAGGCATGGGGGGCGCAGTCGGGGCTGAAGGCACCGCTGGCAATGGTGTCGCGGTCTTCGCTGTAGGCCCAGCTGAAGGTGACGTTGTCCTTTAGGTTGAGGAAATCGTAGCGGTTGGCGATGGTCAGCCGTAGCGTGCCGTCAGCCGTTGTCAGGATGCTGTCGGCAACGAAGGCCCGGGCATAGTTGTGCTGTAGCTCGTAGTAGTTGGGCAGTGGCGTGCGGTCGGCATAGAGCAGACCATCGGTGCCCTTGTTGCCGCACATCTCGAAACCGGCATTCTCAGATGTATACACCTTTTCCTCATAGCCGTATTTAAATGAAGAATGAAGAATGAAGAATGAAGAATTTGCTGCCGCCGAAGTTGAGTCCCCTTCCGCTGAAATTGGATTCCCTGCCGAAGTGGGGAGGGCGGTAGCAAATTTTTCACTATTCACTTTTCCCTTTTCCTTTCCGAACGGCATGCCCTGGTCTACCCATTCCCAGACCGAGCCACCGGCGATGCCTGGGGTGCGTTGGATGATTTCCCACTGTCGGTCGTGATCCTCAAAGGAGATACCG
>Ga0326511_10003566_pt1 | contig 12530 bp, 14 predicted proteins | sample 0_2496_0518_D_FD_203701 | JGI IMG/M metagenome (GOLD analysis project Ga0326511, IMG submission 203701) | Bovine rumen microbial communities from UC Davis, California, United States - 0_2496_0518 | ecosystem: Host-associated > Mammals > Digestive system > Stomach > Rumen | place: USA...
CCTGACAAACTCACCGTGACTGAGCGTGTACCATTCCTTTTGGAATTTAAGGCTGTTGTTGGCACCTGCGATTACCACCGTCTTTTTAGGATTGCTCCTGCCGCCATACTCCGTCTTCTCAAAGACGACGAAGTCTTCATAGCGGCTTCCTCTGACATAGGCTTTCGCGACCGAGATACCTTCATCGGCAAGTTGCCGCAGGAACTCCTTCACCAAGTCAGGCAAAGTCTTGTCCTTGTACTCGCGAAGCTCGTGTATCAAATGCCGCAAGTCGCCGCTTTTCAGTCTGGCAGTAAAAACGCGTTTCATCGCTGAACCTTTTGCAAAACGTATGTCGTCTCGTTAAGCGAACTGTACGCCGCAATGACGAAATAGTCCGCCTGCGAGACGTCCGTAGGAGCAGTGTCCGGCGGAGTGCTTCCGTACCAGATCAGCGCACCTTCATTGATTGGGTACTCATCCAACGCGGTAACAATCTTCGCGTCGAATTCCTTAACGCCGGTGTAGCCGGAGAAGTTGAATCCGAAGGGTGACGGTTTTAAGGCCGCCGCGCCAATCGCGATGTTGACCGCTGCAGGCTGAGCAAGCTCGTAGGCTTGCGCTTTTCCGCCGGTCCTGCGTGGTACTGAAGCGCCGTCAGGCATCGTGTCGTAAATCACGTTACCTTCCGCGTCTCGTGCAAAGACAGGCTGCTCACCAAGGCTGCGCGAGTAGTAAATCGGGCGTTTGTTTTTCTCCAAAACCCTCATTTCGTCACCACCTTGGTGAGCGGGAGAATCTGCCGCAACACGGACTGGCGCGTATCGTAAGATCTATACGTTCCATTCTCATTGTGCGAGGACTCCCCTTCTGCGCCCATCTTGTTGTAGTCATAAATCGACAGGTCGACCGCAACGCTCTCAAACTGCGCGATGTCGGCAGCAATCATATCTGCCGTGTATGCGGCAGGATAACCGCGCCGTCTGGTGCAATCTGCGACCGCTTTGGTCACTATCTGTTGGAGTATGACCGCCGTTTTAGCATCGGCAGTAACGGTGATGCCACCGCTCTGTGCGTCCACCGAGAACAGCCCCAGTCGGACACACACGCTCTCATAGATGCTATTCTCGTCCATCGTTCTGCCTCCGCTTACTTCTTAGCCTTGCGCGTACGCTTAGGCTTTTCCTCGACCGGCTCGTCTGTGGCAGCAGGCGCAGCCGCCTGCTCTTCCTCGGCAAGTTTCCACCCGCCCTTGAGGAATGCAGACAACTGCACCTCATTCGTCACGTTATAGGCGATGCCGTCTTTGGTGACTCTCGCCATTGACGCTCCTTTCTATCAGGCGTTCTTGTGGACGCCGATGGCGTTGGCCTTGTTGTTCAGCACGAACGCATCATAGTAGAAGCGGGCCTCAACCAGCCAGCCGGAGATGCCCTGCGGGTTGTCATGGATCTTCAGCTCGGCCAGTTTGACGGGAGCAGGCATCACAGCCGGATGGGTGATGACAAAGTCAACGTTCTCCGGGAAGTAGGAGGTCGGGGCCTTGATGACGGTCACACCGTCGATTTCGCCGACGACACCGTTGATGCCGATTTCGGTGGCCAGGTCGCCACGCTTCACAAAGTTCTCGTCCAGCTTGATCTTGTTAAGGAAAGCCGGGGTGACCAGAACTCTGCGCCCGCCGACGGGAGCCTTATCGTCGTCGAGCATTTCCTGCACGGCGAGGAACTCCTCGTAGGCATTGGCAGCGGTCACAGCGGCGGTCTTCACATGACCGGCCGGGGCGCCGGCGACCAGCTGAGCGATACGGTAGGTATCGATTTCCGGGATCATCACCTGGTCGATGTTCTCGGCCAGAGTAGCGGCGGCTTCCATCGTGCCGACGGTGTTCATCTCCGTCTTGCGGTCGATGATGTAGGTGAAAGCACGGTCACGCGACAGGGTCAGGTCCTGCTTCTGATTGCCCAGATCCGTGGGCGTGCCATAGCGGGACGTACCCGTCATGGAATAGTTGCCAACAGTGGCAAGGTCGCGGGAGAACACGTGGATGGTTTCCACGCCAACCCAGTCATAGTTGTTGTTGACGATGCCGTTGGTCAGCGCACCCAGCGCAAAACGCTCGTCAACGATGGGAGAATACTTCTCAGCGTAATTCAGCGCCATCTTTCTTACCTCTCTTATCGTTTGAAGTTGTTTACGGACTTGAAGCCCTTAATGAAGGGGTCTTCCTCCGCAGCGTCAGTTCCGGCATTGATTTCGGGCCGCGTCTTCAACCATTCGGCTTCGTACTCTTTCTTCTTGCGGGAATCGACAGAGTTCATCAGCTTGACTCTGGTGTCGAAGTCCCCATCCACTTCTGCTACAGCCATCTGCGCTGCTTCGTCAGGCAGATAGCCGAGACCGAGATAGGTCTTCTCCAGCTTGTTGATGCGGTTCTCACGCAGGAGAGCCTGATACTCTTCTTCCCGCTTTGCCGCCGCTTCCGCTTTTTCCATATCCATCTGCTCTTTCTCGGAAAGAGTAGACTGATATTTCTTGCGCCAGTCGGCAGCCTCAGAAGCGTTCTTGTCGGAAGCACGCTTCAGCTTCGCGAACTCCACCATGAGTTCCTCGTACCGCTGTTCCACGGACTTTTCCGTAGCGGGTTTGGACGGTGCGCTGCTCTCAGCGCCAGGCTGCTCGGCCTGCTGATTCTGGTTGACTTCGTTGCCCTTGTTCTCTTCTGCCATTTCAGTTCCTTTCTGCGATTTACGTCTTCTCTGACGATGCTTTGCGATTAACGTCTTCTCTGACGATTTATTGGGTGCGATTTAGGTCTTCTCTGACCGTGTATGTTGTCGGAACGTGGTACGCATCGTTTTACCGAGAGGCGTGTTCCGCTCTGACCAACAAAAAAACAGCCGCAAATAAATGCGACTGATTATTCGTCCGTTTTTCGTGCGCTTTTCGTGCGCTTTTTGTCCGTTTTTTCGTGCGCTTACTCGTATGTTGCCCAACAGCGGCAGTTGACGTACTCTTCTGGATCAGCGCCCATGTCAGACGGTACTGCCGGAGCGATGAAAAATGAGTTTTCCCCGACAAAGAAGTCTTCGCCAATTGGCACCGTCTGCCCTTCCGCCTCTATGTGAGTCTCGCGCTCACGGTTATCAAGCATGCCGTGCCACGTCTTATACGTGAAGCCGCGCATTTCTGCGTCCTCGTACTCCTCGTACGATGCGACCGTATGCGCTTGATTCTCGGCGATGACATTCGCTCTGTCTTCCGACAGGTAGTAAGGGTCTGCGATGTTTCGCTGGGTGCTTGCGGTTATTTCCTGCGCAAGATCCCGAAGCCAAATGTCGAGGTATGAGCCATCCTCTAATCTTGGGACGGCATCGTGCAGGCCTTGGTTAAGCACGTTCGCCGCCATGGCCGTGTTAAAGTATGTGCCATCGCCAAGCATGACTGAAACAAAATAGAACCAGTCCATGATGGCGTTTTCCACCGCTTCAGCGACCTCGACACGACGGTCAATCCGCGCCTGCGGCAGGCCAATTGCCGAGAACCACTCACGATACGGAACGCTCCTGCGCTCGATGCCGAGCCTGTTAAGTTCATCAAAACTCAGCACTGTTGCCATCGCTTACCTTACCCTTCCTTGGTCGGACTCTGCTGGTCTGACTCATCTTGGTCGTTCTTGTCGAAGTCAGGCGCAAGTTCGCCATTCCCATCGCCATTTGACCATGTTGAACGACGATATGACCAACTTGAATTGGTGGTGCGGTTTTCCTTGCACTCCTTTTCCTGATACGCGGTAATCATCTTCTCGGAGTCGTCCCAAACCTGAGCGACATCCTCGAAGAGGTTGATGGCGCGGAGCATATGCAGGCCATTGATGCCGTGAGACACGCCGGTCGCAAATGCGTTGATCTTGGTGGTAAGTTCGTAGTTCTTCTGTCGCTTGATGCTCGCCTGCATATCGGAGTACCGCAGTTTCAGCAGCGGACTGTCAGCCTCGATGGCCGGACACAGCCTGATGGCCGCAAGGACCGCCTTGACTTCTTCCATCTTGCAGGCCGCCATGATGTACTCCTGCTTGCTTGCAGAAAGTTCAGCGACCGCAAAACCATTGGCGGAATCCATAGCCACGCCTGACGAGCCACCAGAGGTGCTGGACCTGCGAGGAACATTGCACTTCTGCAGGATGAGGTCGCGCCGCACGGTGTAGTTCTCAAGGATTCCCTTGTAGTCGTAGTTCGGCGAGAGCGCCTGAATGCTAGGCTTGCCATTCTCAGCAGTCTGAGACATGACCCAGTCGCCAGACCCAGGTTTCTTCGGCTCGTTCGTTTCAGGATCTCTCTCGAAATCGACGTCATTCGCCCACCAGATACTCTGCGTTGTCTGGTCAACATCGTTGACGAGGTCGGAAGCCATCACGTTAAGCGCGTCCATCTCTGGAATCTGCCGCTCAAAGCAGCCGGTGCGGTCGTAATCGCGAATCCATTCCACGATTGGCACCATGCCGAGCGGATTGCGGCTTCCGTTGCCGCGGCCAGAGATTTCTTCCCAAACGGCTTTGGCACGGCGCTGGCCGTTCACTTTCGTGACGAGATTCTGTATCTCATAACGGCGGTCCTTCGTGAACGCAGTGTAGTAGGTGTTGCCGCTGTCGTCAGTGCTGAACGTAACGCCGACCATCACGCGGTGATCCACGTAGTAGTTCGAGCGGATGACGAACGTGTACCGCGGGTCAAGCGTGACGATGTTGTAGTAGGCGTCGCCCGGCTGCCAGTTGGCATTCACGTCAACGTACGTGTAGCCAACGCCGCAGATTTCCACGAAACGGCCAAGGTCCTGCTGCTTGCCCTGAATGCCATTCGCCAGGTACTGCTCGTTCAGCAGTGACACGCCACGCTGTTCTTCCTCGCCGCCAGAATCCTTCAGGCCACGCTGTACAAGCGTGATAGGATTCGACCAGTGGAAGCCGCGCTTAAATTCCACAATTTCGTTTGCGACATTGTCGCAAGCCTGAAAATCTATCTCGGGCCGGAACACTTTCACGCGGGCAATCGGCTGATAGCCAGCTTCGTACCGCAGAAGGTAGTTGACGCGCTCAGCATTCATGCCGTGGATAATGGCCGCCTGCTGAAGCACCGATATGATGTTGTCTTCGGTCACTTCCGGCACGTTCGTGTAAATCACGCGCCGACCGCAGCCGTCATAGTCCATGATCGACATGACCACACCTCGCATTATTTTTGGGCAAACAAAAAGCGCAGGCACCCCGGAGTGTGGTACCTGCGCATATTCGGTTGTTTGAGAACATCTCGGTTGCCCTTCCGAGACAATTCCTACCTTGCATTATAATGTGATTTACGGTGATTTGGGTGAAACTTTATGTTTTCACACTTTTCAGCCGAAAAACTTCCCGCTTTTCACAAAAATCCGCTTGCCGTCAGACGTACGGCTTGATGCATTTTGTCACCGTGCTACGTTCGACATGGAGAGCCGCCGCCGTACGCTCATGATTCCACCCATCGATGTAGATATGCTCCAGCGCCTGCCGCACTCGGCTGTTGTCGATGGACATGATGTATTCCTCGGCCGCCGTCAGAGCCTCTTCAAGCTCGACCTGCTTCCCCGAAAGCCGCACGAGCCTGTCACCGATGAGCGTTTTCTTGCGCTCCAAATCACGCAATGGCATGCCCTCGATGTGGTATATCTGGTCATTGCCACTGCCGCCCTTGACCATGTCTCTGACCGTCCCGCCGGATTCAAGTCTGGCAATGTCATCCCGCAGATCCTTCACGCGGTTTTCCAGCCATGCTATCTCCCGCCGCAGTTCATCGCATCGGCAAAGCGCCTCTTTTCCCATACTTTCAATGCCCCCTATCAGATGAAGCCGTGAATGATTTTCGCCGACCTGACGCCACTTCCTTTTTGGATAAACTGTGCCAACATCGCCATGCTGTCAGCCGCGTCATCGTGCTTGTGCTTGCTCACGCCGTTTATGGTGAAGGAAAACAAGTTGGTCATGAACTTGCTGTACTGCGAGTTCCTCTTGTCAGGCTCTAAGAAGAACATCTCGCGGATCGCCGGCGCGTTGTCCCATATCCGCTGTTCCTTGCGCTTCGTGCCTGGCGTATACTTCGACACCAGCTGAATGCCACGCCCATTGTTGAAGTCTGCTCTCTCCGCAAGCCGCCGCCCGATGTCCTGCTTATATCCTTCGCCACCTTGGTTGGCCTCGAAGAACGCGCTGCTGATGTTATTTCGGACGATGGCCTCTACCACCTCTGGCTGTGTGATGTTCTTCTCGGAGTTGTCGAAGACCACGTCGTGGACGTACACACTGCCATCCTCGTACACGTAGGCGACAGGCATTGACAGGAAGTCAGAGCCACCAAGCGCAACGTCGCAGGCCGCAACTATCTTCAAAGGCTCTTCCTCTGGAAGCACGCCATTGTAGTAGTTCAGGTGTCCCGGAACGAAGAGCGCACCATCACGTTCAATCGGCTCCTGCTGAAATTGCGCGTACCACCCGGCCATGTCTTCGTTGGCCTCGAACTTGGCCCGCTCTGTGCGATAGTACTGAGTCGAAAAACCGACGCCGTAGTCGTAATCGAAATTGCTTTCGTCCGTAATCGGGTCCAGCGCAGGTATCTTCAGCACGTCCCACCTGATGTGCTTCGCCTCTGGTGACTCCTGAAGGAAACGCATACGGTCCATGTACATGTCGTGCAGTGACCATATCGTGCCGTTGTAGATCACCTTGCTGCCAGTCTTCCGCCGCCGCATCAGGTTGTTATCGAACAGCAACTGCTTGCGATGCAGCACCTCAGGGTTCATTACTTCCTCGACACCCTTGATGACGTCATCGACAAGGACCCATCCACGCGCATCGTAAGCTCCGTTCAGGCTCGCTTCGAGTCCCTTTGTACTAATACTTTTGTACTTCTTCTTTCTGCCGAGGTCTAGGGTGTGTGCAACGGCATCCGTATCAACAATCGCGGCATCAGGGAAGACGTCTCTATGCAGGTATGTCGGGTCGAGCATGATTTCTTTTATGCCGTCCAGAAACGCGCTGGCCACGCTTTCAGTATAGGTGACGTACAGGTTTGACAGTTCGGTATTGCGGCAGGCATGCCATGCTAACGCCTCTGTGAGCATCATCGACTTGCCGGTGCGCGCCGGCATGTGAATGAACTGCTCATCCATCTCGTCATTTTCCAGGCGCTGGAGAGCGTTCACTACTTTTATCAGCGTCTTCCTGCGCGGCTCGTAAAAGCGCTCGTCCGCAGGCCTGTTCTTTTCGATGTACAGGCAGTACGAGTCCAGCAAATATGGCGCTTCAAGCAGCAGGCAGTGGTCGTACAACTCCTGAATCTTGTCATCGCGCCCCTGCGCCAGTATCTGCTTCAGCGCCGATTTGACATCCGAGGTCACGCGGAAGACGGCATCGTGGTCGAATGAGCGGTTCGTGCGGATCTCGATGATTGACAGGTCAAAAAGGTCCTGAATGTGCCGTAGAGTCACGCCACGCAACGACATGTCCGCGTATATTTTCTTTGTCAAATCGTTGTAATTCGACATTTTTACCTCAAGGTGCGTGTTTGTTGATGAAGGAGGAATCGACATGGCCAATCACAGGAGGTGGTGCGATGGCAAAGCGCGAAGCGGCTGGTCAGACCGCAGGTCCGTCCGCAGGTTACGGTGGCACACGCACAAGCCATCCGGCCCGACTTACAAACGGTAAACACGGGCGGGACATTTGAAGTCCCTTTAATCACAGCCTATCGCCGTACCCGCTCAAAAGGAGGTCATCACATGGTGTCTCAGGGCCATGGAAGACGCGCCGATAGATGGGCTTGCACCATCATGGCGTCTCGTTGTCTGACGGACGTATCACTCGACTCGTTTAATCGTGTGTGCCATCGTCTATTGCTGTATCGGCATTGTTATGCTCTATGTCAATCGGCGCTTTATCGGCCGGAACATCCGCGTCAACAATCAGATCATCATGCTGTGCCATACTCGGCAGCTGAATTGCCAGCGGCGTGTTGTATCGGTCGGCTATCTCCGCAGGCGTGCTGGAGGAGTCAATCACCGCAGGACCGCCCAGACCAGGTGTCGTGCCATCCTCGCGGTAGCCGTACTTCGATTTCGCAAGGAACACGAACAGTATCGGGTTGAACGTCCCAGAAGCACTCGCCTGAAGCTGTGCCGCCTCTATCACCGTGTAGCACCACTGGATGACCTCGCGCCGCGAAGCAGAGCAGCCATATCCTCTGGCCCATCCTTCAAGCGTGTACTTGCTGATCCCAAGCGCCAGAGCCAGGCTGGCGAGGTCCGGCAGGATGCCTTTCATGCCGCATGCGTCAAAGTAGTCGTTCGCGCGGTCGCGCACTTCTTCGTCAGTGTGAACAGCAGGCTTCTTCTTCGTGCTGTTCAGGATCTGCATTATCTCCGTGTTGTAATCGGCAAGCACGTCACCGACCACCTGCTTGTAATCATTCTTCGCCATCTTGGCCTCCGCCCGGCATTGTCAGACCCAGTTCCGCCATCCGTATGGCATCGATGATTCGCCGCATCCACTCCGACCGATTGACGCCCTCTCGGAACGCTTTGGAGTCCAGCCATTCCACCTGCTCGATGGACAGCCAGAGATGAACACGTTTGGCCTGCCCGCTTTCAAGCTCTCGGAACTCGTGCAGCTTGCCACTCATGCCGTGCTTGGCGACGCGCTCAGCGACCGATTTGATGTGCTGGCCTTTCTTCATCCCTGGCTTCTTCGGCTTCCAGTTTGGGTCCTTGGCAAGCATCTCGCGCTTTCGCTTTTGCGCTTTCGACGGTGCGCGGTACACCTGTCGCGGAGTGCCACGCGTCGTGAGGTTCGGATCATAGTCAGCGGTCCGTGACTTGACTATCTGCCCGGTGTACTTTTTATACTTGCCATCGGTCGTGCCTGCCATGCCGCTTCCTCCTCCCCTTGAGCGCCAAATGGTTGCTGTATATAAAAAAACCGCCTCGACTATTCCTGTCCAAGTGGGCGAAATAATCAAGGCGGTTAAAGTATTTGTTCGTATACCCTTATTCGGTTTGCATTATGCTATCACAATAATCACGGTAAGTCAATATTCGTGATTATGGTCATTTATATGGCCATGCCGATGGCCAGAAAAAATGGCTTTTACTAATACTTATAAAAATCGCACACGAGTCGCACACCAATCGCACACGGATGACATTCAAATCGCACACGGGTCGCACGCCAATCGCACGCCAATCGCACCATAATGAAAAGATATATTATATATATACCTAAAAGGTTGTCCTATAAGTATACTTTACCATTTCCTTTTTACACGTAAAGAATAAAAGAGCATCTTTCTTTCTTTGGTTCTTTCTTTCTTTCTGCAATCGTGCAGAAGTCCGCAGAAACTCGAATTGCCGACAGAACCCCAACCAGCCAGTGCTGTGTCGCCAGTGGAATTGCCACCGCTAGGAACTCGAAAAGCCACATGATCCACCATGCCAAATTGCCACGTGGCCACGCTCGCATGGTAGTTCTTTTTGTAGCGCGGTTTTTAGGAGGGGTAACCCGCCATGGCCTGCAGCCGCAAAAAAACACCCTGCCGGGGCGGTCCTGGTCGCCGCTCTGATCTCTCCTTGATGCCTGCCGCGGTCCATCCTGCCGCGCGTGGTGTGGCTGCCGTCGGTCGGTCGGCGGATTAGGCACAACATGTTGTGCTTTCCTGCGGCATGTGTGGCACATTTTGCGCTTTCGTGGCCTGCTGTGGCTTCGGTTTACACCTGTAAAGCGAACTTGTCACCGCGTGCGGTGCGTGGCCTCTGTAGGCCTCTCCCGCCGGCCCTGGTCCGCTTTTCGGGCTGTCCGTTTGCACGTCGTGCGGTGTGGTCCTGCCGCGGTCCTGCTGCAGGTGATCCGGCCCTTTTTGGCAAGTTTCGCGGCCGCGGGTTGACCATCCGCCTCTTTTCCGCCGATCCACGTTTGAACGTATGAACATATGAACAATCATTCATATGTTCCCCTTTTTCTGCAGTTCGGCGGCGCGGCTGGTTTCTGCGGCTGCCTGCGTTCCTAGGATGCCTCTGTGGCGCGCTGTGCGGCGCTGTGGCGCGTTTTATGGTCGCGCTGGTATAAATACACGTTGACGGCCTTAAACGCGCTCTCGTGGCCTCCTGTGCGCTCTGTGCGCGTGTTGGCTCTCATGGGCGGCGATGCAGGCGGGCGCGGTTGGCCTGTCGTGCTGCAGGTGGCCGCGGGTGATCTCCTGCAGGATGCAGGCGGTCCACGTGCTGCAGGTCCTGCAGGATGATGGGCGCGGGGTCCATGGCCGGCGGTGGCGCTTCCTGCGGGCCGTATAGGCCGCGGGCCGTGGCGGCTGTGCTTCCTGTCGCGCGGCATGCGGGGCGGCGTTCTGTGCGCGTTCTGTGGCCGCTGCGGGCGTGCTGTGTGTCGGTGTGGCGGCTGGTCGCGTTCCTGCGTCGGATCGGGGACGCGGGCGGGCTGTGGCGGGTCTTGCTGTCGTCCTGGCCGGCGTGGCTGGTCCTGCCGTGGCCGGTGATCTCCTTCGGGGGCTGCAGGTCCTGCCGGCAGACGGGCGGCCGCGGGTCCTGCTCTCCTGTCGTGCTGTGCGCGTGCTGTGCGGGGTGCTGTGCGCGTGGGGCGCGTTCTCCGACGTTCTGCGGGCTTTGGGCGCGTCGGTGGCGGGATATACTGCCGCGGGGCTTTCCGGCGCTGTGCGGGCTTCCTGTGCGCTCTGCGTGGCATCCTGGCCGCGGCTGTCCTTTTTGCCGGCTGCGATCCTGACCGGCGCGGCATGAAAAAAGAGCCTTCCCGCGGGGGGTCGGCTCTTTGGCTGGTCTGTCTGCAATTGGGTGGCGGTCAATCATCAAGCGCGGCGCGGATGGCGTCGGCGGCTGCGGCGCGGCCGCGGGTCCTGACGATTTCCGCCAATGTCTGCAGGTCGGCGCGGTAGGCGCTACGGCTGGTCGGACGGTCCCACGCGGGGACGTCCTGCAGGGCGGCGCGGTAGATCGCGCGGGCGGTCCATGCGGCCGGGCGGATGAGATCAAGCGCGGCGCGGGCGGCGTGGGCGATTTCGGACCATTCTAAAACGATCTCGGCCGCGTGGGGGGCGATGCCGGCGGCGGTCAATTCTGCGGGGGTGATCATGTTCTTCTGTCCTTTCTCCGGCTCTCCGGCCGGCGGTGGTGTGTTGGGTTCGGGGTTTCGGGTCGGATGCCCGCGGGCGTGCCTGGCGGCCGTTTCCGCGGGGCTGTGTGGCTGCAGGTCAAGCGGCCGGATAGGCGCGGGCGATGATCTGCAGTGCCTCCGCGGCGATTTCGTCGGGGGTCACGTCGTGGCCGGCGGCAAGGGCGCGAACGTCGGCGATTGTGGCGGCCTTCCTGACCGCGTCCCCTTTGATCTCAAGCGCGGCCTGCTTCGGGAGGTTCGGCGCGTGCTGCTTCAGGTAGGCGCGCACAGCGTCATGGGCGCGGCGGGTTTCGCCGTTCTGCTTTGCCTTAAGCAACTCGGAGACGATGACGGGCGCGGCGGCCAGCGGGCGCGGGCGGTAGCACTGCAGGCAGGTCTTACACTGGCGGTGTGCGCAGTTGATCGGATGGCCGGCGGCGCGGGCGTTGGCGCGGCTGGTGTACACAGCGAACACATACTGGATAAAGCCGTATTTTGCCTTAAAGCGGGCGGCGATGTCGTCGACGTTGGCCGGGTCCATGGTCGGCACGCTGTACACAAACGACAGATTCTCGGGCCACGTGCCGCCGATCATGTCAAGCGCGGCCGCGTAGTGGTCGGGATTCTTAGACCAGACGCCGAACGGCTGGCCGGGGTTCCTGCGGGCGGTCAAAAGGTAGTTGGCGGCCTGCGTGGCGTTGGCCGTGTCTCCGAACGACTCGATGCGGGCCGGCAGTGCGCTCTTGATTCGGGGCGTCTCGGCGGGGGTCAGGACACCGGCGGTCAGAATTTCGAAGTTCTCGGCAAGGCGGGCGGCAAGGTCGCCGCGCTGCTTCAAAAGGCTCTCCGCGTAGCATTTCGCGCAGATGGCCGCGGCGCACTTCTGGCGGGCCTGACACCGGGGATTAAGGCTGGCCGGCGTTCCGATGGAAAGCATATCCGCAAGCTTGCCGGTGCTGCTGTGCTGTGTCACGTGGACGCGGCACGCGGTGCCGATCTCGGCGGCCGTCTCCGGCTCGCTGTAGGCGTCGGCCATGATGGCGGCCGCGGTGGCGGGGTCGATGCCGGCGGCGGTCAACGCGTCGCGGATGGCGTCAAGGGTGATCGGGGCGGGGTTCTTCGTGTTGGGTGTCATGGTGTGTTGTCCTTTCTGCCGCCGGTGGGCGGCTGTGCGGTGTGTGTAGGTTCCTCCGGCGGTGTGCCGGGATTCCCGCGGGCCGGATGTGCGCCGGCCCTGGTTCGGGTCTTCCGCGGGTGGTGTGTCAGACTTTGCGGAACTTCTGAACGAATGCCCGCGGCGGGAAGTTTGGCGCGGTCTGCCAATACTCGTTTATCGTGCTGTCAATGTGGG
>Ga0326511_10003567_pt1 | contig 12524 bp, 12 predicted proteins | sample 0_2496_0518_D_FD_203701 | JGI IMG/M metagenome (GOLD analysis project Ga0326511, IMG submission 203701) | Bovine rumen microbial communities from UC Davis, California, United States - 0_2496_0518 | ecosystem: Host-associated > Mammals > Digestive system > Stomach > Rumen | place: USA...
CTAAAAAGACTGGAGGCTCAGGAAAGAAAAGCCAACAGGCACGTGACCGCGAGGCTCGTGAAGCAGAGAACAATGAGAGTGTCAAGGCAAGACCTGCAGAGCAAAACATTGACATGGAAGCACCTGTCAACGGTGGACTGCTGGCAAATGCTAAGATTAGTGCTGACGCACTGGCAAGCCTGTCGGCTCTCAATGATGATGAATAAAAAGAAAACTAAGGTGCGCTGCGCCCGGTATATGCGTTGCCACCGCTTATTTAATAACAATTAAAAACAAAAAACAATGCCAAAAGTAAAGACAAATTCCGGTGCCAAGAAGAGATTCTCATTCACCGGTACGGGTAAGGTTAAGAGAAATCATGCTTACCACAGCCACATTCTGACCAAGAAAACCAAGAAGCAGAAGCGTAACCTGGTTCACTCGGCCATCGTAGACAACAGCAACATGAAGCAGGTACGCGACCTGTTGTGTCTCCGCTAATCTTCACCCTATTGTCAAACATCTAAAAAGAAAAAATTATGCCAAGATCAGTAAATCACGTTGCATCAAGAGCAAAACGTAAGAGAATCCTGAAGCTCACACGAGGCTATTTTGGAGCCCGCAAAAATGTTTGGACAGTAGCAAAGAACACCTGGGAGAAGGGTCTGACCTACGCCTATCGTGATCGTCGCAACAAGAAGCGCAACTTCCGCGCACTGTGGATTCAGCGTATCAACGCTGCCGCCCGTATGGAGGGTATCAGCTACTCGAAGCTGATGGGTGCCCTGAGCAAGGCTGGCATCGAAATCAACCGTAAGGTTCTTGCCGACCTGGCCCTGAACAATCCCGAAGCATTCAAGGCTATCGTTGAGAAAGTGAAGTAATTTTCTTTGAAAGTATTAAGGCGGAGAAACTCTTCTCCGCTTTTTTTTGTACCATATAATTAGCCATCGCAAGCATGATACTTACGATGGCTAAATATGTTATTTACAACTCGTAAATATGGTACTTACATCACGTAAGCCTATAGCTTTTCAGAATATCTGCCACCACTTCCGCTTAGGATGCATCTCCTCGTAGGGAGTTAGCGTAGCACTCTGCACTTCTTCAATGATAAGATCATGCCACGTCTTGTGGCGGGTAATCATGCGGTAGATAGTACCCCAGTCGGGCAAGCCACCAAGATTACGATCGTCAATGAAATAGTCAGCCTTTATTTTACGACTGAAATGCTGGTTGTTTTCAGCTTTCTCTTCTGGATAGTCACGATTCACGGCGTAGAATTCCACACCGCGATCGCGACACCATTTCACTGCTGCATCCAACAATTCACCTTCACGCACCGTCCACAGGATAATGCGATGGTGTTCCTTGATTAGCATCTTCAATGTCTCTATAGCAAACGGAAGCTCGGGTCCGATCTCCGGATAACGATGCTCTACGATAGTTCCATCAAAGTCTACAGCTATTGTCATAATTCAAATCTTTTATTTCAAGAACTTATCTCTTAATTGAGTCGTCGTCCTTTTTACCATAATGGCTTTCAGCATAGTTGCCATACTGACCATAGAGACCATAGTTACCGTAGTTGCCATAGCCATACTTTCCGTAACCATAGCGACCATATCCGTACTGGCCATAACCATAGCGGCCATACTTACCGTACTTGCCGTAGCCATAGTAATAACCATACTTCTTCTTGGACATGTCGACACCGTTCAGCACGACACACATGTTTATCAACTTATTCTCCTGAGCCAAGCTGTTAATCAAGCCAAAGCTCGACTTCGGTGTGTAGTCAGCACGGCATACAACACACGAGACATCGGCATAGCGGCCAATCTGCAAGGTATCAGATACCAGACCAACAGGAGCCGTATCAAGGATGATATAGTCATACTCTTCACGAAGTATATCCATAATCTGTCCCATGGTTTCACGAGCCAACAACTCCGTAGGATTGGGAGGAGTAGGTCCTGCCAACAGCAAGTTAAGGTTGGCATTGACACCCGAAGGACGGATTTGAGACAGCAGGTCTTTCTTGGTTACCACGTCTTTTGTCAACAATGTGGTGATACCATTCTGACGGTCGGCAATCTCAAAGAGGCGACCCAAGGCAGGCTTACGAATATCAAGACCCAACAGGATAACCTTCTTACCCAGCAGGGCAAAACTTACTGCCAGGTTAGCGGCATTGAAGGTCTTACCCTCACCAGACATCGATGATGTGAACATGATGACTTTCTGACTCTCCGTCATCAGGAACTGGATATTCGTTCGCATAGAACGGAAGATTTCATCAATCTGGTTGTTCTTGTTCTCATGTACCACGATACCTGCTGCGGTCTTCACGCTATCGCTGGCAACAGCCACATCTGCAACAACTGGCAGACGAGTGAGGCGAACCACGTCCTCATGGCCCTCAATCTTATAGCGCATAATTTGCAGGAGATACGTTATCAGCAGAGGTAAGCCGAATCCTAACACGATGGCAAGCAACATGATGATAGAAGACTTGGGGCTAACCTTTCCTTCCAAATTCGGCTCGTCAATCAGCTTTCCTTTATCGGCAGTAGCAGCCAGAGAAATAGAGTTCTCCTCACGCTTCTGGAGTAGCATCAGATACAGACCTGACTTCACTTCCTGTTGACGACCAATCTGAGTAAGCACACGCTCCTGTTCTGGTGACTGAGCAACACGCTGCTGGAAGACGTTGAACTGCTGCTGCAGCGATTGATGCTGAATCTGAGCAGAACGACGAGCCTGAGCCAATGCATCGTGAATACTTCCCTCCAGCTGGTCAAGTATTTGAGTAAGCTGTCTTACCTGTGGTGAGTTCTCCGAAGAAGTAATCAGCAAGCGGTTACGCTCCTGTACGTTCTGGTTGTAGCTGGTAATAAAAGAAGTAGAGATAGGATCAGTCAAACCAATGTTAGAGGGAATAATCCTGTAGCGGTTTTTCGGTTCAAGCACGTATTCACGCAGATATTCCACCAACTGCATCTGAGTCTCAGCATCATGCAACTTCTGCTCCAAGCCATATACCTGGTTCATGGAGTAGCTGGCAGCTATGTTTTGCTGAACCATTCGGTTCTCACGCTTATAGTTCTCGATCTCACCTTCGGTGGTACCTAACTCAGCGTTGATTTTCTCCAAACGGCTGTTGATGAAAGCCTCTGTCTTGAATGCAATCTCATTCTTGTCCTCATTGGCCTGCTGGTTATAGCAAAATACAAGTTCTTTCAGATAGTCATAACCACGCTCAGGATTCATATCCTTGATGGTCAGCACTGCAATAGAGGTCTGTTTTGAGAAAGCAGAGACATTCAGGCCCTTGACATAACGATTTGCCACAGTATTGATAGGAAGAATCGTAATGTACAGCGTCTGCAGGTCATCCATTTCGCGCAACCCACTCTGACGGAGTGTCACCGTACCATTGTTTGTCTTTACCACTGCAGGCAGACGGGTGAACTTACCTTTAAGATGTTCGCTCACACCTTCCACAAAATAGGTGTCCTTGTTACGAATGATCTTAATAGAAAGCGGTGTCTTGTTTTCCATCAGATGGGCAGAATCCAAATCTGCTTCGATAGGCTGAGTTTTGTAAATGAGAGATTTCTTAACTTTGCCTTCGGTGCGATACTCCACATACAGTTTCAGATTCTTGACAGCTGAGTATGCCAACGACTTTGACTGAAGGATCACCACCTCATTGTCAATACCCGTCGAGGCTGAAAGCGTTCCAAGATCCTGAATATAGCGAATGCTGTTTCTTGCAGAGTTAGAATTTTCTTCCTCCTTGACAAGAATCTTCGCCGTAACAGAATATGTGGGATCGGTATACCTCAGATAGATGAGTGCACCACATACAAAAATAAAGATTGACAAAAGAAACCACTGCCAATTCAAGATCAGCAACGTGTAAATGGTCATCAAGTCAAAGGACGACCTTTCATCTTCCGCTACTATGGTTTCGATATTCTCAACCTCACCGTTCTTCTTAATATTCTCCATATTATATTATACCTTATTATATATTATATACTATTCTCCTGCCAACTGCATCAGATATTGGCCATAGCCATTCTTTAGCATAGGCTTGGCAAGTTCTGCCAACTGCTCACGGCTGATCCAACCTTTCTTGTAGGCAATTTCCTCCAAACATGCAACTTTCAGGCCCTGACGCTTCTCAATTACCTCAATAAACGTCGAGGCTTCGGCCAAAGAGTCGTGTGTACCTGTATCCAGCCAAGCAAAACCACGCTGCAATGTCTGGACTTTCAGTTTATGCTGTTTGAGGTATTCCTGATTGACCGTAGTGATTTCCAATTCTCCACGAGCACTTGGCTTGATGTTCTTCGCAATCTCCACCACACTGTTGGGGTAGAAATAGAGGCCAACCACAGCATAGTTGGACTTTGGATTTTCTGGCTTTTCCTCAATGCTCAAGCAGTTTCCGTCGGCATCAAACTCAGCCACGCCATAACGCTCTGGGTCATTGACATAATAGCCAAATACCGTTGCCACATTACCTTTCTCGGCATTTTCCACACTCTGACGCAACAAGCCCGTGAAACCTGAGCCATAGAAAATGTTATCACCAAGAACAAGACAGGCACAATCATCGCCAATGAATTTCTCACCAATGATGAATGCCTGGGCGAGTCCATCAGGTGACGGCTGCTCGGCATATTCAAAACGAACGCCCAAATCACTACCATCACCTAAAAGGCGCTGGAAACCAGGAAGATCGTGAGGAGTTGAGATAATCAATATCTCACGTATTCCAGCAAGCATCAATGCCGAGATGGGATAATAAATCATCGGCTTATCAAAAATTGGTATTAGCTGTTTGCTAATGCCCTTAGTAATTGGGTAGAGGCGTGTACCACTTCCACCAGCTAAAACTATTCCTTTCATATCAATATAACGTTATATGGGCTGCAAAGTTACCTATTTTTTTTGACTTAAAGACGTTTTTACCTTAAAAAATGAAAGAATATGGAGAAAAAAGTGTATCTTTGCACGCAATTTAATATTAGACTATGGGATTTTTATCAAAATTATTCGGCAAGAATGACACCGAAGAAACCAAGACAAAGATTGGTGGCATGGAAGATTTCATGACATTGATTCGTGTATATTTCCAAGCTGTGATGGCAGCAGACCTGCATATCACCAATTTGGCAGCACTGCCCGACCTCCGTGTTTTCAAGACCACACTAAGAGTTCCTACACAAGGTGGCAAGTTAGGTTTAGGCGAAAAAGCACGATGCAAGAAGATGCTGAAGGAAATGTATGAAATGGACGACCAGTTTTTTAAGGAAATAGACCAGAGCATTTCACGACGCTGTAAGAAGATGCAGGACGTCCAGCCCTATCTGTTGCAGTTCCAAGCCTACGTGCAGGACATCATGATGCTTACAGGTAACTTGATGAAGTTCAAGCTACGCTTACCAGGCTTTTTCAAGAAAGCATTGTTCACCATGACCGAAAAGACAGTCAACGATATTTTCAACAAAAATGACTTTACTGATCCCAGTACGTTGAAGACCGTTGTCACTGTACGCGAACTGAACAAGCGTTTGGGATTCTCACAGAAATGGACTACTGATTTCGTCTATCGTGTAGTCATGCTGGCCAAGAAGGAAAAGCAGCCTACTAACGAAAATGAGAAATAAGGAATAGCAAATGCAGAATGACAAAGAAATAAAAATTATCAGCAGAGTGGGTTAAAACATGTTAATCTGTTGACGTTTCTTATTTCGCATTTTTCATTTCTCATTTCTTTTATCTAATTTTGTAGAGCAAATTGGTAGGAGCATGACTGAAAGTGAAAAAGCTTTAGCTACATTCCAGACACGTGTCAGGGACTTGATTCGCCGGTTTCAAGAGTTGAAAAAGGAGAATGAAGAGTTATATGGCATGATTGAGGAAAACGAGGCTAACATTAAAAAGTTAGAAGAAAAGCTTGCACAACAGGAACGCGAATATCAGTCGCTAAAGATGGCCAAAATGATAGAAATCACCGACGGTGATTTAGATGGAGCAAAAGAGCGTCTGGCCCGTCTTATTCGCGACGTCAACAAATGCATTGCTCTTTTGAGCGATGAAAAGTAGAGATGTATTGCCTACGTCCCAAAACAACAAGGCAGAAACGATGGCTGAAGAAAGTAAAGAGAAACTAAATATAAAGCTACACGTCTACGACGAGTTCATTCACGTGGCTGTAAACCGCGACGAGGAAGAACTTTATCGGGATGCAGCCAAGCTCGTCACTGAGCGTTATGGTGTCTACACTCAGATGTTCAAGGTCAGCAAGAGCGACCACACCATAGCGTTGATGACGTTGATTGAGATTGCACTGCGCTACCAGCGGTTGCTGGGGCATAATGACACTGAGCCTTATGATCAAATTCTCTCGCAGCTCTCTTCTGAAATCGAAGATGTCTTGAAATGATTTAAAGCGAGAGAATAATAACTATATATATTTTTTTTACATGATTCTAATTACAATAATCGTAGCCATTGCAACTCTCCTTTTAGGAGTTGCGTGCGGCTATTATCTTTTCCTTAAAGTCATTAAGGGAAAATACAGCGAAATGATTGAAGCCGCTACAAAAGAAGCGGAAGTAATCAAAGAGAAGAAACTGCTTGAGGTAAAGGAGAAATTCCTTAACAAGAAGAGCGAGCTGGAAAAGGAAGTGCAACAGCGTAACCAACACATCCAGCAAAGTGAGAACAAACTGAAGCAGCGCGAAATGTCTCTTAATCAGCGTCAAGACGAGTTAGGCCGTCGTAAGAATGATTTGGACAATCAGCAACAGCGCATTGAAAATGAGAAAAAAGCGTTGGCCTTGAAGCAGGACGAATTAGGCAAGATGCAACAGAAAGAGCGTGAAAAGCTCGAAGAACTATCTGGTTTGAGTGCAGAGGAAGCTCGCAACCGCCTCGTTGAGAGCCTGAAAGATGAAGCAAAGACAGCAGCAGCAAGCTATGTAAACGAAATCATGGACGAGGCAAAACTGAATGCCAATGCTCAAGCCAAGAAAATCGTAATTCAGACCATTCAGCGAGTAGCCACTGAAACCGCTGTGGAAAACAGTGTCAGCGTATTCCATATTGATAACGATGAGGTGAAAGGCCGCATTATTGGTAGGGAGGGCCGTAATATTCGTGCTTTGGAAGCCGCCTGTGGCGTTGAAATTGTAGTGGATGACACTCCTGAAGCTATCGTTATAAGTGGTTTTGACCCTGTACGTCGCGAAACCTGCCGTTTGGCACTTCACCAACTGGTTAGCGATGGACGTATCCACCCAGCCCGCATCGAAGAAGTCGTAGCAAAGGTTAAAAAGCAGCTTGACAATGAAATCATCGAGACGGGCAAGCGTACAGCCATCGACTTGGGTATCCATGGTCTACATCCTGAACTTATCCGCATTATCGGCAAGATGAAATATCGTTCTTCCTATGGACAAAACCTCTTGCAACATGCTCGTGAGACAGCCAACCTTTGCGCAGTAATGGCCTCAGAGTTGGGACTCAACCCGAAAAAGGCAAAGCGTGCCGGACTTCTCCATGATATTGGTAAAGTGCCTGACGAGGAGAATGAAATGCCACACGCACTCTATGGTGCTAAAATTGCCGAGAAATTTAAAGAGAAGCCCGATATCTGCAATGCCATCGGTGCCCACCACGATGAAATGGAGATGCAAACGCTATTGGCTCCCATCGTGCAAGTGTGTGATGCCATAAGTGGTGCCCGACCCGGTGCTCGTCGAGAAATTGTCGAAGCCTACATCAAGCGTCTGAACGATCTTGAGGCCATTGCAATGAGCTATCCAGGCGTCACCAAGACATACGCCATTCAGGCTGGCCGCGAACTGCGTGTAATCGTAGGTGCCGACAAGATGGATGATGCAGAGACAGAAGCTCTCAGCGGACAGATAGCCTCAAAGATTCAGAATGAGATGACTTACCCAGGACAGGTAAAAATCACCGTCATCCGCGAGACACGTTCGGTGGCATACGCAAAATAGGCTCAACCTATCCAAACATTTATCAAGGAGCGTCTGTTTCATACAGATGCTCCGTTTTATTATGCAAGTTGACGATGCCTATTTGCTATGATTTGTAGGAAGAAAAGGATTTATTTTATAAAATTGTTGGCCATTTGGGGAAAATAGTTTAATTTTGCAGTTTCAAAACGACAAACCAACATTTCAACATAATGAAGCATCCATTGCGCAGCAGTGTCTGCACCGAAGGCCGACGCATGGCCGGAGCCCGTGCCCTCTGGGTAGCTACGGGCATGAAACATGAACAATTTGGTAAACCCATTATTGCCGTAGTAAACTCGTTTACCCAATTTGTACCAGGCCATACCCACCTCCATGAGATAGGACAAATAGTACGCGAAGAAATAGAGAAGATGGGCTGCTATGCAGCAGAATTCAACACCATCGCCATTGACGACGGTATTGCTATGGGGCACGATGGAATGCTTTATTCACTGCCCTCACGTGACATCATTGCCGACTCGGTGGAATATATGGTAAACGCTCATAAGGCCGACGCCATGATTTGCATTTCAAATTGCGACAAGGTTACTCCTGGAATGCTGATGGCTGCCATGAGACTGAATATTCCTGCAGTTTTCTGTTCTGGTGGTCCTATGGAGGCTGGACGCTGGCGTGGAGAAAACGCCGACCTGATTACAGCAATGGTTAAAGGTGCCGACCCATCGGTCAGTGACGAGGAAATGAAAGAAATAGAATCCTGTGCATGCCCTGGATGCGGCTCTTGTTCTGGTATGTTTACAGCTAACTCCATGAACTCGCTAACCGAAGCCATCGGCCTTTCCTTACCAGGAAATGGAACCATCCTCGCCACACATACCAACCGTATTGAATTGTTCCGTCAAGCCGCCCGTCAGATTGTCAAGAACGCACTTGCCTATTATGAAGATGGTGACGAAAGCGTGCTCCCACGATCTATTGCTACTCGTAAAGCATTCCTCAATGCCATGACACTTGACATTGCCATGGGTGGCTCTACCAACACCGTTCTCCATCTGTTAGCTGTAGCCCAGGAGGCAGGAGTCGATTTCACGATGAAGGATATTGACGCACTTTCCAGAAAGGCACCTTGTCTCTGTAAATTGGCTCCAAACACTCAAAAATATTCTGTGCAGGAGTGCAATCGAGCAGGTGGTATCCTTGGCATATTAAACGAGCTAAACAAAGGTGGTCTCGTTGATGGTTCTGCTATTCGGGTAGACGGCATGACACTGGAAGAGGCAATGAAAAAATACAGTATTGCCAACCTTTCATCCACAAAGAAAGACGCAATAATCCAGCATAATAATGATGCCCTAACAGGAGTGGCAGGTAATGAACCCGCCTCTATTTACTTTTCTGCTCCGGGGAATCGGTTCTCTACCAAGATGGGATCACAGAGCGAATATTATGATTCACTCGATACCGACCGTGCTAACGGCTGTATCCGTGACATAGAACATGCTTATACCAAAGATGGTGGATTGGCTGTGCTCTTCGGCAACATTGCACAAGATGGTTGCGTGGTAAAAACTGCGGGTGTTGACGAAAGTCTATGGCACTTTGAAGGACCTGCCGTTGTATTTGACTCGCAGGAAGATGCCTGTGAAGGAATCCTCGGAGGACGGGTAAAGAAAGGCGATTGTGTGGTGATTACTCACGAAGGTCCCAAAGGCGGACCTGGCATGCAAGAAATGCTCTACCCCACCTCTTATATTAAGAGTATGCATCTGGGTAAGGAGTGTGCACTCATCACTGACGGTCGTTTCTCTGGTGGCACCAGCGGTCTTAGCATAGGCCACATCTCTCCAGAGGCTGCCAATGGTGGTAATATCGGTAAGATAAAGGACGGCGACATTATTGTTATCGACATTCCCTCACGTAGTATTAACGTGAAATTGACTGACGAGGAACTGGCTGCGCGACAGCAACAGCCATTGAGGAGAAAACGTACAGTAAGTAAAGCACTTCGTGCCTACGCTCAGAGTGTTTCGAGTGCCGACAAGGGTGGAATCAGAATCATTGATTGAATTGTATGAAAGAAATTATTACTGGTAGGGAAGCACTGATGCGAGCCTTACAGGCCGAAGGTGTAAAGACTATCTTTGGTTATCCAGGAGGATCTATTATGCCTGTGTACGACTCCCTCTACGACTATACACAAAAGGATAAAACATTCCGACATGTGCTTGTACGCCACGAACAAGGCGCCGTACATGCCGCACAAGGCCTTGCCCGAGTGAGCGGAGAAGTTGGCGTGGCTATCGTGACAAGTGGCCCGGGTGCTACGAATACTCTGACGGGAGTTGCTGATGCAATGCTTGATTCTACTCCCATCGTAGTCATTGCAGGTCAGGTAAACATTGGTGCACTGGGTACAGACGCCTTTCAAGAGGTGGATCTTGTAGGCGTTTCCCAGCCTATTTCTAAATGGAGTTATCAAATTCGGCATGCAGACGATGTGGCATGGGCCGTAAGTCGAGCCTTCTACATCGCCCGTTCTGGCCGTCCTGGTCCTGTGGTGCTCGACTTTCCCAAGAACGCTCAGGAACATACATGTGAATGGACAGGTCCTGTTCACGTCAACTTTGTGCGCAGTTATGTACCCTATCCTACTCCCGACGATCAAGCCATTGCAAGAGCTGCCCAATTAATCAATGAAGCCAAACGCCCATTGGCTTTAGTGGGACAAGGCGTTGAACTGGGTAATGCCCACAATGAACTGATAGAACTCATTGAGAAAGCTGACATTCCTGTCGGGCGAACGCTTTTAGGCCTTTCTGCGCTCTCCAGCCGACACCCACTAAACAAAGGTATGTTAGGCATGCATGGCCAATATGCCTTAAACATGAAGACTCAGGAGGCCGATGTAATCATCGCTATCGGAATGCGATTCAGTGATCGTGTGACAGGACTTCCATCTACCTATGCTAAGCAGGCAAAGATAATACACCTTGACATTGACAAGGCTGAGATAGACAAATGCATCAAGACTGACGTGGCCGTTATTGGCGATTGCAAAATGACCATGCCTGCCATCACTCGCTTACTAAAAAAGAACGAACACAAAGAGTGGATTGACTCCTTCAAAGAATATGCTAATATGGAGCAAGAACAGGTGATTGAGCCTGCTATCCACCCGAAGGAAGGTCCATTGCTCATGGGCGAGGTAATCAATGAGGTGGCTGAAGCAACGAAAGGCGAGGCTATTCTCGTCACCGATGTAGGACAGAATCAAATGCTCTCAGCTCGCTATTTCCACTACAACAAAAAGCGCAGCATAGTCACCAGCGGAGGACTTGGAACGATGGGGTTCGGGATGCCTGCAGCCATAGGTGCAACCTTTGGTGCTCCAGAGCGGACAGTATGCATGTTCTGTGGTGATGGCGGTTTCCAAATGAACATTCAGGAGTTAGGAACCATCATGGAGCAACAGGCGCCAGTAAAGATGATTCTGTTGAACAATAATTATTTAGGCAATGTGCGTCAATGGCAGGACATGTTCTGGGACGGACGCCGTTCCTTCACCCCTATGCAGAATCCCCATTACGACCTGATTGCACAGGCCTACGGCATTCCCTATGAGATTGTCATTGACCGAAAGGATTTGGCAGCAGCTGTCAATAAAATGCTGTCAACCGACGGACCTTTCATCCTTGAATGTGCCATCAAGGAAGACGCCAATGTCATGCCGATGACAGCACCAGGAAAGAGTGTAGACGAGATGCTATTGTCTTATAATTTGGAATGATATGGAACAAAAGAAAAACTTTTATACTTTACTGGTCTACTCGGAGAACATTGCGGGTATACTTAACCAGATAACTGCAGTATTTACTCGACGTCAAGTCAACATTGAAAGCCTAAACGTTTCGGCTTCGAGCATACCTGGTGTACACAAATACACCATCACTGCATGGTGCTATGATGACCAAGTATCAAAGATAACAAGACAGATAGAAAAGAAAATAGATGTCATCAAGGCTAACTATTTCACAGACGATCAATTGTTTATTCGAGAGACAGGTCTTTACAAACTTTCTACTGACGTGGTGATGCAGAAACCTGAGATCTCGAAGGCCGTTCGTGCCCATGACGCAAAAATCACAGAGGTCAACCCTACTTACATCATCGTAATGAAAAGTGGAAAGACCGACGAAATCATATCACTCTATCGGGCATTAGATGAGTTTGGCTGTGTACTTCAATACACACGTTCCGGACGTATCGCCGTGACTCGTGGCACACAAGAGCAGGTTAGCGAATTTCTTGAAAAACGAGAAAAGGAAAACATTCCTATGTCTAACTCCGAAAATAAAGATATAGAATAGTTATTTATGTGATTTTGATAATTCGAATCATTAGTGTCCCGTTAAAAATGGGACGAGTTAAATATTAATCAAATAGCCCCGGAATGAGGGGACAATCGAGTTCTTTGACATCGTTGAATTTAGTCTTATCGAACAGGTCAGTCAAGTGAGTTTT
>Ga0326511_10003568_pt1 | contig 12524 bp, 8 predicted proteins | sample 0_2496_0518_D_FD_203701 | JGI IMG/M metagenome (GOLD analysis project Ga0326511, IMG submission 203701) | Bovine rumen microbial communities from UC Davis, California, United States - 0_2496_0518 | ecosystem: Host-associated > Mammals > Digestive system > Stomach > Rumen | place: USA: California...
AAAAGAAGAAGATGAGTTCTTAAAACATGAAATTCTCAATATGACATTTTACTCATGGCAGAATTATTTATGGTTTTTAAAGGACTTAGCACAAGGTTGGAGTGATTGTAAGGAAGAATACTGGGAGATACTTAAAAGTTCCTTGAAAGAACTGAGAGAAAAACTTTTAGTATATTATGATGAAATAGTTCCTAGTGATATAATTGCAGTTCAATATAGTGTTAAAAATCAATCTGACTGTAGATTCGTAGAAAGTTGGAGAGGAAGATTTGAGGACTTTGTTGAACACGGTGATGTAGTGCTTAATTATTCATTCAAAGAAGTAAAAGAATATTGTAATACTTTACAATTTGATGCAGCTAATCACGAAATTCATGCAAGTTACGTTAAAGCGTGGGAAAAGAGACATTTAAATAAATAAACTTCCCCTGATAAAAAGAAAAAAAATGAACCAGGTTTCTTATATTTGAATTGAATAAGTAAATTAAACAAATAATTTTATTGATAGAATATTATGCCAAATTTAATAAAATTTGTCAATGCCGCTACTAAAACGGCGTTTGACGCTGTAAAAGATAATCACTTTTACAACGTAGTATTCATCGAGGATACTAAAGAAATTTATACTCACGGTGTATACTATGGTATCAGTCCTACTGATATCTCTAATTTACAAGCCTTAATCACAGCCGCTCAAAACGCAGCTGATGCAGCACAGACTAGCGCAGATGGAAAGGTAGCGAATGTAACAGGCGGCAATGCTATTGAAATCACTACAACAGGTGCATCTTCTACTGGTAATATTTCAAAGGCTGTTACACTAAAAATCAATACCGGCAGCACAAAGGGTAATGTAGTTATTTCTCAAGATACAAACGGTCTTAAAGCTAGTGTTGACCTTTCTAGCGTAGAGAACCTTGTTGAAGGTGTAGCTACGAACGATAAAATCCTTTCACTTAGCTCAAAGAAAATTGGAAGTACGCTAAAGATTGATTACGATTCAACGAATAGCAAAATTCAGTTAAAAGGTATTGGTGATACTGTTATTTCTGAATTGGATGCTTCAGCTTTTGTAAAGGATGGTATGTTGGATACTGTAGAGATTGTAACTACAGCAGAATCTGGTGTAGATGTACCTACCCCGTACTTGAAGTTTACATTTAACACAGCATCTGGAAAATCAGTTCAACGTATTTCTTTGAGTTCGTTGATCGATGTTTATGACGGTGCTAACTTATTCCTTTCAGCTGCATATGCAACAGCTCAAACCTATACAGCACCTACATCAGGAGATAGCGTTAACGTTGCTATTGGAAAATTAGCGAAAGGTGTTGCAGATGCCCTCGTAGCAGGTGTTACAAGCTTCGGTGGAAAGACCGGTGCTATAACATTAGCTTCTGGTGGTACTACAAACGGTGATGTTAATTTTGCAGTATCAGAACAAGGTCAATTGTCGGCTTCTGTTTATGGTTTAGGAACTGCTGCTTATACTGCTTCAACTGATTATGCAACTTCTACTCAAGGAGGTTATGCAGACAGTGCATTGCAGTCTGTAAGTGCAGGAACAGATGGAAGTTACTTTACTACAACAGTAGGAACTAAGACCGGAAATAATGGAGCTAAAACCCAAACGATTGCTGGTGCTGTAACAGTACAAGCTATGACAAGCGCAGACAGTACTCATAAAGGTCTAGCTGAAGCTTCAGATGTGAAATCTTATATTGACACTCAACTTGACTGGGTGGAGATTTCATAATCTATATATGATATAATTAATGCCTAGTACAATATAACTGGGCATTTTTTTTTCTTAATTACAAATAAAAATGGTAATATCTTTCAAACATATTAATACAATTTCGACATTTAATAGCACAAAGTTTAGTGCTGACAGTACAGACAGTACGTATTATTTAGGGGAGGATAATACTACTATATTGCAAGGTGCCCCTACTGTAAAGTACACAGATGTTTGTTTGTGTAAAGCAAATGGTGTGCTCTATTCGCACGGAAGATTTTACTATGCGGACAAACAGGTGAACGAAGGTAACATTATGTTCACGAGAAACAACGTCCCTATACCATTAGCTGCACCTAACAACACAGAAAAAAGCACATTCTCAGCCAATCAGACAGAGAATGTTATTTGTGATATAGAAGTTCCCACTACCACGTCAGAACTCACAAATGACGCTAAATTTGGTAGTTTAGCGGATGTACTTGTAGATGGTAAAGTTATTATTTGGAACAATACAACCCAAAAACTTGAAACAGCCACTGCTGACCAACTTCGCGACCTTTTAATGTGGATTGGAACGGAATCAGAATTACGAACATTAGTTTCAAATTCAGAATTAGAGGAAGGGAAACTTTATGCAACACTTGATGATAGTTATTTTTCATAAAGGAGGTAATTATGGCAATTTATATGGCAAAGAACGGACAACTACAGACGGTTAAAGGGATATATTATGCAATGACAGAGCACTATATCGATGCAAGATTATTCCATAATCTTGTCCCAGAAACAGCAACAGAAATTAGATTCCTTTATGCATCTAATAACCCTGATTTGACCGGTTATCAAATGTTAGGATATTGCGATAATAACAACTTCATAGAGGTTTGGAATAGTGGAACTAAATATATACTTATTAATCCGAGGAAGAATTACATATATGCACCGATTAATTGTATAAGTTTTTTATATGATTACACTGCTTTAACTTCCTGTATTTTCGATAATTTCGATACAAGGTATGTTACGAATATGTTGTATATGTTCCATAATTGCAGCAGTTTAACTTCGTTAGACCTGACCCCGTTTAGCACTACGAATGTTACGAGTATGGAGTCTATGTTCTCTGGTTGCAGCAGTCTTACAAGCCTTGATGTAAGCAATTTTAAAACCAATAATGTTACGGATATGAGGACTATGTTCTATAATTGCAGCAGTTTAACTTCGTTAGACCTGACCTCGTTTAACACTGCGAATGTTACGAATATGAATTTTATGTTCTATAATTGCAGCGGTCTCATTACTATAATCTCTAATTCTTTTGTTCTCAAAGAAGGTCTTTCGTCGTCTAAAATGTTTTCTTATTGCACTGCTCTTGTTGGTGGTAACGGTACAACATACAACGGTTCTTACGTTGACGCTAACTACGCCCGTGTTGATGGTGAAAACGGTTTACCTGGATATTTCACAGCACCTACTAATTAAAAGGAGGAAAAGATGATACTTAGAGAAATAAAAAATATGTACGTTTCAAAATTTCAACAAATTGAGTATTTGGAAAGTACAGGAACGCAATATATTGATACAGGAGTGGTTTCACAAAATAACCTTGTATACGATTTTGAACTCGTTGAAACACAAGAAAATAATCAAAAAACATTTTTTGGATTCAAAGAATCAGATACTCCAGACGCATGGTGGAGTGTGCCCGGAATGAATGATGTGAATTGGGGCAGCAGGGATAATGACGGCTATTGGTTATATGTCGATTTTGCGAACACGGAAACAAGGCTTAATCTTGGCTATCCTAGTAGAAATGGAAAATATCATTTTGATTTTACGGATGGTAATGCTGTCTTTACGAACAATGGTGTAGTAATGTGGAGTAGCAATGATGTAGGAAGTTATACGGGTTCAAGACACGTTTTTATTTTTTGGATGGATAGTCAATTTCAATATCCAACAACTGACATTTACGATCGTAAAGGGATTGGACGAATATATTATTTTCAAATCAGGAAAAACGGGGAGCTATTATTTGACGGAATTCCAGTCCGCGTAGGTTCTGTTGGTTATTTATATGACCGTGTAAGTAAACGACTTTTTGGTAATAAAGGCACTGGTAATTTTGTTTTAGGACAAGACGTGAATTCAAAATTACAACAAATCTATCAAAATAAATTGATAGAGGGCGTGGATTATGAGACATATGATTGGCTGAAAGCGAATATCCCGATTACTACGACTATGATGCAGTTACCTATAAATTCAAGAATTTTTGAATTTAAAAGGAATTTTATTCGATTAATGAACTCTGATTATTTTAATACATCTAATGATTCAGAAAATCCTGCTTATAATTATTTTATAACTGATTATAGTGGGGGAGGTACAGGGAACCGTTGTCCAAGAATCTGGGACATAAGTAACAGTTCAATTGTTTATGCCTCACCTACCAGCGTAAACTTTGGAGTAATCCATACTATCGTTGCTAATAGTGATGAGATTATGATAAAAGATGGAACCCATACAGTTTCTCTCCCGTGGTACGGAAATCCATTTAAGATAAATTTTAATAATACAAATAATGAAAACAAAAATACAGTCCATTTAACTTCCTCTATTAAAGTAGATGGAGTTACACGCTATGTTCCTTGCCAACTCCTTAAACCTATCCCTCGCAACTTTGACGCTAATAACATAGCACGAGTAGCAGGAGAGTGTGGAATGGTAGATTTGCTAGCCGGGAAGTTTTATGGAAATGTGGATAACAATGGAACACTTACCGTAGTAAATGATTATGATGGGTGGTTGAAAAATTGCTCGATTTTATTCGACCCTGCAACGGCTGCAGGATATCCGAATTATTACCCACCTAGTTATGATTTCTACGGAAGAGTCGAAGTAGCAAAACTTACCCCCGAATTTGTAGATTTCGGATTTGTTCAAATGTCGAATACGCAAGTCAAAGTAGGAAACAGTGTTTTTAATGCCGACTTCGGAACTGACAAGTGGGCTACATTTATAGTTCGTTACAGTAAGGGTAACAATTTAAATGTCGAAGTGAATGGTGTAGATTTAGGAAGTCCATCTTATCATACGAATTATAGTTGGGCCCCACATATCTATCTATATAATATAATGCAAATTAATAAAATCCAGACACTGTTCCATCCGGTTCAAAGTTCATCTGGTACTACATTTGAAGAATCGTATATTCCTAGACAGGATATTGATAGGGACGATAATAAACAATACCTTACAAACGAATCGGATAAGACAGTCAGAATATATGCAGATTAATTCATGACTTAGATTTTAATAAGAATGATATAAGAAAAACTCCGGAAACCATAAATTAAATGGTTTCCGGAGTTCGTATCTTTTTATTTTTTAGATTTAGAAAAATATTTTATCCATTTATAAAACCCAAATATAGGGTTTATTTCATTATTATATGCTTCTCGCTCAAATACGATATTTCTATAGGCATTATTATGGTCATTGTATATTATTAAATTTATAAGATAATTTATTATATATAATATATAAAAGAATATAACAAATAAACCTAATTGCTGATAGAAATGTGTTGTCTCGTGGTTAATAAGTCTTTGTAGTCTATCCTCAGATATCTTTTTAACAGTTTTCTTGCGTAAAATTATAAAAGGGAACAGAGTAATACCAGAGTAACCCTTTGGAACTAAAACGTCACTTATAATCTTTATAGGTTTCATAATATTTTTATTTTATACCAAGTTTCTTTTTACTCTCTTTCAATTTTCCTAAATATTTATTTAGTTTTATATAAACAAGATTTTAGTAGAAAAAAAAATACGTATAGTCTAAAAAGCTATACGTATTTTTTTTACTATCAACAGAATTGATAGTTATTTTGTTGATGATCATAAATATCCATCAACTCCTCTAAAGAACTTGCTTCAACTTCATTTGAGAAGTCTTTAAGTTCTTTTATTCTCTTACCAAGTTGTATACTCGGAAGTAACAAGTTATAATGATTTGCCACTACTTCACCCTCTATTTTGAATTTAGGTGGGGGAGGGAGAAGTTTTACTCTTTCGAGGTAATTTTCCCACTCTTCTTTAAAAGCTTCTATATCAGCTCTTAATTCTTTCATTTCAGATATATCCTTTATACCTTTACTAGAATCGTCTGCTTCCATGAGCAATAAGCAGATATTTTGAATATCCACTTTCTTTCCATGAATCTCAAATATAAATTTTTCTCTAAGATTCCGGAGTTTTTTATCATCCCTTCCAGTAAGAGATTTCCTGAAATCTTTGAGGAGCATATGTCTCTCAATTATTGCTTTTACAAGTTGTTGAATATCTTTTGTATATTTCAACTCATTTAAAATCTCTACGGCCATTTCTCCAGAGACTTTTTCGTGGAAGTAATAATGACTCTCCCCCTTTTCATCTGTGCTTCTTGTTTCAGGTTTTGCTACGTCATGTAACAACCCCGCTAATAAAACACAGAGATACAATGAAAACCTGTTTGTAGATAAACCGGCTTCTTTGAGAGAAATTACATCCTCCTCCATACCTGCCTTCTCCATAAAATTAGAAGAGAGGTTATATTTCTCAGATTTTTTAAGATATCTAAGAACAGCCATCGTATGTCCCCAAAGGTCCATAGTGTGATGTGAATTATTTTGATCATAACCCCACATTCTTGAAACTTTTGGTAAGAAAAGTTCCAATATTCCATCTTCTCTCATCCTTTCTAAGATTTCCGTTACTTGGAAACTCTCTTTGGGTGAAGATTTAAGGAGAATTTTAGAGAATTCATCCCTAATCCTATCGTGGGATATTTTAGTACCCACAAGGAAGTATTTACTACTTTCATGGAGTGCTTCTTTCACTCCAGCACCAAACACAAATCCTTTTGTCAAGAATCTGTATACTCTGAGGATTCTTAAAGGATCATCCTCAAAAAGGATCTCAGGTTTATTAGTCAGTTTTATTACCGGCTCCCCAACCCAACAACCTTCATCATAACCCCAAAGATTATTAAGGCCTTCTCCTGTAGGGTCATCAACAAACTTCTCGACCATACATTCATTGATTGAACCATCTTTTTTGAATAGTTCATCAATATTATTTTCCTCACCTAATTTGAGGTACAGGGCATTAATAGTAAGGTCACGCCTTTTAGCGTCCTCTTTAATACCTCCTTTAGCGAATTCTACTTCACTAGGCTTCCTAGAATCTTTACTATACGTTTCTTTTCTAGGTATAGCAACGTCGATGTCTTCATAACCAAGACCATCGATAGTAAGTCTGAATTTTAATACTTCAAACTTTACATTGTTTTCGTTATCCTTTTTATCAAAGGTAATCGACTTAAGCCCAATCTTCTTTAATGCATCGAAGAAGATTAATATTGATTTGACATCTACAACAATGTCAATGTCTTCGGCTTTTTTGTTGAGGAGTAAATCCCTCACAAAGCCGCCCACAATCCAGGCTTTAAAGCCCATCTTGTTAATAAGACTCGAAAGAGCCCTATATACTAATTTAAACCTCTCAGATTGAATACGGAGAGGTGTTTTAATCTCTGTCATAATTTTAATTTTAAAAAGTTAATACTCGAAAAATAAAATGAAGAGAATATAATTTTAGTTTATATTCTCTTCAATCTTAAGAGTTTGAAGGAGGCTTAGTTTATTAATTCAGCCCATAGATAATCGTTTGAATTTTTATCAAATGGGTCAATTACTCCAGGCGTAAGTTTTGAATTTACTTCTTTTGCCCAGTTTATAATTACCTGTTTCTCCTCTTCTTTTGCTATATTATAATAGCTAGATAAAGAAAAAACCCATGGATACAAATCTTCTGGTTCACCTAAAGGGATTCTTCTATAGAGGTAAGCTCTTTTAGGTACTGGGGATAATATTTTTTGTACTCTAAAAATTTCTTTACCTGATTCTATTTCTTTTAATTTCTTACTACCTTGCCACCAAAGGTCTGATAGTTTATATATCTCTCCATTAATCCTAACAGAGAATGCATTTGGTGGAAAAATATTCGGGTAATCTATTTGGAAAGAATACAGCTCAAACTCCTCTCCTTCTAGCAATACTGTTTCGCCTTCTTTCATAGATGATGGTGTATACTCTTCCTTTAAGGATGAATATATCGCATCAGAGGTATCGGTCGGGTCGATAACCATAATCCAATCTCCCATATCCTTCCAATCTCCTGCATCCTCCTCTGCATTAATATCTTCATCAACAATTACAGGTTTTTTCGTAATCATTCCCTCCTTTTGATTATTTCTTATTAGATCTTCTATTACTTCTGAGTATATATCAGAATAGAAATCCTTTAAATATTCAAATGACATACCAGGGAATGTTGACATGGTTAATGCATCTATTATTTTTTTAATTACCTCGTCCTGTAAGTGTAATGTATACCCTTCATTGCCTGTTAAATTAGAAAGTATTTCTTTAGTTTTTTGCTGAAGAATATCATCAGGTAATGCGAGACTTTTAATATAAGTCCCCCACTCATGCCTAACATTGGAGTGTTTGTGGAGTTTTATTAAATCTATTACATTCTTTCTCCTACGCTCGCTAGAACGTATAGTAATTGCAAATTCATTACTAGTGTAGTAAATTTTATGATGTATTTTTCCTTTTCTCCCGAATTCATGATCTCGGTAGACTAATTCCTGATAAGCCTCTTTTTCATTAATCGGTTTGAATAAATGAACAAAATATTTTATATAGAGATAGGAAGGTATGAAATAGACTATACCCTTTTTATTATCGTAATAAAATGAATTAAAGGCCAATGTTCCGTTGTAGTAATCAAAGAAGGAATACAAATCTTCTACTTTTGAATATTTTACTTTATCCAAAAATTCCTTCTCTCCTATAAATTCTTCGGTAAATGGAAAATCTTGTACTAAAATCAACTTACATTGGCTATCATTCTGGAGGTTTTTACTCCCTACTATTGCAACCAAAGATCCAGTTTTTATGTTTCTGTAATAGACAGAATAATCATAACAACCAAACATTGTAAAATCACTGGCTATTGTGGTTATTACATCTCCACTTAAATCAGTAATATTTTTCCTACTATTTTCACTAACCATAAGATGTTTTATCTCATTGTTAGTAGTAGAAAACACTTTTATGTGTTTTAGAGGAGAAAGACTTGTTAATGTAGGGTCTTCAAGGTTTCTCCTAACAATCTTTAATTGTTGGTCATTTAATTTAAGTTTTATAATATTTTTATTTTTCATATTTAAAAAATTAATAAAGTTAAATCCCCCGATAGTCAGTATCGGGGGATTTTTAATAAAGTTATGTGTTTCTAAAGATAATTCTTGTACTCCTGATTGATAATATTACTACTATCAATCAATCGCATCATGTTAGTTTCTCGGCTTTAGCGATGCTTTTATCCCCCTAACCACGAAAAGGTCTGATGTTTTCTAGGGAGGTGAGAGTATAATAATAAAAGAAATAAGAATGAGCTTAAAGATACATTTTACTGTATTTCTAAACTCATTCTTACTCATTTCTTAGAATTTGGGAGTTTTAGTAACGGATGATTTTTGTAGTAATATTTTTCTCCAAGAGGTTATTAATAACTCTTGTAATATTTCCTACGAATCCTGGGAGATCTTCTTCCAATTTAATCACTGTGTCAAACATCTTCTCAGAATAACGTACATCCTCTACTGTACATTGAACTATTTGAGTACCAAATTCTTTTTGTGCTTCTGTAACTTTTTTTCTTGTATCCTCTACACCAAGCATTCCATGGTAACTATACGCACAAGGTTCCCCGTCTGAAAGTACCACCATAATAGTCTTTTTATCACTATTTCTCTCGCATTTATAAGCTTTTTTGTCTACTCTTTTTGCGATTTCATAAATAGCAGTACCATCTCTATTTTCATAACGGCCTTGTACGTAAGACATTTTATCGATATCTACTAAGGTTTTATCAGTCTCTTTGCTACCTTCTTTATAAACGAATATATCTGTATCACCGTTTTGATTTATATCAGCAGAATGTCCATATACGTATAAATCTACGTACTTAGAATTACCAAATGCAGAGATAAGTAGTGCAGCTGCCTTTTTTACTAAGTCAACTTTCGGATCACTTTCGCACCCCATAGAACCACTTTCATCCAATAGCAGTATTAATACAACTTTTGAAGTTATGTATTCTGCGGGTTGTGTATAGACACTTTCTACTCCTTGATAAGCCTCTACAATTTTTGCAGGATCTAATGTACCAGATTTACATCCATAGTATTTAAATTTTTTATTCTTAAATTTACCAAGAATTGATTTCTTTAATACACTAGAATAACTACTTACAAGAGTAGCCCTTTTCTTCATGTTTTGTACTTCTTTTGAGCTACTTATCGGTATTTGATTTATTTCATAAAAATTAATCGTATTACCGTCAATTGCCTCTTGACTAGTTACAAGTCCATTAAGCTCCCCTTGAACTAAGTATTTTCCTTTTTCCGTAAGGGATTTACTAATTTGGTTTGTAGCAAGACTAGTTAAATAATTTTTTAAATTACTACTACTTTTACCTTTACGGCTAATAGGTATTCCATCTACCTCGTAATCACCATCCCCTTCCTCTTTATCTGAATCTGAAGGATTAGATGATCCTTTATTTCCCTCTTCTTCCTCAGTTGGTAAATTATCATCTAATGAACTTGAGCCTGTATTAAACATACTAGCAAGTTTTCCTAGTCCAGACAACGGTGCAGGTAAACCATCTCTTTCTTTACAATACTCATCTTTACAATAAAGTAGTTTTTGAAAAGGAAGGTCAAAAGTCTCTAATGCCCAGTTATCCAGCAATTTAAAAACTTCAACTGCTAATCTACAACTATCTAGTGTTGATTTGGAGGGTCTGAGAATATCTAATAATCTATCCTTCAATGAGAAATCAAGGTCTTTAGATTTTTCTCCGCCTACTATAGTTAGTAGTATGTTTTCTATTAACTCTGGGCATTCTTCAATTCCTTTTATATCAGAATTAAACATGTCTTTTATTAATTTACCTATTTTAGAGGTTTTGTAGTTTTTGAGAATATCCAAATGTTCAGATACCCCTGGTCTCTCTTGTGTTAGGAGGCCATCTACTCTATTATCCTCTATTACATTAGCAAATAGATAAACTAAATGACATATCTCTTGCAACCCCCAAAGTTCCTTTTCAAAGAGAAGTCTTCCGGTATTTGTAGTGTGATCTAAAGGTGTAATTCCTTCTGGTGAAATAGTACTGGCTAATTTATAATCGTAAGCTAACTTTAGTACTTCATCGATTTTACCAATATCATATCCACTCCATTTAAATCCGGTTTTTATTTTAAAAGTATCAGTTATTTTCTCTAATAAATTCAAAAGTGCCGGGTTTACGGAAGAGGTTTTTAAAGACTTCCTATACCATTTCTTTACTATTTTTGGAATAGATACTAGAAAATCATTTAAAGTTCTCTGGTGTGTATACAATATATGCGCACATTCATGAATACCCTCAGCTGTGATAACATTGATTTTATCCTGAGTAGTCATTTCTGAATCCTCTAGGACTTTTGTCTGTAAATAGAGGGATACATATTCATTTCCTGTACGATCTGGGTCAAATTCAGTACCTTGAAGATATCTTTTACGTAATTCGGTTGTGTGACTAAAATCATCTACCCAACTAGAAAATGTACTGCAGCCAGTTCCTTCTTCATCATCGTCATCATCTGTACTTGCTTTCGCTTTTGTCTTCCCAATTAACGGGGATACTCTAATAAACACTTTTTTCGGTATATTAAGAATTGCAATAAGTTCCTTTACTTTTACAATTCCCTTCCTTAAAATATCCCTTTCATTCTTCAAGTCCGAGTAATCAATAAATCTACTATAATTGTTAAGCAAAGAAGAACCACCTACTCCGTATCGATCACCCCAACTACCTCCACTTAAGGAAGAGTAGTAATAATCTTCTCCGAATAAGCTTCTTCTAGGTTTCCAACCAGTATATGATATACTTCCTCCAAAATATCTTGAAGAAGAAACAGAGGGGAGCGATGTCCCCTTCTGTTCTATTTTGCCAATTCTTTTCTTCATTTTCCTGAAAAATAAGTATCAATTGCTTGGTTTACTAAATTCTTTTCTCCAGAAGTTAATGTTCCAGAGAATTTAGGACAGAAGATCCATTTCAAGGATTCACTAATAGTAAGACCGTCGTGAACTAGGTCACCTACGGCTTGAGTTTCCCTTGTTGAAATCTTATAAGAAACCTGTCCTTTTTCGTAGAGATCCCTAATAGAATTAGAGATTTTTACGATAATACTTGCATCTTCCTTGCTAATACCACATTTTATAGATAGTACTTTTGCTTCTTCTTCTGCAGGCATATCATCTATCTCTACAACCAGAAATCTGTTCTTCAATGCAGCATCCATCTCATTTGTACCTGCATATTCAGATCCAATATTGGCTGTTGCTACAAAGATACAGTCTGGATGTACTGGGATTTCTCTTCTTTCCTCTGCATCCCCGATATCAAGTCTTAAAACTCGAGTATCATCAAGTACAGGTAAAAGAATATTCATGGCAGTTTGATCAGCCCTGTTTATCTCATCTAACAGAATCACTCCAGGTTGCTGAATTTTATATACAAAATCAGCATAATCAAACACAGATTTTCCGTCCTTTATTCTATGAATTCCAAGCAATACACTATTTGCATCGCCTGTACATGCACCCATATCGAAT
>Ga0326511_10003571_pt1 | contig 12515 bp, 10 predicted proteins | sample 0_2496_0518_D_FD_203701 | JGI IMG/M metagenome (GOLD analysis project Ga0326511, IMG submission 203701) | Bovine rumen microbial communities from UC Davis, California, United States - 0_2496_0518 | ecosystem: Host-associated > Mammals > Digestive system > Stomach > Rumen | place: USA...
CCTGCTCACCAAATGTCTCAGCAATTCTCTTCAGGGCATCGAGTTTGGCATCTTTGTTTGCATCGGGATGCTCAGCCAGTTTGTTAAAGGTCTCGATAGCCTTTGCGTAATCCTTGTTGCCCAATGCCGCGTGACCATAGTACTGGAGGTCATAAGGCAGGATTTTTACAGAGTCTGAGATGTGGAACAGTTTCTCTGCATACTCCATTGCTTTCGGATAGTTCTGCTTCTCGGTAAAGCTATAGAAGGTGAGACGTGGAATAGCAGGAGCAGCAGGGAAGTTCGTAACACCCCATTCACCCTGCTCAATAAGTTTGTCATAGTTCTTGGTAAAGAACAAACAGGTCAGATAATTGACAAACTGGTTGTCTTTCATCTTGTTGCGGTCAACCTTCTCATAATAGGCGATAGCGTTCTTTTTGTCGCCTGCATTGTCGTAAATCTCTGCTGCGATGATGTCAACAGGGTAGGAGGGATCAGCCAGACGCAATTGTTCGAGTGCATTAGCAGACTCCTTCGGACTTACCTTTGCCATGATGTAGGCATAGCGGCGATAGCCTTCTGGATTTGTCTTGTCGAAATACATCGCCTGCTGATAGTAGTTTGCAGCCTCACCAGGTTTGTCATTCAGGGTCTCAACGTCACCCATGAGGATATAAGCCTCACCATAGTTCTTGTTCTTGCCTGAGATAGCCATATTGCCATATTCCATTGCCTTTTCTTTGTTGCCTGCATTGAAATAGGCACGACCAATAGCGGTCAATGTCTTCGGATCTTTTTTGAATCCTTTGGCAATAGCTGCTACCTGCTTGTCTTTGTCAGGTGCGTTAGACTTGATGATGTTTGTTGCGTTCTTAACAGCCTCGTCTGCTTCAGACTGAGCCATTGCAGGAGCTGCGACTGATAACATCAGTGCTCCAATGAATAAATATTTGATCGTTTTCATAATGTAGAATATTGTTATCTTGTTAATACTTCTTCCTTTTTCTCTTTTTCCCCTTTGACGTATGAACGTTCAAAAAGTATAATCTCTCCTTACTCCTTACTCCTCCTCCCCCTTAAGGGGGAGGCTGGGAGGGGGCTTCCTTTATTTCACATGAACCTCCCGCAAGGTGATTTCACCATAGGCAGGTAACAGGCCAGCCTTAAGGATTACCAATTGTCCCTGATTCTGTGAGATAATGAAGTTCTTGAAGGTTGTTGCCACACCGCGTCGCGGATCGCTGACGAGCGCATAGACGGTGCGTACCAGTGGATAATCGCCAGAATAGAAGTAATACTGGAACGGCTGATAGCTGTTGCCGATTGTTGCTTTCTGTGCAGAAGAAACGTACATCGGGCGCACCTCTTTCTTAAAAGTAAGGTTGGTGCTGTCGCGTTTGTCGTTCAGCCAGTTGCTGCCGATGATACCAATTGCATTTTTGTTATTCTCTACAAATGCTACAACGTCGGCGGGTTTGTTGACAGCAGTAGCATTTTCCTTGCTGATTGCTTTGCCGCCCAGGATGCTATCCTCAGCAAAATGTACGGTGCTGGCCTTTGGATTATCAAAGACGAGTTGGATTTTACCGAGTTTAGAGTTGGGGTAGATATCGCTCCAGTTTTTGACTTCACCGAGCAGGATACGCTTTATATCATTGACACTGATACATGAATCAGTGTTCTGGGTATTCTGAATGAGGGTGAGACCATCGTAACCAATCTTGAATGAGCCAGGATTGGTACCCTTTGCTTCAAGATATTCACGTTCTTGGGGTGTAAAGTTACGTGATGTGATCACCAGGTACACATCGCCATCCATAAGCATTTTTATGGCATCGGTCTCATTGGTGTACAAGGTGTCTAACTTTGCTTCTGGATAGCGGTGCACAAACAAGTCGCGTTCCTCTTCTATGACAGGTCGGAAACTTTCGTCGCAGGCATATTTAGCATTTCCCTTAGCATAGTTAGAGCCACTCTCTGTACACGAGGTACAAAGAGTGGCAGTAAATGTTAATCCTACTATCAAGTAAGATATGAGTTTTTTCATGTTACTTTTGCAGTTTGAATGTTACTGGTACATTGAACTTTACACGTACTGGTGAACCGTTCTGCATACCAGGAATCCATTTCGGCATACGCTTTACAACGCTGAGAGCCTCACGGTCGAGTGACGGGTCAACACCACGTGCAATTCTCACGTCAGAAACGCTACCGTCAGTCTCAACGACGAATGCTACGATGACACGACCTTCAACACCGTTCTCTGCTGCAGCAGCAGGGTAGGTGATGTTGGATGAGAGCCACCTTTGCAGAGCACCGTTACCACCAGGATAAGAAGGCATCTTCTCAACCACGTCGAAGACTTTACGAGAAAGATCTTCTTTGGGTTTCTCTTCAACCTTTTCTTCCTTCAGCTGTTGCTCTACTTTCAATGTTGCACCTTTGTCGCTGTTTCCTTCCACATTGAAAGAACCGATGGCTTCTTTCTTCTCCATCACCTCGTCCTGAGAAACAACCTGGTTCTTCACCTCGTTGTCTTTCTTAATCTCAGGAACCTGGAAAGCGGTAGAAGACTTCACCTCTTCGATAACTTCTTTCTTTTCCTGGATGATTTCCTGGCGTTCTACCTTCGGCTCGTCTTTCTTCTTCTCTGCTTCAGCTTCGAGGGCTGAGAGTTCGGCAGCTTGCTCTTGACGCAATCTTGCCTCTCTGTCAGCATCGATCTTATTCTTGAGTTGGAGACCGCCGTACATCAGAACACCTAACAACAATACTGCAAGCATTGACCAAACGTTACGCTTTCCTGTCTGCTGTCGAATGGCATAAGCTCCGTATGCCTTGTTTCGGCTATCGAAAACAAGATCGCTCCATTTGCCGGATATCAAATCAATTTTTGACATAATCTTACATTTTAATTGTTAATAACTTGCTTAATAGGCTACACCCTTAGCTTTGAGAAGTTTCTCATCGTCGGGTTTGATGTTATCAAGCATATATGTTCCAATGCAGCAAATCTGCATTTCATCAAGAACATCAATCAGATTCGAGTAGGACGCTTTGTCTGAAACCTTGATGATGATGGTCAAAGGCTGGACGGTTCCATCCTTCAGTTTACCAGACTTGATGGCTTTCAGCTCATTCTTGTAGATACTGTCGGGAATGGCAGCGCTGTTCTCAGCTTTCTTCTGATCAAGAGCTGCTTTTTCTTTCATCATCTTTAAAACCTGACCTTCGTCATACATCTGGAGTACCTTGCGGATACCATCCTTACCCCAAGTGGTTTCAACCAGCTTGGTCGGATCGTTGTAATCGGGAATACCGTCCATGTGGAAAATCTTGTCGTTAGCAAGAACGTACAGGGTCATAGAGCTTGACTCCTTGGCATCCTGACGGTCTTTCTGATCCACATTATCAGAGTCCTTACTTGGCATCGCCAACTCCATTGACTGTGGTTTAGACAGTGAGGTACAGAGCATGAAGAAGGTAATAAGAAGCATCATCATATCCACCATAGGCGTAAAGTCTACGCGGGTCTGCATCTTTTTCTGTTTGCTAGTGCTTTTCTTTGCCATGCTTAGTCCTCCTTATTCTTCTTGAGGTTCGTAATCAGATAATAACGGCTTTCATCCAGGTCCTGAAGTTCAGAAATGACTTTCTTCACGTTCTTGTAGGGAGCATCTGCAGAACACTTGATGGCAATTTTCATACCATCCTCTGAGCCAATCTCATCGTATGCGTCCTTACATGCTCTTACCCACTCCTGGAATTCGCTGGTCTTATCACCTGTAGTGGTACTGTCGGTAGGAATACCTGTACTCTTCTTGAGAGCTTGAGGCATCTTGTCCTGGTCAAGACTCAGGTAGGCGCTCAGCTTGCTCATTGGCATACCCCACATAGGGTCGATCTTGAACTTCTGCATCTGCTCACCTGTGAGCTTGATACCACTATAGTTTCCTATCATTGTTTGCAGAGCCTTCAACTGTACCTTCTGGTCGGAAGTTGTCATGAAGACGTGCCCGACACTGTCAACGTGTACAGTGAGCAGCATCTGCTCAGGAATGGCAATCTCCGAAATAGACTTTGGTGCGATGACCTTCACAGGCTCGTTCTTCACGAATGTAGAAGTGAGCATGAAGAAGGTAAGCAGGAGCACCATGACGTCCGACATCGGTGTCATGTCAATCCAGACGTCCGATTTCTTAATTTTTAACTTACCCATAACTGAATAATTTTTAAAGGGTTAGCAAAAATTAAGCCTCGTCTGCGTGCTTGACCTCGTATGTCTGAGCGATAGTGTAACCAATCTCGTCAATGGCGTATGTCAACTTGTCGATTCTGTTGGTGAAGTAGTTGTAAGCAACTACGGCTACCCATGATGTAGCGATACCAGATGCAGTGTTGACAAGTGCCTCAGAAATACCAGTAGAAAGAGCTGAAGAGTCAGCACCACCATCAGAAGCCAAGGCAGCGAATGAACGGATCATACCAAGCACAGTTCCGAACAGAGCGGTCAAGGTACCGAGGGTAACGATTGTAGCAATAATCGGGAGGTTCATGGTCATGGTAGGCATCTCAAGCTGAGTAGCTTCTTCGTGTGCCTGCTGGATACGGGCAATCTTTTCCTTTTTCTTCATGCCTGTAGCAGCTTCCATTTCCTTGTAAGACTTCAGAGTTGCACCAACAACGTTGCCGATAGAGCCACCCTGCTTGTCGCACAGCTGCTGAGCTTTTGCGAAGTCGTCAGCCTTGATAGCGGCTTTAACGTTCTGAACGAACTTGGTTACATTGCCCTTACCTGCGCATGCGCTGATACCCATGAGGCGCTCAACAGAAAGTGCGATAACAGAGAACAACAGACCGAAGATGATAGGCACAACGAATCCACCTTTGTAGATAGTACCGAGCATGTTGCCCTGCTTGGGTACTTCGCGTGTTTCATCAGTAAAGTTGTTTACGTTACCAAGTACAAGCTCATAGAACAGTGCTGCTACGATGAACGCAAAGATAAGAATAATGATCGCATTCTTTACACCCTGGAAGCCTTGCTTTTTGGGTGTGGCTTTTTGTGTAGTTGCCATAATTTGTAATTTTAATTTTTAGTTATTAATAAGAATAAGTTGTTTGTATGTATTTCTTGTTTGTTATTTTATTGATTTAACGTTCGGTAGTTTTTAAATATCCTCGCAAAGATAGCAATTTATCGTTAACCACCGCCTCATTTAAGAAGTTTTAACGAAGATTTCTCGTAAAAAACTCCTTTTGATGATTGATAAACGTCTTCTGCCGCGATTTATTATGCTTTTTCATGTAATTTATTTCAGTTGTCCCAACACTTCCTTGATTCTGCGCATCGCTTCACGGATGTTGTCGTCACTGGTGGCATAACTCATGCGGAAGCACTCTGGATCGCCGAATGCGTCACCTCCTACAGTAGCTACATGTCCTTTGTCCAATAAGTACATCGCAAGGTCGTTGGAATTATTGATGGTATGCTCACCATCGCTTTTCCCATAGAAACTGCTGCACTTCGGAAACAGATAGAAGGCTCCTTGCGGCACATTGACTTCCAGTCCTGGAATGTCTTTCGCGAGTTTTACAATCAGGTCTCGACGACGCTCAAAAGCCAGGCGCATCTCTTCCACACAGTCTTGTGGAAGGTTGTAGGCAGCTTCGGCAGCTTTCTGACTAACGGAGCATGGTCCGCTGGTATATTGTCCTTGCAGTTTGTTGCATCCCTTGACAATCCATTCTGGTGCAGCGATGTATCCAATGCGCCAACCAGTCATTGCGTATGCCTTCGATACACCGTTGACGATGATCGCACGTTCCTTCATGCCTGGGAACTGGGCAATGCTCTCGTGATGACCGATATAGTTAATGTGCTCGTAGATTTCATCTGCAAGGACAAACAGGTCGTCGTGGCGCAAGATGACTTCTGCCAGTCCTGCCAGCTCATCTTTGGAATAGACGCTGCCAGTAGGGTTACTTGGTGAGCAGAGTATCAGCATCCGTGTTTTCGGTGTGATAGCAGCTTCGAGTTGCTGTGGTGTCATCTTGAAGTTCTGGTCGAAACCGGCATTTACAATGACGGGTTCACCACCAGCCAGTTTCACCATTTGCGGATAGCTCACCCAGTAGGGTGCAGGGATAATCACCTCTTCACCGTCATTGACCAATGCCATGATGGTGTTGCATACGCTTTGCTTGGCACCGTTGGAAACCAGAATCTCGTTGGGTTGATAGTGCAAGTGGTTTTCACGTTCCAACTTGCGTGCGATAGCCTGGCGCAGTACGGCATAACCAGGAACAGGTGAATATCTGGAGTAGTTCTCCTCGATAGCTAACTTTGCAGCCTGTTTGATATGGTCTGGCGTGTTGAAGTCGGGTTCTCCGACACTCATATTGATTACATCGATACCCTGTGCTGTCATTTCGCTGCTCTTCTGTGACATTGCCAATGTAGCAGACGGTGCTAACCTGTTCAATCGGTTTGATAACTGTGCCATTTTTTATTTTGTTTTGTTTCGCTCTGCAAATGTAAGCAATTTATTCGTTTTAACGAAGATATTACGACATTATTTCAGTATTTTTGTTAATTGGGAGTTAAATTGGGAGTTAAAGTGGGAGTTAAAGTGGAAGTAGGGCAGGGGGTTACAGGTGCAAAGTATGTCCCATGCGCTCCTTTTTCGTCTTCAGGTATTTCAGGTTGTGCTCGTTGGGCTGTATTTCAATAGGCACATTCTCCACGATTTCCAGTCCGTAAGCTTCCAGCCCTACACGCTTCACAGGGTTGTTGGTCATCAGACGCATCTTCTGAACACCAAGTGTACGGAGGATCTGTGCCCCACAGCCATAGTCGCGCTCATCGGCTTTGAATCCTAAACAGAGGTTGGCATCAACGGTATCGTAGCCTTCTTCCTGAAGTTTGTAGGCTGCCAGTTTGTTCATCAGACCGATGCCGCGTCCTTCCTGTTGCATATAGACGATGACGCCTTTGCCTTCCTGTTCAATCATCTCCATCGCCTTATGTAGCTGTTCACCACAGTCACAACGCTCGCTGCCGAGGATATCGCCTGTAGCACAGGAAGAGTGGACGCGCACCAGGATAGGTTCGTCTTTCTCCCACGACCCTTTGATCAGGGCGAAATGTTCTTGTCCATTGCTTTTCTGTCGGAAGGGAATGATGCGGAACTGTCCGTATTTGGTCGGCATATCAGCTTCAACACCTTTCTCTACGATGGATTCCTGTTGCAGGCGATAGGCAATGAGGTCTTTGATGGTGATGATCTTCATATCCCACTCTGCAGCTTTCTCCTGCAGTTGTGGCATACGCGCCATGGTGCCGTCCTCATTCATAATCTCTATGAGGGCACCAGCAGGGTAGAGGCCTGCCAGCTTACACAAGTCGATGGCAGCTTCTGTATGACCAGAGCGGCGCAATACGCCATTGTCTTGTGCGTAGAGCGGACTCACGTGTCCTGGTCGTCCGAAAGTATGGGGTGTTGATGAGGGGTCGGCGAGTGCCTTGATGGTCTCGGCGCGGTCGTGAGCAGAGACGCCTGTGGCACATCCTTCCATCTTGTCGATGGTGACAGTAAACGGTGTTCCTAACAAGGAGGTGTTGTCTGATACTTGATGGGGCAGGTCGAGTTCTTTGCACCGTTCGATGGTGATAGGTGCACAGAGCACGCCGCGTGCGTTTTTCAGCATGAAGTTCACCTTTTCTGGTGTAATCTTCTCTGCTGCAATAATCAAGTCGCCTTCGTTCTCGCGGTCTTCATCATCGACCACAATGACAAACTTTCCTTCTTTGAAATCTTTTACAGCTTCTTCAATGCTGTTCAGTTTGAATTCCGTCATATCTTATACCTTATTATATATTATATTTTATATTAAAGGAGTTAATTCGCTTCGCTCATAGGAGTTAAAAATGGAGTTAATTCGCTTCGCTCATGGGAGTTAAAGTGGACAATAGTTTTAATTGTCTGTAATTCCATTGTTTTGTTTTATTCCTTCTGAATAGCCATTAAGTTTCCAACTTGTTCCGTTGATAAGGTACTCAAGGCGTTCGTATGTCTCTTGGTTGATATAGTTTATATCTAATGCTAAGATAATATAATATCGACACTCTTCAAGTGAACCTTGTGCAATGTTCATAAAACGAAGCTTGTCAGACTTAGAAAGCTTTTTGTAACCCTCACAGATATTTGCTGCAATAGAAACAGCTGCGCGACGGAATTGTGAAGTTAATCCGTAACGCTCGTCTTCAGGAAACAACGTAGTTACTTCATAAACAGCTTTCACAAACTCGTGTGCTTTCTTCCAGCATTCTAAGTCTCTGAAACTACGAGTCAACTTATTATCCATGTTTACACTGTTTTTATGTACCATCTATATTTACGATTCTTCATATCCATCGTCCTGCGCAAAGCGCATAACTCCCATTTTAACTCCCATTTTAACTCCCATTTTAACTCCCATTTTAACTCCCATTTATCTGGTTGGCTATTGTCTCGTTCGCCTGCACAATGGTCTTCAGGTCGTGCCACAGACGTAATCTGAAACGCCACATGCGACAGTAGAAGAAGATGCCCAGCGGTACGATGATGGCTGCTGCGATATTCATCCATTTCCGTTCAAACGGGCGTGTGTGCGCTTTGGTGGCGAGGATGGGGTATTTGTTCAACTCCGTCATGATGACCTTATCACGTGTGTTCGCCAAATCTTCGATGACAGCTTCCAGTTCCTCGCTGATGCGTTCAATCTTGTGGTCGGGCTGGTAGCGGAAGAACACTTTGACAATGTTCGGCGGCGACTTCAGGTTGTGTGCTGCCGAATATGCTTTGATGTCAGCGGTCAGCTGTTGGAGGATTTCTGCATCGCGCTCATAGGCTGGATCCTCGATGATGACTTCCTTGCTGGCGATATGTCGTTTGATACGCAAGCCGAGCATCTTCATCATCACATTGCGCCAGATATCTATGTTGAACACCGTTGAGTCGTTGTTGGCTTTGTAGGTTACCCAGCAAGCAAGTGGTATCAATACTACAGGTGCGAGACTTTCGCCAAACCAGATGGTCCACATGCCTCCACGTGCCATACGGTATCCAGTGTTGTTCAGGATATAGAAGATGATGAACACCACAACGGAGATGATAATCGGTACGCCCAAACCACCTTTGCGGATGATGGCTCCCAAGGGTGCTCCGATAAAGAAGAACAGCAGGCATGATAAGGCCAAGATGAATTTGTTGATCATCTCTATCTTATGCTGTCGTATCAGTTTGTCGCCATCAGAAGTCAGCAGACTCTTGAACTCCAAATCGGTCATCTGCTGCTGAACCCTCGAAAGGGCACTGTTGATGACGTTCGCCTTTTGTTCGTTGCTCAACTTGGCAAACACGCTGTCGATGTTCAGCTTCTCTTTCTGGAAGAGAGCCTTTGCCTGCTTCTTTTCGGCAGGCTTTATGTTTGCATTGCCATAAGTAATCTGCACATCTTTATAATAGGCGATGCCGATACTGTCATAGACCTGGTTCAGGGAGTCCAAGTCCCGACTGATTTGTCCGATGCCTTTCGTCTTGGCATTGTTGGAGAAGGCTCCTGCATCCATCATGTTGAAGTCGCCATCGAAATCGATGACAATCGTTTTATGGAAGAACGTCTCGCGGCGATAAGGAACGCTGGCACTTCCTGCCAACTCCTGCGACCGCATGTTCTCAAACCATTCGCCACTCCATAGGGTCAGCACCAGGTGCTTTTTCTCTTCTGTTGACTGTAGCATGGCTGAATCGGCCAGGATGATGGCAGCATCCTCGAAGCTATCGGTCATTCGGTAAATCATCACCCCATAGAGCTTACCTGTTTCCAGGTTTTTCTTCTCCACATAGAGGTTGCATTGTGGAATGCCATTATAGAAGATACCTTCAGGAATCTCCAGCTCAGGACTCTTCTGCTTCATGGAAACCAGCAACTGTCCTAATTTCCTGTTGGCATCAGGACCGATGTTGTTTTGGAAATAGAAAGAGGCAAACATGATGAGCACCGCTACAACGATGAGTGAACGGAACGACTGGACGAGTGAGACGCCAGCAGCTTTGATAGCTGTCAGCTCTGAGTTTTCACCAAGGTTTCCGTAGCTGATGAGCGATGACAATAAGAGTGCTAACGGTAGTGCTTGCGGCACCAGCATCAGGGCCATATACCAGAAAAACTGTGCCAGCACGTCTAACGAGAGTCCTTTGCCAATCAGGTCGTTGACGTATTTCCACAAGAATTGCATCATCAAGACAAACAAACAAATGAAGAAAGCTCCGATGAAGAGCATTCCAAATTGCTTGATGATGTAAATATCCAGTTTCTTGATTCGTATCATGTCACCTTATGCTGACAAGAAACAGGTGCTTCTTTGCCCATTCCTTCGCTATCAGAGTGCAAAGGTAATGAAAACCGAAGACAATGCAAAGAAAAAAAAATTTTTCTTTCATTGTTGAGGTGCATCTTACCTTCGACTGAAGGTCAAAGTTAGTGCAAATTGAGTGAAATACAAAATGAAATCATTTTTATTTCCGAAATGCAGCCTAACTTCGAGCTTTGAATTCAAAGCTCAAAGGTATACTCGCTTCGCTCGTGGACATCAGGATTCAGCTATTGGAGAAACTATTGTCCTGCGCCGTGGCGCATAACTCCCTCTTTAACTTCCTTTTTTACTCCCTCTTTAACTTCTTTTTAAATACTACAGTCCTGTGTTCCTGTGCAGTTCTTCGAAGTTCTGGTCCCAGATGTCGTGCAGACTGTCTAAATCCTCTGGATTGGCATAGTCGATGATGCTCAGCATGTAGTCGTTGGTAAGTTCACTTTTGCTGATACGCATCTCTATAAAGGCCTCAGGATCCTGTTCATCGTCCCACCGTATTCTGATAGATTTGTTTTTCACGCATTTCAGGATGGTTGCTGTACGTGTTTCATGGTGCTTATAGATGTCGCCCCATGTAAAAGTCAGCTTATCGCCCTCGCCCGTCACCTCATCTGCAATCCACTTCTGCAGACCGCTGGCAGTACTGATGGTATTCCAAATGATATTCTCGGAATTGGAGCGTAGAACATATTCAAGTTCCAATCGTTGTTTATTCATATCAAGGTAGCTTTTTCTATTTGGTGCAAATATAGTTATTATTTTCAATACGGCAAAAAATAAAGATAAAAAACATGTTAATGTTTTCTTTTGTTGTACAGGTCCTTTTATATCAAATAGAAAAAGCGCCGTTCCGTTTGGAACAGCGCCTTTTGATATAGTTCTTGGGTTCAGCCTAATTATGCATTACCCAAAGGGTCTTTTTACTTCTGCATGTACTTCTTGCCATTCTTGATAACTACGCCCTTATAAGACTTCGTTACCTTCTGACCTGCGAGGTTGTAGATTGGAGTATTGTCATCAGCATCCTCTGCATCAATACCGTTGATTGCAGTAGAAGCACTCTTGAAATCAATCTTAACCTTATCCTGATCGGTAGCACCGTTAGGATCGAAGGTGAAGGTGATGGTAGCATTTGTTGCTGGAGCTATGACATCGAAGAATGCATTGTAGCCGTCCCAACCATAGTTTACAGCCCATGAGTGATCCTCAACGATCTTGAACTGGATTTGTCCAATTTCTGTGAAGCTAACGTTCTCGTAAACCTTCTTGTAGGTTCCGTCTTCCTGCTTCTCCATGTCGTTGGCAGCTGCTGTTGGATCCCATGCAGTACCGAAGAAGGATGCTTGATTATCCTCTCCAACAACGAATGCACCAGCTACAGTGTAGATAGGCTCGTAAACCTCACCAGTGATGGTTACTGTTGAGAAGTCCTTAGCTACGCTAATCTTGTAAGTACCAGCCTTCAGGGCGATAGTACCCTCAACACCTTTAACCAGTGCCTTAGCCTCGTCAGACGGAGAAACTTCTACGTTAGGATCTGTGTCAGAAGCTCTGCCAAGAGAGTAGCGGTTTGTGCTGTTAAATACAGCCCATGCATCCTCTGCGGCAGCCTCGTCAGCGGTGAACTGCTTGTCGGCGAATGCGAAGTAAGCCTTTTCGGTAGGAGCGTACTCGAATTCGTAAGCCTGAGTTGTCGCGTTGAATGTCATTTCAGTCATGTCATCCAACTTCCATTCCTTCGGACCACCGATGATGTAGAACTTAGGCTGTGGCTGGAATACAACAGATACTGTAATGTTGAATGCTGGCATAACCAGGTAAGAACCATTTTCATCCTCACCAAATGTAATGCTAGCGGTAACATCCTCATCTGCATCGTTCTTGATGGTTGGTACAATACCACTATCCTTATAGCCATCATTTGGTGTGAAGGTTGCATAAACCTTATCGCCTTCGAAGGCCTGAGCCTGACTTACCTTAACAGTACCGCCCTCAGAGGTGCCTAATGTCACCTTATTCGGCTTAACTACGGTTGCAGGATCGATAGGAGTAGCCTCTTCGCTGATGGTAATCTTGGTGATAACCATGTTCTTCAGCACTCTGAATACAAAGTATC